>OCTX012148965.1_pt1 | contig 12539 bp, 9 predicted proteins | sample 1539691 | NCBI WGS metagenome assembly OCTX01 (sample SAMN02144231, study PRJEB22623) | gut metagenome | biome: sheep rumen | host: Ovis aries | place: New Zealand
GCTACACCTCGGCGGCGGCGTTCAAGGCCCACGCCGGTTCGCCGGGCGCGGGGTACTTCCTGTCGGCGAAGGCGGCGGGGCTCGCGGGCGTCGCTATCTCGGTCGCGCTCGGCCTCATGCTTCTCGTCCCGACGTACCTTTCGGGCTCCACACTGGAGCCGGAGGCCTACCTGCTTCTCGCGGTGTGGTGCATACTCGGCTTCATGCTTTACAGGCGCGAATTCCGTCTCGACAGGCAGAGCCGGTTCGGCCACTCGATCATAGTGTGGATATCCGTGATAGTGATGACCTTCTTCTCCTCGCTCATGTGGGTGAGGCAGTCGGCGTGCGACGCGCTTGACGAGGTTGTGAGCAAGTTCTCCGCGACCGAGTCCCGTCCTGCGGTGGAGCGGCTCGAAGAGCTTATGAAGGGAATGGACGGCGAACTCCTGGCCGACGCCCTCGTGGAGATGGGGCTTCTCGTGGTGACGATCGTCATCATGATAAGCCTCTTCGGCATACTGCGCCGCCGCGAGCAGACGATGGCCGTCGAAAAGACGCGAGCCGAGGAAGCGAGCAGGGCCAAAAGCTTCTTCTTCTCGACCGTGAGCCATGACATACGCACGCCGCTCAACGCCATCATAGGCTTTTCGCAGATGCTCAAGATGGGCTTCAAAACCGAGGCCGAGCGCAACGAGGCCGTGGACTCGATTCTCGTGAGCGGCAGGACGCTCCTGTGCCTGATAAACGACATACTCGACCTCTCGAAGCTGGAGTCCGGCAAAATGGACATAGATCTGGAGCCTACGCCCTGCAGAAGCCTGCTCAAGGAGATAGTGGACTCGTTCCGCGTCGCGAGCCAGAAGCCTGGCCTGCAGATTCGCGGCGAGATTGCACAGGATCTCCCGAACCTCATGCTCGACCCCCAGCGGGTGCGGCAGATCGCCTTCAACCTCATGGGCAACGCCGCGAAGTTCACACACGACGGACACATCGAACTCAGGGCGTCGTTCACGCCGTGCGCCGACGATTCCGAGGCGGGGCAGTTCCGGATGGACGTCGAGGACACGGGATGCGGCATAAGCGAAGAGGATCTGGTGAAAATCGCCACCCCGTACGTGCAGGTCGGCTCGAAGGCCTCGCGCAACGGAGGGACCGGCCTCGGGCTCGCGATATGCCGTCTGCTCGCCCGGGCCATGGGCGGCGACCTCCACGTCTCATCGACGCTCGGCAAGGGTTCGACGTTCTCAGTCGTCATACCTCGCGCAAAGATCGCGAAGGAACCCGTGGCGGCGACCTCCACCCTGTCGCCTTCGGTCGACATGACGCGCCAGACGGTCGCCGACGGCATGCGCGTGCTGATCGCCGACGACCAGAAGATGAACATCCTGGTTCTCAAGAACATGCTCGCGCGCATCGCAAAGTTCGAGATAACTACGGCGCAGACAGGCAAGGAGGCGCTCGACATCCTCACCGCGCCCGGCGCACCGAAGTTCGACGTGCTTCTTACCGACATGTGGATGCCTGAGATGGACGGCTCGACACTCGTAAAGGAAGTGCGCGGAAACCCGAAGATCGCCGACCTGAAGGTGTTCGTGCTCACCGCCGACGTCGAAATGCGCCATACATACGCCGAGATGGGTTTCACCGGCCTCGTGCTGAAACCCGTCACGTTCGACAACCTGCGCGACATATTCGCGACCGTTTGCGCGGACGGCAAGGGCGGGGCGGGGACGGAAGGCGGCGGCGCCCGCGCGTCCGTCGCGTCAGCGCTCGCGCTCGCCGCGGCTCTGTTCGCTGGAGGCTCCGCGCTCGCAGACGGGGCGGAGGCCGCGACCGCGACTTCGGCGATCGCCGAAGAGCCCGCGCGGAAGATTCTGTCGTTCAACGCCAGCGCCGATGTCGAATCGGCCTATATCTGCCGCGGCTATGTGTGGGACACGCGCCCCTACTCGGCACAGTCCGCCGAGGTCGAGGCCGACTTCGCGCCGTTCGGCCGCGTGAGCGCCTACGCATGGAGCATGTCGGCAATGTCGGGCAGCGGACATTCCACGCCTGTGCGCTACGCCTACAACGAAATCGACTACGGTCTCAGATATGCTTACGACTGGCACATCACCGACGACTGGACGCTCGTGAACGGCGTCGCGAAGCAGTGGGTCACGAACCCGGGCGTCCGCCACGGGGGCCACTCGCTCATAGACTGGCAGTGGTTCGGCGCGCTGAAAAACCCTTACATCATTCCATACTGGAAACTGCGCTACATAAGAAAGCCATATCAGGCGGCGTACTGGTGCGTCGGCGTGAAGCGTGCTTTCGAGCTTACCGACGATCTGTCGCTCACGGTCGACTTCTTCGGCGACCTCGGCGACTCGCGCCACTTCGGCAGGCTCTTCGGCCCCAAGCCGGACGATCCGCAGTCGGACTACAAAGCCGGGCTTCACGCCCTGAGCCTCGTATTCAGGCTCGACTACGCCCTGACCGAGCACATCGGGCTTTTCGCGTTCGCCGGGCAGTTCTGCCTCGTCTCGGACGACGCGCGCGACGCCATCAAGGCGACGCACACTCCAGAGGCCAGACGCGACCTCACATACTGCGGCATAGGCGCACAGCTCAATTTCTGATGCGTCCGTTCCGCGCCGGCTGCTACTTGAGAGTAAAGGAGATCGTCATGCGAACCGTCGAGGCGACGGCTTCGCCGCCGGCTTTTGCAGGCACGAAACGTGCACGCCGCGCCGACTTTGCGGCCGCCGCGTCCAGGTCGTCGTATCCGCACGACGCGACGACACGCACGTCGCTCGCCGCGCCTTTCGGGGAAACGTCTATCTCAAGGACAACATCCCCCGATTCGCCGCGCATTCTCGCTTCATACGGATAGTCCGGGCGGATGCTTCTTACAGGCCGCGCCGGGGCGTCTATCCTGGCCTGGCGCGGAGCCTCCGCCGGCGCCGGCGCGGCTTCTGCGGGCGGCGGTTCGCGAGGCGTCTCGGGTATAGGTTCGACGGCTTCAGGCCCGGGTTCCGGCAAAGCTCCGTTGTCCATCTGCGGAGGCGCTTCAAACCTTTCGTCCGGCGGAGATTCGGGCGGCGGCTCTTCGCGGGGCCGCGGCGCGGATTCCTCCGCGCCGGAAGTTGGCACAGACGACACCGGCGAGGAATCGCTCTCGTCGGCGGCAAACGAAAGCTCAACGGCCGAGAGGTCGAGCGTCGCGAGATCCACACGACGCACGCTTCCCATCCATAGCGCCAGCAGCGCGGCAAGCGCACAGTGGATCGCGACGGACAGCGCAAACGCTCGAATCATCGACCGCATCACTCGGTTGCGCCGCGCGTCTGGAAGCTTACCCTCTCGACGCCGGACGCCTTGAGCCGCGCGATAAGCGACACCCCCGCGCCCAGAGACGCGTTCCTGTCGCCCGCCACTATCACGTCGGCGGGGGCTCCTGCGGCGACCAGCGCGGATATTTTCGCGACGGCTTCATCGCAGGAGCACGGCGATCCGTTGAGCTGCATGGAATCGTCCGCCAGGATCGTGACCACTATCCGCTCGCCCTTCTCAAGCGCACCTGGGGCCTGCGGCAGATCGACCTTTACACCGTGGTGCACGGCCATGTCGAACATGCAGTATATGAAGAAGACCAGCACAAGGAACATCACGTCCATCAGCGACGTGATCTCGAGCCGCGCGCCTTTGCGCCGCCTTCTCGAGCCCGACGGTTCCATTCATTCCTCGGCAGTCATTGAATCTATTATGTTGTAGGGAAACAGCAGCACGAGAGAGGCGACGAGACCGGCCGCCGTGGTTATGAGCGCCTCGCCTATGCCTGCAGTCGCGGCCATGGGGTTCACGGAACCGCCGGACGAGTTCATCGCGCCGAACGTCTGCATTATGCCGACGACCGTCCCCAGAATGCCGAGCATGGGCTCGGCTGTTATGATGGTGGATACGACGACAAGACCGGCCGGGCCGCGACGCCCGGCGCGAATCTCGAACGCCTTCCAGACCAGTATGGCCATCCCCGCGACAGACAGCGCAAGAATCGGCCACATGACCGGTCCGCCGGCGATGAAGAGCTCCACAAGTCTGTGCATGTCCGGCGAGGCCTCAGATGGAAATGGACTGACGGCGCTTGTCCAGCGCAAGACCGGCGACCACGTCGAACTCGTCGGTCACTTCACGCGAAGGCTTCTTCGTGCAGAGCGAGACGACCACTGTCGTCGCAAACGCAAAGACGAATCCCGGCGCCAGCTCGTAAAGCGCGAACACCGGGTGGGCTGCGACCAGCGAGGCGTCGGCGGCCAGGACGAACTTCCAGACGAAGCACGTCGTCGCGCCGACAACCATGCCGGCGACCGCGCCTGCAAGGGTTGTGCGCTTCCAGAAGAGGGCGAGAAGCATGAGCGGGCCGAACGCCGCGCCGAAGCCGGCCCAGGCGAACGACACCATCTTCATCACGACCTTGAAGAAGTCCGAATCGGTGTTCATGGACATCAAGACCGCGACGAGCGCGACGGCGCCCACGGCAAGACGGGAAACTGCTATCAGCTCCTTGTTGGACGCTTTCTTGCGCAGGACGATCTTGTAGAGGTCGTTCGAGAACGACGAGGCCGAAACGAGCAGCTGGCTGTCGGCGGTGGACATGATCGCCGCCATTATGGCAGAGAGCAGGATGCCCGCGAAGAGACGCGACAGAAACCCGCCGTTGAAGATTCCGTTGATCATGATCATGAACATCTTCTCTGGATCGCTGCCGACATCCGCGAGGGTGAGGCGGTTCTGCTGGAGGTAGAGATGGAAGACGAGGCCGATGACCGTCGCCGCGGCAAGAGATATCGTGACCCAGCTCATTGCGATGCGGCGGGACCCCTTCACTTCCGCAGGATTGCCGATCGACATGAACCTCACCAGTATGTGAGGCATGCCGAAGTAGCCCAGCCCCCACGCCATGCACGACGTCAGGCCGATTAAACCGGCCGCCTTGTGGGTGTAGGCGTTGGTGAAGAGGGACTGCAGATACGGGTTGATCTCGTTGAGCTGGTCGACGGTCGCAGCGAATCCGCCGGCTTTGCAGACGACTATCGCGGGCACGAGGACTATCGCGACGAACATGAGCGAACCCTGTATAAAGTCCGTCCAGCAGACGGCCATGTAGCCGCCCAGGAGCGTGTACGACACAACGACCACGGCGCCCGCCCAGAGGCACAGCATATAGCCGGAGACCTGCGCACCAAAGATGTTCACCGTCTCGGGCACGCCGAAAGTCGTAGTGAACAGCTTCGCCGCGCTCACAAAGCCAGAGGCCGTGTAGAACGTGAAGAAGACCAGGATGATGACCGCCGCGACCATGCGCGAGACGCCCGTCCTGTCGCGAAAGCGGTTGCAGATGAAGTCCGGTATCGTTATCGAATCGCCGCACTTCTGGGAATAGCATCTAAGCCTGTAGGCGACAATCTTCCAGTTGAGGTATGTACCGATAAGCAGGCCGATGCCGATCCACGCCTCGGAGAAGCCGCCTACGAATATCGCGCCGGGCAGCCCCATGAGAAGCCAGCCCGACATATCCGAGGCCTGCGCCGAAAGCGCGACCACCCATTTGTTCATACGGCGTCCGCCGAGGTAGTAGTCGCCGAGCGACTCCTGGCGATTGGAGAAGAAGAATCCTATGCCGAGCATCAGGACGAGATACCCGACAAACGAAGCAAACACATACCAGTCGAACATGGTTCAGTCTCCTTTCATGACGAATGCGTCAGATCTTCCAGCCGCCGATCCCAAGGGCGCGGCATATTTCCGAAACGAGCAGCGCCACCATCAAGGCCGGGGCGATATACTTCACCATCACCGTATATATGCCCTTTGCCTTCATCTTGTTCCCGTCGGCCTCGCATTCTTCGACCACCGACTTCGGACCCATGATCCAGCCGACGAAGATGCACGTGGCTATAGCGACTACCGGCATCAGCACGGAATTCGTGATGAAGTCAAAGAAGTCGAGAAACTGCATTCCGCCGTCGTTCGGGAAGACATGGAGCTTCACATGCCCCCACGCGCCGTAGCCGAGCGCGGAGAACACGGAAAGGAACATTATCAGCGCGGTCGTGAAGAACGTAGCCGCCTTGCGCTCTATCTTTAGCATGTCGCAGGCCGACGCGACGCAGGCCTCGAAGAGTGAAATCGCCGAAGTGGCCGCGGCGAACGCGACCAGGAGGAAGAAGCCCATTCCGATCCACGGCCCGGCCGCGCCGAGCGTGGCGAACACCTTGGGCAGCGTGATGAACATAAGACCCGGGCCGGCGTTCATCGCCTCGTGGACGTCCGTACCGGTTTTAACCGCAAACATGTAGACGACAGGAATGATCATCAGACCGGCGAGCACCGCGATGAGAGTATCGAACACCTCGATCCTGCGCACGCACTTCTCGATGGAGTCGGTCTTCTTCATGTAGCTGCCGTAGGTTATCATGATTCCCATTGCGAGCGAAAGCGAATAGAACATCTGCCCCATGGCGCCAAGGACGGTCTTGCCGAGCAGCGCGATGGAGAATTTTCCGTCCGGCCCGGTAACACAGTCGAGATTCGGCACGAGGTAGTACTTGAGCCCGTCGCCCGAGCCTGGCAGAAACACGACATACAGAGAGATCGCTATCGCCATGATGAAGAGTATCGGCATCATGACCATATTGGACTTCTCGATACCGTTTTTGACGCCCAGCACGATGACGGCCGCGCAGGCAAGGATGAAGACGAGACCGTATCCAAACGGCGCGAAAGGAGCCGATATGAACGCCGAGAAGAATGCGCCGGAATTGGCGGCCCCTTCGCCGAGCGCATTCGCGCCGGTGAACGCCATCTGGGCGTAGGCCTTGAGATAGTAGAGAACCCAACCGCCTATAACACAGTAGTAGGGCGTGATGAGAACCGGGATGATCGTCCCGAGGAAACCTACAAAACCCCACTTCCTGTGCAGGATGGAATATGCCGTAAGCGGTGCTTGCTGGGTTTTGCGGCCTACCGCGATTTCGGTCACCATGAGAGTGAAGCCGAGCGTGACTACAAGCACAAGATATATCGCGATGAAGATGCCTCCGCCGTACTGCGCCGCCAGATACGGGAACCTCCACAGATTCCCCAGTCCTATGGCCGAAGCCGCCGCCGCTATCACAAACGCCAGCTGACCAGACCAACTTGCCCTTTTGCCGTTTTCCATGACTTTCCCTCCTGACTTGTCCTTGAACTTCGGTTTCTTGAAATGCAAATGGCGAAGGGCTTCTTTCAAAGCCCTTCGCCATTGAGTCTAGAATGTGGAATTCAACTTATGCCTGTCGACTTAGAAGTCGTAGAACGCGGTGAACTGGAAGCGGTCGCTGTTTGCGTCGCCGTCGTCGTAGTACGAAGTACGCAGATGGGCGTATTCCAGACCAAAGTGCAGATTGTCGTTGAACTGGTAGAACGCGTCGATATAGGCGCGGTCGTTGTATGTCCTGCCCTCGGCGTCGCGAGCCTCGGAATCGGTCGGGTCGTCAAACCCGTAGCCGACGGCGAACGCCCACTTGTCGTTAAGGTCATACCTGAGATCCACAAAACCGCCCATCGTCGAAACCTCGCGGCCCTTGCGGTTGGGATAGGTCCAGGCGACACCCTGGCCGATTCCCGCCTGCACGCCCGAAAGGTTCTCGCCCGCGAAGAGCTGGCCGGTGAGCGTGAACTTGTCGAGGAACGGAAGCGAGCCCGCGACCATGATCATCTGGGTGTTGTACTCGTCGGAATCACCGCCGCATACACGGTCGCCGTCGCCGTCGAAACCGCCCGTCCAGCGGCGGCTCTTGTCACGGCCGTACATTCCGCCGACGCCGACGAGCCAGCGGCGGTCGCCCTCTTCCCAGGCGGCCTTGCGGTCGTAGACTACAGCGCCTTCAAGCAGCGCCCATCCGGACGCCGAATTGTCCTCGTTGTCGTCCTTGTCCCGGTCGCCGCCCATTCCGTTGCCGTTCTTGACAAGGCCTGCGCGGATTTCGAGCGAGCTGTCCTCCCAGTCCCAGCGCTTCGTCACGCGAATCTGCGGGCTGCGGCGGTAGGGGTGGCCGGTCTGTTCGAGCCATGCGCCGTCGATCTCGTTCGGCGTGACCATCTTCCAGAGGTGCCAGGTCTGGCCGAAAAGGACATCCCAGCCCGTCTCCTCATGGTTCATCGCGAAGTAGAGGTGACGGAAATGGAAGTTGGGATCGTTGGCATTGTCGCCTGCAAGGTCGAACTCGAACTTGCCGCGGAACTTCCAGCCGTTATACAGCTCGGGCGCGTCGAAGTTGAAGCCGAGGATCGAGTCGTTCATGCTGAACACAGTCTGGTGGTCGCCGTTGTGACCGCCGTTCTTGCGCGGGCGAACCCAGTCGGTGTAGATGTCCCAATCCGTCTTGTGGGTGTTGTGGACCGCCTCGAACGTAAGATAGCCGTAGGGTGTGATCGACAGGCCCGACTCGCTGAGCGGCTCGAAGATGCGCGCCGAAGTGTCGGCGAGGTAGTACTTGCGGCCGGATTCCGTAGTGAAGATTCTGCCGCTCTCGCTCTTCTCAGTCTTCTCGTCGGTCTTGAGAGCGGTGACAGAGGCGAGATCCTTCCTGAACGACTCCTCGGTCGCCGCCAGATCCTTCTTGTTGGAAGCCTGTATGGCGGCGAGCTCGCGCTTGGACGATTCCTGAAGCGCGGCGAAGTCTCGCGCGTATTCGGCCTTTACCGCATCGAGCTGGGCCATATACGACTGGCGCACGGATTCGAGCTCCTGTCGGCCGGCCGCCTTGGCTTCGGCGATATCCTTCTTGCTGGCCGCCTGCTCTGCGACAAGGTCGCGGTTGCGTCCTTCAAGCTCGGCGATGCGATCCGCCTGAGCCTTGTTTTCGGCCTCAAGCCTCGACAGGCGTTCAAAGATCGCCTGCAAGTCGGCCTGGGTCACAGCATCTTCCGGCGCGGCCTCGATCCCGGCGACAAGGCCGACGGAGAACAGCGCGGTAAGCATGAGTCTTTTCATTTGTCTTCAGTCCTTTGAGTTGTTTGTGATGCTATTTTATCAGAAATGTACGCCATCCGTCAAGTGCTACAATTCGACCTTGCGATAGCGCGGCACAAGCGCTTTCATGAAGCACCAGCCGATGATATAGGCGACGGCGCAATATCCAAAGACGATAAAATACCCTGCCGGCTTGCCTGTATAGCCCATGAACTCCATCGCCGGGCGCGCGAACCGGGCGCCGGACGCGAGAAGATCCCTGGTCATCTCAACCTCGACGCCGTCGACGACCGTCGTGCCCGATGCGTAGGTGAAGAGCTTGCCGGCGCACTTGTTGACAAGGAAGCTGCCCGCGCCTGCGGCGCACTGCGCGATACCCGTAAGAGTCCCGATCGTCGACTTAGGGAACATATCGCCCACGACCGAATATACATTGGCGCTCCACGCCTGGTGTCCCGCGCAGGCAAGACCGATTAGAACCGCCGGCCACCACGCGGAGAACGCGCCGAGCGGCTGCGCGCCGAGCGCCAGCAGCGGGAAACATGCAAATATGAACATGGCCACCATGCGGCCCTCGTAGGCGTTCATGCCGCGCTTCTCGACCATGTACGTCGGAATCCTGCACAGGTATATCGACACGAAAGTCACTATCGCGTACAGCGTGAATATGAGCGCCATGCCCATACCGTCCGAGCTTCTGTAGCCAAACTGATCCGAGAGATAGCCAGGCGTCCAGAACAGGAAAAACCACCACACGCCGTCCGTGAGAAAGCGGCCGAGGACAAGCGCCCAGGTCTGGCGCAGTGAAAACGCTTTGGCGTAGGAGATCCTCTTTCCTTCCTCCGCCGGAGCGACTTCGGCCGAATCTTCTGCGCCGCATTCATCCTGATTGATGTACGCGAATTCGGCCGCATTGACGCGATGGTTCTCGGACGGCCTGCCGTAAAGCCACATCCAGAAGCCCATCCACACAAAACCCAGCGCGCCGATCACGAGGAACGCGACCTCCCATCCGAAGTGCTGGGCGAGCAGAGGAATGGACAGAGGCGCGGCCAGCGCGCCGACCGACGAACCGGAGTTGAAGATCGATGTCGCGAACGCGCGATCCTTCTTGGGGAAATACTCCGCGACAACCTTGATGGCCGCCGGGAAGTTGCCGGCCTCGCCGAGAGCGAGAACGCTGCGGCAGGCGAGAAACAGCCACACCGAAACCGTCATGCCGAACATGCCCAGGAAGCCGACGGCCTTGAGCGCCGTCGCGCCCACGCCGCATCCAGCGTGGAGACACGCGCCAAGCGACCATATGGCAATCGCCCACAGATACCCCTTTCGCGTGCCGAGCCGGTCTATGAACCTGCCCGCGAAAAGATTGCACGCCGCATATACGATCGAGAACACGCCGGTGATCGTCCCGTAGTCGTTGTCGCTCCAGCCGAAGACGGGAGCGATAAAGTCCTTGTATGTGAGCGACAGCACCTGTCTGTCGAGATAGTTCACCGTTGTCGCGAAGAACAGCAGCGAGCATATCACCCAGCGAAAATTCGATTTCTTTTCAGCGCCCATTTTCTCTCTCCGTTAAATTGCAAGCTCGCCCTGGCGCGCTGCGGGTTCAAGCCCCATGAGACGCCAGGCGGCCGGCGATGCGACGCGCCCTTTCGGGGTGCGTGCCATGTAGCCGTTCATTATGAGGAACGGCTCGTAGGCCTCCTCTATGGTGTCGGGCTCCTCGCCTACCGACACAGCTATCGTCGAAAGACCAACCGGCCCGCCGCCGAACTTGATGCACACCGTCTCAAGTATGCGACGGTCCATCTCGTCAAGTCCGTTCGGGTCTATTTCAAGAAGACCGAGCGATTCCTTGGCGACTTCGCCAGTGATGAAGTTGCCGGCCTTGACCTGCGCGAAGTCCCTTACGCGGCGCAGCAGGTTGTTGGCGATTCGCGGGGTTCCGCGCGAACGCCGGGCGATCTCCGCCGCGCCATCGTCGTCGATATCCACACCGAGCTTCGCCGCGCTCCTCCGCACGATCTCGGCGAGCTCCCCGCCGCCATAGTAGTCAAGCCGGTTGACGAGGCCGAACCGCGCCCTCAACGGCGCCGCGATGAGACCGATGCGCGTCGTTGCACCTACGAGCGTGAATCTCGGCAGTTCCAGTCTCACCGAGCGCGCGTTAGGTCCCTGGTCGATCATGATGTCGATCGCGTAGTCCTCCATCGCGGAGTACAGATATTCTTCGACCGTCTTCGCCATGCGGTGTATCTCGTCGATGAAGACGATGTCGCCGGGCTCTAGGCTCGTAAGGAGTCCCGCGAGATCGCCGGGCTTGGTAATCACCGGACCGCTCGTCGTCTTCACATGGACGCCCATGGCCTCGCCGAGGATATATGAAAGGGTCGTTTTGCCGAGCCCGGGCGGGCCGGAGAACAGCACATGGTCCAGAGATTCTCCACGATCCTTCGCCGCCTGCACGGCAAGCATAAGCCTGTCGCGAATCTTTGACTGCCCGACGAACCCCGTGAAGTCCGTCGGCCTAAGCCGGTTGTCGAACGCGCTGTTCGCCCGGTTCAGTTCCTCGCTCTGTCGCATTGTATGCATCGGTCGGAATTATACCATATAATAACCGAATGGTGCAACGGGGGGAAGTGCATTACGGTGATGCAAAACACAACAGGGGAAGGATGGTGCTCGGGGCGGGACTCGAACCCGCAAGGATCTCTCCACATGCACCTCAAGCATGCGTGTCTGCCAATTTCACCACCCGAGCAGGCGTTGAAAACAGTGTGTAGTATACTATATTCCGCCGACGCGCGCAAGGGGGTAAATGAAAAAAATTGGAGGCGGCTCTTGTCCACCCCCAATGCGCTTGTCTTCAAGCCTTTTCGCAATTAAGCGAGAATCGCATCCTTCGCAGCCTTGGCGACACGGAATTTCACCTTGGTGCGAGCAGGAATCTTGATCGTCTCGCCGGTGGCGGGATTGCGGCCGAGACGGGCCTTCGTCTTCGCCTTGATGAGCTTGCCGAGACCGGGAAGGAGAATCCCCTTCGGAGTGTTCGCGCCGGCGTAGGCGATCTCGAGGAGCTTGTCATACGCGGCGACCGCCTGCTTCTTGCTGATTTCGGCAGCATCGGCGACAGCAGCCATGATCGCAGACTTAGTTGTAGGTACCTGGACTTTCTTAGCCATTTATTTTGATCCTTTTTCTTAGAACCGCAGGAACCATTCCCGCGTGAACATTGTATAATTTACCAAGTTTTTCGGCGCTTTGCAAGGGGGTAAATGAAAAAACCTCATTTGCGCAGTTTTCCATAATAACGGACACTCTCAACAAAGGCAGATGAGGTTTCGGACGACCCCGTTTGCCAAATACTGGACACTATGTGTAAAATGGAGGCATGAGAAACATGTCGCGAAAGGCAACGAGCGAATACATCGGCACGAAGCGCAGGGCGTATGCCCAGGCGGACCGGGCCAAACGAAGACGCATCCTCGACGAGGTATGCGAGACGACCGGCTACGAGCGCAAGTACGCGAACCGCCTGCTGACCGGCAGCAGGAAG
>OCTX012243005.1_pt1 | contig 12539 bp, 4 predicted proteins | sample 1539691 | NCBI WGS metagenome assembly OCTX01 (sample SAMN02144231, study PRJEB22623) | gut metagenome | biome: sheep rumen | host: Ovis aries | place: New Zealand
TACTCTTCCAGGAAGATGTAGTACAGCACTCCGGCCAGTTCGCCGCGGGTGGCGATGTCGCCGGCGCCTTCCATGGTCTCGTCGAAGGGGAAGTTATAACCGTTCAGGAGGAAATGCTGCAGCTGGGCGTTGAGGGTGGCGAAGTCCAGCTCCGCCGCCGGATCGGCGCCGTCGATCATCAGGCCGTAGCTGACGAAGGTGTCATAGGCTTCCGCGCCGTCCGCGGGCTTGTCGCCCATGCCCAGCACATAGAAGGCGTAGGCCATGTCCGCCAGGGTCGCGGGTTCGTCGGGACGGAACGCGCCGCCCTCGGCGGTCATCGCTTCGGCGTCCAGCACCGCCGCGATGGCCTCGGCATGCTCGTGGTCCTCGGGAACATCGGTGATCGCCGCGGCTTCCTGGGCTGCCACGCCCAGCGGGTTCAGGATGGTGTCGTAGAGACCCGCGTTGGCCTCAAGGGTGGAGGCGCTGCCCGCGGTGCCGCGGCAGCCGAGTTCGACCATCTTTGCGTACACATCGGCGAAGGCCGCGACGGACTCGGGGGTCAGGGCTTTCAGCGCGCGCATGGCCTCGATCTTCTCGTTGGGGTCCTTGCCTTCCATGTAGTTGAGGACCGCGCTCACCGCGCCGGCGAGCTCGCCCTCGGGGGTGGCGTAGACAGCGTAAGAAGAGAGGATGTAGCCGTCCAGGGTCTCCTGGTCAAGCTCGGCCGCGATGCCGGCCACGAGCTCGGGGAGCTGCTCCATCACCGCGAAGGACTCCGCGACGTTCGGGTCACGGTAGGTGATGATGTACATGCCCTCGGGGTCAAAGCCGCCGTGGAACACGCTGTACGCGCCGTACTGGTCGCGCAGGAGCGGGATCAGGAACTTGTCGCCGACCAGGGCCGTGATGGCGTCCAGGTCGCCGGTGTAGCCTTCCAGCCCCAGCTGCTCAAAGGTCGCCGTCAGCACGTTGAAGTTCGCCTTGTTGTCGATGACCAGGCCTTCGTTGGCCGCGGGCACCGGGATGGCGTCATAGCTGACGGGGGTGACGGGCTCGCTGTTCAGGCGGGCGATGAAGGCGTCGGCCAGGGGTTCGTTCACCGCGGCGCTCTGCTCGCTGCCGGAGTACACGGCGATCGCGCCGGTCCCGTTGCGGAGCTGCTCGCGGACGCGCTCCAGCGCCGCGACCACCGGGGCGGGATCCTCCTGGATCTGGGCTTCCACCATGTTCAGGAAGTCATAGTACTCGACGTAGTTCATGTAGACATAGACCTTGTCGAGCTCGCTGGTGCGCGCGAACTGCCGGTAGAGCAGGGGATTGTAGCCGCTGTTCAGGTTGCTGCGGACGGTGCTCTTGACCGCCTGGACCGCCTTGAGGAGTTTGTCGGCGTCGCTGTAATCCAGCTGATAGGCCAGCTCGTAAGCCAGGTCATAGCCGGCCTGGAGGTCGTCGTCCGCGGCGATCCAGCTCAGGCGGAAGTACAGGTGCGGGGTGCCGTCGGGCTGGGTCAGCAGGGAGGAGCGCAGGCTCCCGTTGTACATGTAGCGGCTGGAGAGGACCGTCAGCTCCGGCAGGGTGTGCTCGGTGCTGCCGAGCTGGCCCACCAGGTGGGTTATCAGGCGGAACCAGTGCAGGTCTTCCACCGCGACGCCGGAAGCGTCGAGGAAGACGTCCACCTGGCCGATGCCGTCCACGCCGGCCACGGCCTCGATGTGGCGCAGGCCGCTCTCATCGGTGTGGTCCTTGATCTCGTAGGTCTTGCTCTCTTCGGGGAGCGTGTCGGTGGTCACCGCCGTCAGGGCCGCCACCATGGCCGCCGTGTCCGCGGTATCCTCGGGCGTGGCGTTGGAGGCCTCGACGATCGCGGCGATCTCTTCCTCGCTCATGGCCGCCTTGACCTCGGCCAGGTGCGCCGCCAGGGCGGCGTCCTGCTCTTCCTTCAGGCCGGCTTCGGGATAGGTGACGGTCAGGGCGTTGCGGGGGTTGTTCACCAGGTTCGCCCCGATCAGCGCCGCGTAGGTGCCGTCGGCGTTGCGGTCCGCCATGGTGTCCAGGGCGTCGATGTAGTCCGCATAGAACCAGGGATTGCCCGTGCCCATGTAGTAGTACGCGAAGGAGGGGATGACGGAGCTGACGCCCACGTCGCTGGCCTCGCGGATCAGGCGCACATCGATGGCCAGGCTGGCCACCTCGCTGTCGATCTGCTCTTCGGTGAAGCCGGTCAGGGCGGTCTCCGCCAGCTTTTCATCCACGATGGCGCGGAAGGTTTCCGCGTCCTCGGGATCGATGCCGGAAGCGGTGAAGACCACGCAGTTTTCCGGGGTCGCCCAGTCGGTGCCGCAGGAGAAGCTGCCGTAGGGAATGGCCTCCTTCAGGGCGCTCATCAGCGCGGACGTGTCGCTGGACAGCAGGCTCACCGCCAGGTCAAAGTCCACCATATTGGCCTCGGCGAGGTCGGGGCAGACGATGATGTAGTTCGCCTCGGAGATGTGGGAGGTGTTCGCGCCGCTCTCCATGGCGAAGGCAAAGGTTTCGGACACGGGTTCGGCAATCGGGGCGTAGTCCGGATCGTCGAAGGCGGTCTCCTTGCGCTCGTAGGGAGCGAAGGCCTCGTCCAGCAGGGCGAGGAACGCGCCGTAGTCCTCAATGTCGCCGTAGAGGTAAGCCACGCAGTTGGAGGGATGATAATAGGTCGCGTGGAAATCCTTTACCATGTCCCAGGTCATGTCCGGGATGGCGTCGTTGTCGCCGCCCTGGTTGTTGCCGATCGTGGAGCCCGGGAAGGCGGTCCGGTAGGCGTTCTGGCTGGCGGCGCGGGCCAGGGTGTTGGCACCGAGCATCTCGGAGTACACGGTGCCCTCGATGGTCAGGTCGTCCTCCGGGGTGTTCATGCGGTAGCGCCAGGCCTCGGTGCGGAAGGTGTTTTCGTTCTCCAGCACCATTGGATGCAGGCAGCTGTCGGTGTAGAAGTCCGCCAGCTTGAGCAGCTGGGCCTCGGAGTAGCTGGCCACCGGATAGCTGGTCATGATGTCATAGGTGCTGGCATTCATGTAGCTGTTGTAGGTCTGGTAGCTCAGGTTGAAGAAGAGCTTTGTGGAGGGATACTTCTCCGAGCCGCTCAGCGTCGCGTGCTCAAAGACGTGGGGCAGGCCGGTGTTGTCCACCGCGGTGGTGCGGAAGACAAGATCGAAAACGCGGTTCACATCGTCGTTGGCGATGTAGAAGACCTCCGCGCCGGTCCGGTCATGCTGCATGCGGACGACCGTCGCGTCGATCAGCGGAAACTCACGGGTCTCCACCACGGTAAAGCCGTGGATCTGGTCGCCCGTCTGGGGCAGTTCAGCCGCCATGGCGCTCGCGGCCGCCAGCATGCACACCAGCAGCACGGACACCAGCAGAAGCTTTTTCATCTGAAAATTCCTCCTGTTCTGTGATGGGTTTGTACAGCCGAAAACCATACAAATTCTCTTTTCGACTCCAGATTGCTTTTTCCTGCCGGATGACGGGAATTTGGCATGTGCATCACATGCAAACGTTGTCTTTCGCGTTCCGATTGCATTTCCCGCCGTTTTGCAGTATACTCAGGGTGCAGAAGCCTATTTTCTGAACGAAGGAGGCACCCGCATTATGAAGCTGATTATCACCATCGTGCAGGATGAAGACGCAAGCCGCCTGGTCAGCAGCCTGATGGAAGCCGGATTCGGCGCCACCAAACTGGCCACCACCGGCGGCTTCCTGCGGGCCGGGAACACCACGCTCCTGATCGGGGTGGAGGATGAGCGGCTGGAGGAAGGCCTCTCCGTGATCGAAAAGGTCTGCAAGAGCCGCAAGCAGATGTCCGCCGCGCACACGCCCATGAGCGCCATCAACGGCACGGCCTACACCGCCTTCCCCGTGGAGGTCACGGTGGGCGGCGCCACGGTGTTTGTCCTCACGGTGGACCGCTTCGAGAAGCTCTGATGCCGCGCATCGAAGATTTCCGCCCCCAGGAGGCCGCCTGGCGGGCGCTGACCGCCGGCGAGCTCCCGCACGCGATGCTGATCACCGGGCAGCCAGGCTGCGGCAAGCGGACCCTGGCCGGGCTGATTGCAGGGAAGCTCCTCTGCGAGGCCTCGTCCGGGGAGAAACCCTGCGGCGTGTGCCGGGCCTGCCGGCAGCTCGGGGACGGGAACCACCCGGACCTGACCCGGATCCGCGCGGGGGAGCCCATCTCCCCGAGGGTGGACAAGGGCCGGAAGACCATCCCGGTGGAAGACATCCGCGAGATGACGGAGATCGTGGGGCGCCACGCCTATGAGGGCGACCGGCGGGTCGTGATCATCGAAGAGGCCGACGCCATGACCCCCGCCGCCCAGAATGCCCTGCTGAAAACCCTGGAGGAACCGCCGGCCGGTGTCACCTTCTGCCTGACCTGCGTCTCCCCGGGGCTCCTGCTGCCCACCACCGTCTCCCGCTGCCGGGAGATCCCGCTGCACGCCTGGCCGGCGGACGCGCTGCGCCGCGCGCTGGCCGCGGCGGGGATGCCGTCCGGCCGGATCGAGGCCGCGGTGCGGGCCTGCGGAGGCTCCGTCGGGAAAGCCCTCGCCCTCTGCGGGGACGAGGCCTGGTGGAACCGCCGGACCCGGCTGATGGAAGACTTCTTCGCCCTGCCCAACCGCTCCGCCATCCCGCAGATCTCCGCCCGGCTCCGGGAAGAGCGCGCCGAGGCGGCGGAACAGCTGGACACCCTGGACGGCCTGATCCGGACCCTGACGCTGGCCAGCCTCGGCCGGGGCGAGCCGGAGGACCTGGACGGATATCCCGAGCCCTGGCGGCGGGCCGCCGCCTCCGGGCAATACGCGCCCTTTGTGCGCCTGGCGGACGCCGTGGCCCTGACCCGCAGGATGCTCGACAGCAACGTGGGCATCCAGGCCCTGTGGGAAAAACTGCTCTTGAAATTCATGGAGGAACGCAGCCAATGGTAAATATCGTGGGCGTTCGCTTTCAGAACGCCGGAAAACTCTATTTCTTCGATCCGAACGGCAACTGGCCCGCCCCCGGCGACGCGGTGGTGGTGGACACCTCCCGCGGCATGGAGATCGGCGAGGCCGTCACCGTGGTCCACAAGGTACCCGAGGACGGGCTGACCCTGCCGCTGAAGCGCGTGCTCCGGGTCGCCACCGCCCAGGACCTGGAGCAGGACCAGGCCAACCGCGAGGCCGCCCGGGAAGCGCACGCCATCTGCATGCGCAAGATCGAGGAGCACAAGCTCGACATGAAGCTCGTGCACACCCAGTACACCCTCGACAACACCAAGCTCATCTTCTATTTCACGGCCAACGGCCGGGTGGACTTTCGCTCGCTGGTGAAGGACCTGGCCTCGGTGTTTCACCTGCGCATCGAGCTGCGCCAGATCGGCGTCCGCGACGAGGCGAAGATGCTGGGCGGCCTGGGCCCCTGCGGGCGGCCCATTTGCTGCGGGACCTTCCTGGGCGACTTCCAGCCTGTGTCCATCCGCATGGCGAAGGACCAGGGGCTCTCCCTGAACCCCACCAAGATCAGCGGCATCTGCGGCCGGCTGATGTGCTGCCTGAAGTATGAGCAGGAGGGCTACGAGCTGACGCGGCGCATGATGCCCCGCATCGGCAAGCCCGTCGAGACCCCCGACGGAACCGGCACCGTCACCGACCTGAACATCATGAAGGAGCGCGTGAGCGTCCGCCTCAGCGCCGGCGACAGTGTCGAGGTCAAGGAGTATGACCTGGAGACCCTGCGCGAGCTGAATCCCGTCCTGAGGCAGCGCGCCGAGGCCGTCCTTTCCGCCGCGGAGGCGGAGGAGGAGCCAGCGGCCGCGAAGGCGGAGACGCCCAAAGAAGAGGAAGCCGCCGCACCGGCCGAGGCGGAGGAAGCGCCCGCCGAGCCGGAGACCCCCGCCGGGGAGCCGGAACCCGCCGCGCCCTCCTGGCGCGACGCGCTGAAAAAGGCCATGGAAGCGGCCGGGGAAAACGCCTGACCCGCGATCTTTCGGGGAGCTTTCGCGTTCAAAACGGAAGCTCCCTGTTTGATTTCAACGCGATCATTGTATCCAACTGACCTTTGACAGAGCATAACGGGTCTTTTCAAAGCCGAAAATGGGAATTTTGTACAAAAAAAAAACGGCAAATCGCTCAAAACCATTGACGGGATGCGGGTTTATCGTGTAATATTATTGTGACTATGTGTATTCGCTTTTCGCGTACGTATAGTCAGAAGCAGATGAAGATTGCAAGACGATCGCGGGCTATCGCGGCGAAGTTCCCCCAGGGGGGCATAAGGAGTTGACAGCTATGAAGAAAGTTACTGCATGGGTCATCGCGGCGATGATGCTGCTGGGACTGACCGGTCCGGTGCTGGCGGAGGAAGAAGAGGTTCAGCTGCCGGCCGCCGCCGAGACGGAGACCGTCGTCACGGCGCCCGAAGCTCCCGCGGCGGAGGATGAAGCCGAGCCTGCGCCCGCGGAAGCGGAAGCAAAGGAAGAACCCGAGGAACAACCCGGGGAAGAAACCGAAGAAGAAACCGAAGAAGAGACCGAAGAAGAGACCGGGGCTCCCGAACAGCCCGCGGAACCGGAGAAGAGCGTCGTGTCGCAGCCGGCGGAGGAGAAGACCGGGGACGGGGACTTCGCCGCGGACGTGACGGTCTATGTTCCCGCGCGGATCTGCATGGGAAAGGTGCTCCGCATCCGGGCGATGGTCTCCGGGGCGAACATGAAGTATACGCTCCACTGGGAGAAGGAAGTCGTCGCCCAGGACGGCCGCGTCACCTGGAAAACCGTGCAGAAGGGCGGAAACCTCAAGCTGACCGTGGATGAGGAAGTGCTGGCCACGACCTATCGCCTGGTGCTGACAGCCGCGGACGGCTCTGTCAGGACCTACGCGGTCCCGGAGCTGAAGCGCTCGGAGGGCGCGGCGGACGAGGCTGAGGCGCTTGAGGAGGAACTCGAGGAGATCCTCGAGGAGGAGCTTCTGGACGAGGCGCTCGCGGAAGACGAGTACTACGTCGAGGAACTCGAGGCGGCCGAAGAAGAGCCCGAAGCCGTCGCGGAGCCTGAAGAACCCGCTGTTGAGGAAGAACCCGCCGCGGAGCCTGAAGGCGGCGAAGCGTCCGAAACCCCGGCGGCCGAGCCTGAGCCCGCCGCGGAACCCGAGGACCGTCCGGAGCTGCCGGAGCTGATCTCCGGGGAGCCTGAGACGGAGCCCGCCGAAGATGAAGAGACGGTCGCCGACGCGGTGCCGCTGGAGACCCTGACCCTGGCTGAAGCCGCCGCCCTGCGCGAACAGGCGGACGGCATGAGCGCCGTCCTGGCGGAACTGCCGGAGGGCGCGGAGGTCTGCCTGATCGCCCGCGAAGGCGACTGGCTGAAGGTCACCGCCGACGGGACGGTGGGCTACATCCGTCTGCCCGCCGCGGAGGAAGCCGAAGCCGAGCCCGTCCGCAAGGTCACCATCTTCACCTCCCGCAAGGCCGTCATGACCGAGGGCGAGAGCATCGAACTGACCAGCGAGCTGGAAGGCTTCGAGAACAACGAAGTCCGGTACCAATGGGAGTGCGACAAGGGCGAGGGCTTCGCTCCGGTGGAGGGCGCCAACGACGCCGCCTACACCTACGCGGCCAGCCTGGAGACCCTGGGCTGGGCCTGGCGCCTGACGGTTTACTATCGCTGAGCCGCGTCTGCCGGCATATTCCGATTCCTGAAACCCTGCGCAAAATGGGGGCTTGACACATGAAGATGAATCGTTTCTCCAATCGGGCACTGGCGATCGTGACCGCGCTGCTGCTGCTTTTCCAGCAGATCCCGGCGCTCGCGGCCGCAGAGGAATGGAACAGTGCCGCCTCGGATCCCATCGGGACGGAGGATTATGTGACCGTGCGCTTCACGGCGGATGGCGAGGAGGTCGCCGCGCTGCTGGTGCGGGCGGGCGCCGCCATCGGCCGCCTGCCGGACGCGCCGGAGCGCGAGGGCTATGCCTTCCTGGGCTGGTTCGCCGGGGAGGAGCCCGTGACGGAAGAGACCGTCGTCACCGCGGCGACGGAGGTCACGGCTTCCTATATCAATGAGGCGTATCCTGCCCTCCGGGCGGACTATGACAACGGCCGGATCGCCGTCCGCGTCTCCGCGCCCGAGGGCGCGCTGCCCAAGGGCGTTTCGCCGGTGATGGAGACCGTCTCCGACGAGCTGGTGCGCGAGACCGTGGAGGGCGTGATGGGCCACGCGGTCGGGCAGATCGCCGCGGTGAACATCTCGTTCCTGGACGAGAACGGCAGCAAGATCCAGCCCGGAAAGCCCGTGAAGGTGCAGATCGCCCTGACCGGCATGCAGGCGGAGCGCGTCTCGGTGGTGCATATCCCGGACGAGCTGCTGCCCAGCCCGGCCAAGTCCGGAAAGAAGCTCATGAGCGCCAAACGCGGCGCCGCCCCGGCCGCGGAGGTCGTGGACTTCAGCGTGCAGGGCGACACGCTCAGCTTTGATGCGGATTCGTTCTCGGTGTATGCGGTGGTGGAAGGACCGCTGCCCGAAGCCCGTATGGCGTTGAACTTCTGGAGCGGCGAAACAAAAGTCGCCACCATGTATGTCAAGAACAGTGATACATTGGAAGATCTGGAAATAATCCTGTATGATCCCGGTGTTGGCGAACTGGAGACAGGTGAATTGTTTGCAGGATGGATTCTGGACAAGCAGAATTTCACAACCGCGGACATTGCCAATGTGATGAGCATTGATGACGTGCGCGAATGGGCTGAAGCCAAAACCATTACAGAAGGCGAAACGCACGATCTGTATGCGGCGATTTGCAAGCTCTATAACGTTATCTATAGGGATTACAGTGATACTCCCAATGAACTCGGAAGAGCTGTCGGTATGGACGCCATACCGGTCAAGTCCAGCGAATACGGCACCGCGGTGGTGAATTATACCGTCAACATGGGCTACACCCCCAAAGATGATGTACATAACTTTGAGGGTTGGATTGCTGATGCGGATACGGTTACAAACATCACTTCTGCGGTACCTACAGACAGGATTTATCAGAACGAAACACCCATTACCATTAAGGGTGATGTCAGCTTTACGGTGAATGCCCCTGAAGGCGCATGGCTTATCTTTGATGAGAATGGCAAGGGCGCTAAGTACAATGCTCCGCAGTTTGTCAAGCGTGATAATGTAACGGAAGCTCCTTGTCCAGACGCTGACATGACAAGGCTTGGCTACACGTTTGGCGGCTGGTACGATACAAAGGAGCATGCGGATGCTCACGGAGCAAATCCCAGTGTCACAACGGGCAAGTTTACGTTTGGTCAACCATTACTCTCGAAAACCACGCTTTATGCAAGTTGGATCCCCAACACGACTGCACCGTATACTGTTATTCTGTGGGTAGAGAAACAAGACCGGACAGGATATGACTTGGAGGATTCTTATGTAGGGTCCGGAACCGTAGGCCAGAACATTCCCTACACATTCCGGGATAACCAGGATGAAGATTATGTTCGTCTTGCTGGGGTTGATTACCATTATAAGGGCTTCTGCATGCAGCAGCCTGCATCTCAGGTTGCAATCAGGCCCGAAGGGGATTCTGTTCTCAATCTGTATTTCAAACGCATCGAATACAACGTACGCTTCTACCTTTATAGATACAGAAATCAGAGTGGAAGTAACGATTATGAATACCCCCGGAACTCTGCTGCTGGGAACAATGTATGGGGTGTTGTTGACTTCCATGAACGGACAACTCTTGCAAATATGCCCACAACCACCTATCCAGGGGGAATTCAAAGCGATTCAGTTGACGGATATACGAGTTATTACTTTGTTTTGAGCGGTTATTACGGTGAAGACATCAGTTCAAAATGGCCGAGATACAGCCAGATTCAAGGACCGAAAGATGATACAGCCAGAGATACTGTCAGTTTTGTTATGATGGTCGGTACCAGAATGAAGCCGAACCCTTCTAACGGTGGTGATGGTACGGTCAAGGGCATCATTACCACGCTGGATGACGGCATCCTCGGAGCGACAAATAGTTCTAACGGAAACTTCCTGATCGTACGCTTCAATACTTATAACGACTGGACCTATCATCTGTACTATGAACCCTATGAAGGGCAAGATCTAACAGGGAAGACCTTAAGGGAATTTAATGGAAAGACATACTACTGGGATCATGACGAAACGTCTCGTTCCAGTAATACAATACCTGGCTCTCAGAACGCTCCAGAGTTTCCGGGATTCCAAACCGTCAGAGGTTCAAATAACAAAGCTCTTTATGATGGTACGGCGCCCACCTCTCAAATCCCACAACAAAACGGTGTTTCTGGGTATAAACCGTATCTGAACTATTACTATGATCGCTTGGAATACAGAATTACTTACAAAGATGGTACATACTTTAACGGTGCAGGTTCCATTATTCAGAATCGCCAAGACGAAGTACTTCACTCCAGTGAACTTATAGCATATCAGCAGGAGATTCCTGACGAGTATAAGAATTACGTACCTGATCTGCCTGAAAGCGAAAGCGGATATGTATTCGCGGGTTGGTATGCGGATGCGGCTTGTAACAATGAATATGATTTTACTACGATGCCCATCGACGGTATCATCGTGTATGCCAAGTGGGTACAGGTACAGTACCGTGTATTCCTGCATCCGAATGCCGGTGACAGCACAACAAGCCCTGAGTTGGATTGGGGTGCGGAAAATGTTAGCATGAGCTTCCGCGTTGACTATGACGGTAAGGTGAGTACTCCTACCGGTACCCGCGAGGGCAGCGGCTATGAGTTTGTTGCATGGTACAAGGATCCCAGCCTTGGCAGCCAGTATTTGTACAACTCGGATACGAAACTGAATGACACAACGGTTAAAACCGCTTATGATCAGACTGAGCCGACCGAGCTTGACAAATGGGGAAATAAGACCAGTGATGTGAACAGTGATGCGCAGAATAACCGTTTCTGGATCGAGCGCAAACTTGACCTGTATGCCAAGTGGCGTAATGTTCTGGACGGCGCGGAAGGCATTCGGGTAATCTATACCGCCGATGACGGAAAAGGCCATGCAGGTACGAATGCGCCGGTGGATCCTTCTCTTTATCCCGATCAGACCGAAGTGACTGCGCAAGCCGCTGCGACTGCACCCGCCGGGACAAGGCTGATGTTCAAATGCTGGGTGGTCCAGAAGTGGGATGCGACGCAGTCCAAGTTTGTGGATACCGAGACAAATGTGCTTCCGGGTCAACATTTCAACGTCCTGGCGTCCCTTGCACACAAGGAGCCTGTTGAAGGTGAAGGTCAGACGGATCGGTACACCTATACAATGCAGCTTCGCGCTGAATACACGGAACCTGAGAATGAGACGCCGACGCACATCTGGTGGTTTGACAACTATTCTTCGACCAGTGCAGCGAGACACGAATCTTCACACCAGGATGAAGGTATCAGCATTAACCAAGCTGTAGATATTCAGGCGGCTCGCACGCGCGAAGGATACACTTTCCTGGGCTGGGCTAGGGTGCCGGTAGCAACTTCTGAGAGTGAAACCGGCACGCCGCCGACCGGCAAGGTGCTGAGCCTTGGCTCCGATGATCTGTACCTGAAATATGACAGCGATAATAACAAGTTTATCCTGAATGACCCGAACAGTGGGTACAATGGACACTATGTTACCCAGGTCGCCGCTGACGAGGCTGATCCCTACCACGACATGTACGCCGTCTGGGAGCCGCTCACAAAGGTACCCGTTGAGAAGATTTGGCAATCCGGCAACTTTGCCAGTCATCAGCCAACCAGTGTGACTGTGGAACTGCTGCGCAACGGGGAATCTTTCAGCCCTGCCAAGACGATAGTGCTGTCCGCAGCCAACGAGTGGAAATACACCTTCGAAGACCTCCCCACACGTGATGGGAAAGGCAAACTGATCGAGTACTCCATCGCCGAAACTGTGCCTGATGGATGGAAAGAAACCTATGCACCAGAAAATGTGACAGCGACCACGGATGGCACCGCTACTCAACCGCTGAAGGTTACCAACTCACCCAAGAATGGCAAGATCACCCTGGTCAAGCATATTTCCGGACCGACGGAAGACTACAGTTCTGTATTCCCGGACCTTACCTTTACAGTAAAAGGCCCGAAGCAGCCTGACGGGACGTACAAGAACACATATACCTATACGTTCAGTCAGTTCAATAATACTGGCACTTCCTTTAGCGGTCAGTATACAAAGACAGACAACGCATTGTCTTTCGTAGAGCCGGGCGAGTATATCTACTATGAAGACAACGCTGATCTGCTGAAGCCGTGGGGCTATTCGGTTGACACAACGAATCCCGGAACGACCGGCACGACCAACCCTGTAACCTTTACTCTTGCAGAAGGCGATGACGAGCAGCCGTTCATTACCAACCACTATACCCGTGATTTCGGCAATTTGCGAATCAACAAGACGGTTACCGGTCATGACAGCGGTGCCTTCCCCTATAAGGTCAAGATCAAGAACAGTAAAAATTGGTGGCTGAAACAGGATCTCACACTGACCA
>OCTX014515506.1_pt1 | contig 12537 bp, 9 predicted proteins | sample 1539691 | NCBI WGS metagenome assembly OCTX01 (sample SAMN02144231, study PRJEB22623) | gut metagenome | biome: sheep rumen | host: Ovis aries | place: New Zealand
AATAACATAATCTTTACCTTAAATCTATCAAACTACTAACCTATGAAAACTTTAACGGAATGCATTCTCCCGAATGCGATGCAAAGGTACGATGTTTTTTCGTATTTGCAAATAAAAACGGGCAGTTTTATGAAAAACCGCCCGTTATTTTGATTTAAATCAAATCTTACAATTTCGGACCTGCAGCGACGAGTGCCTTACCAGCCTCGTTGCCTTCGTACTTCTTGAAGTTCTTGATGAAGCGGGCAGCCAGGTCTTTTGCCTTCTCTTCCCACTCATCGCGGTTCTGATAGGTGTCGCGAGGATCAAGAATACCCCAAGCCACGCCGTTGAGCTGTGTGGGAACCTCGAAATCGAAGTAAGGAATCTTCTTGGTAGGTGCGTTCAGGATGTCACCACCCAGGATAGCGTCGATGATACCACGTGTATCCTTGATAGAGATACGCTTGCCTGTTCCGTTCCAACCAGTGTTCACCAGATAAGCCTTGGCACCGCTCTTCTCCATCTTCTTCACCAGCTCCTCAGCATACTTTGTAGGATGCAGCTCGAGGAATGCCTGTCCGAAGCAAGCAGAGAATGTAGGAGTGGGCTCAGTGATGCCGCGCTCTGTACCAGCCAGCTTTGCAGTGAAACCAGAGAGGAAGTAGTACTTCGTCTGCTCAGGAGTCAGGATAGAAACCGGGGGCAGTACACCGAATGCGTCGGCGCTCAGGAAGATTACGTTCTTAGCCTCAGGACCAGCGCTCTTGCCGTTCACCTTCTGGGCAATCTTCTCAATGTGGTTGATAGGATAAGAAACACGGGTGTTCTCAGTAACGCTCTTGTCGGCGAAATCAATCTTACCGTTCTCATCAACAGTAACGTTCTCGAGCAGAGCATCGCGACGGATAGCGTTGTAGATATCGGGTTCACTCTCCTTGTCGAGGTTGATCACCTTGGCATAGCAGCCGCCCTCGAAGTTGAACACACCCTCGTCGTCCCATCCGTGCTCGTCGTCACCAATGAGCAGACGCTTAGGATCGGTACTCAAAGTGGTCTTACCTGTTCCAGAGAGACCGAAGAAGATAGCGGTGTTCTTACCCTCCATATCGGTGTTGGCAGAGCAGTGCATGGAAGCGATACCCTGCAGCGGCAGATAGTAGTTCATCATGGAGAACATACCCTTCTTCATCTCACCACCGTACCAGGTGTTGATGATGCACTGCTCGCGGGTTGTAGTGTTGAAAGCAACACAAGTCTCAGAGTTCAGACCCAGCTCCTTGTAGTTCTCTACCTTTGCCTTAGAGGCGTTATAGATAACGAAGTTAGGCTCAAAGTTCTCCAGTTCCTCTGCGGTAGGCTGGATGAACATGTTCTTGACGAAGTGAGCCTGCCATGCTACCTCCACGATGAAACGAACGCGCAGACGGGTAGCCTCGTTGGCACCACAGAAAGCGTCCATCACATACAGGTTCTTGTTGCAAAGCTCCTTGATGGCGATGTCCTTTACCTTTGCCCAAACCTCCTCGCTCATGGGGTGGTTGTCGTTCTTGTACTCCTCAGAAGTCCACCATACCTTGTCCTCGCTCTGTGCATCCTTCACGATGTACTTGTCCTTAGGCGAACGGCCGGTATAGATACCAGTCATCACGTTCACGGCGTTGAGCTCAGTGTTTACGCCCTTGTCGAAACCCTCGAGCCCGGCCTTTGTCTCCTCCTCAAAGAGGTACTCATACGACGGGTTATGAGCAATCACGGTAGAACCCGTAATGCCATACTGTGTCAAATCTAACTTTGCCATAATTATTGCTTATTTTTAATGTAACTGAATCCTTTTAACCTTATCGGCTGCAAAATTACTCAAAAATCACCTATACACAAAACAATAAATAAGCAAAAAAACGCTTTTTGCGTGTTTTTTCGGTTAAAGAATTTAAAAACATCGTGTGCCCAAACAATTTTGCAAAGTCTGTCTTGCAAAAATAACGAAATTTCGTAACTTTGCACCAAGATAATCAAGCTACAATAATATGAACATCATTAATTTCAGTGAACAGAACTCTGTCATCAACCAATACCTGTCGGAAATCCGCGACAAGGGATATCAGCGTAACCGTCTGCTTTTTCGTAATAACATCCAACGAATCGGCGAGATGATGGCCTACGAGATGTCAAAGACCATGAACTACAAGACCAAAACGGTAACGACCCCATTGGGTACCATCGACATTCCACTTATCAAAGACGATCTGGTTATCGCCACCGTGTTAAGGGCAGGACTGCCCTTCCATGAAGGGTTCCTCCATGTATTTGACCATGCCGCCAATGCTTTTGTCTCTGCCTACCGCATGTACACCAACCGGGAACATACCGAAGTAGGCATACACACTGAATACATGGCATCACCATCCGTGAAAGGGAAGACACTGCTCATCGTAGATCCCATGTTGGCTACGGGCGGTTCCATGGTAGCAGCCTACGAAGCCCTGCTAAAGACCGGAAAGCCTGCCAAGGTGCATATTGCCTGTGTGATCGGTACGCCTGAAGGTATTGACATGCTTGAAAAGAATATCCATGAGGACATCACACTCTGGTGTGCAGCCGTCGATCCCGGCATGAACGAGCATAAATACATCGTCCCCGGCTTTGGCGATGCCGGGGACTTATGTTACGGTGAAAAGATGTAGCGGTGGTGATTTACCTGATTTTCTCCAACAGGATCATCAGGTATTTCTCATTGGTCCAGCTGAAACCTGGCAGGTTCATGACAGATTCCATGACCCTCACTTTCTCTTTGGGTAATGCGCGCTTGAGATGTCTTTCATGCGCCAGTACGACTTTTTCTCCAATCTTGAAATAATAAACAGGGATTACGGGGAACTCTATGCTATCTCTCCCGCCAGCATCAATGGTGGTGTACCCCAGTGTGTTTGTGATGTTACTGAGGTCAATGTTCGTGATATTGGCACTGTTCGCCCTTTGCTGTTTAAATGACTTCAAATCGATCACCTTAGCACAATAGAGGACATCCCCTCCTACGCTATCGACAGGATAGACCAGCTGATTATCGATGGGGATATAGGAGCGGTCCTTGAAATCCACCCGTTGTAATGCCTTGGTATCGGCCTCTTTGACAACATCACCACTCATATACAGCAGTGAACTGTTCTTGAGGAACACATTGGCCAGAGGCAGTTTCAGAGTCTTTCCGCTGGTCAGGAGAACGGTAGCAGGCTGGAATTCCTGATATACCGTAAGGGCTGGCGTGATCTGCTGGGCAACCCCTTGTAGCGTTGCCAGTAGCAGGAGCGATGAAATCAGAAACTGCTTCATAACCTTTCCTTTTAAAGAACTTACTTCACCTCCCAAATATCATTGGTTTCCAAGAGTTCCATGAAGTTATGGTACTTCTTCTGTGCCGACACCTCCTTGATCTGTGCATGTACAGCATCATTGTAGGTAGGAGCTTCCACATCGCGGATCACACCCAGCGCTACAGGGAATCCATGCTCATTATCCATCATGGCCAGTTTGAGTTGTAAGGTATCATCCTCACAATGGGCATCGTGCACCAGGACATCATCCAGAGTATAGCCGTCCTGACCGATGGTCACCACCTTCAAGCCGAAGCCATCCTGTACCAGACCATATTCGTTATTTGGACCGAATACCAGTTTTTCACCATGGCGCACATAGATCGCATTGTTCTTACGACCTTCCTTGGTATAGATAGGATCATAGCAGCCGTTGTTGAAGATCACGCAGTTCTGCAGGATCTCACATACGGCAGCGCCTTTATGATGATAAGCTGCCTTCAGGATTTCCACGGTCTCTGCATTGTCGGTAGCCACCGAACGGGCGAAGAAATGACCGCGAGCACCGAAACACAACTCTGCAGGACGGAAGGGGTCCTCCACCGTACCGTAAGGACTAGACTTACTCACGAATCCCCTGGGACTGGTAGGTGAATACTGTCCTTTGGTCAAACCGTAGATACGGTTGTTCAGCAGAATCATGTTCAAGTCGATGTTACGACGCATGGCATGGATAAAATGATTTCCACCGATGGCCAGACCGTCACCGTCGCCACTTACCTGCCATACGGTGAGATTCGGATTAGCCACCTTCGCACCAGTAGCAATACTGGCGGCACGACCATGGATCGTCTGCATGGCATACGGACTAACATAATACGGCAGACGACTGGAACAGCCAATACCCGAGATGACAGCCATCTCATGGGGAGCAACGCCTACTTCTGCCATTGCTTTGTGCAGTGATGCGAGGAAGAAATGGTCACCGCAGCCAGGACACCACCTCGGTTGTCCTTTTTTATAATCATTTGCTGTATAGCTCATACCTCTTACTTCTTTAAAATATTCTCAAAAGCGTTTACCAACTCACTGACTACAAACGGCTGGCCCTTCACCTGATTGAACTGCTCAGGTACGAAGCCATCAACCTTCGAACGCAGGTAAGCAGCCAGCTGACCCATATTCTGTTCTGCCACCACCACTTTCTTGTAGCGTAAGAGCACGTCGGCGGTGTTCTTGGGAAGCGGGTTGATGAACTTGAACTGTGCCTGTGCCACCTTGTAGCCTTTCTTCTGCAGTTCTTCCATGGCACTGTACAGATGACCGTATGTAGAACCGAAGCCTACGATGAGCAGGTCTGCATCGGCATCACCTGCCACCTCCAAGTCGGGTACAGGAATCTTAGCCACCTTCTCCGCACGCAGACGGGTCATCATATCATGGTTCTCAGGATCAGTGGAGATAGCACCTGTCTTGCCATCCTTCTCCAAACCGCCAAGGATATGGGTATAGCCCTCTTGTCCTGGGATTGCCCAATAGCGCACCTTTGTCTCCTCGTCACGGAAATACGGGGTATAATGATCCTTCATCTCCGGTGTGGCATAGTGAGGCTTGATGGCTGGCAGCTCCTCCATGGTAGGAAGTTTCCAGGCTGCAGAGCCATTGGCGATGAACGCGTCGGTGAGCAGAATGACGGGGGTGAGATGCTCCAAGGCGATCTTGGCAGCACTATAGACAGCATCGAAGCAGTCGGTAGGACTGGTAGCGGCAATCACCGGCATCGGACTCTCACCATTTCTACCATAAAGAGCCTGCAGCAGATCCGTCTGCTCACTCTTGGTGGGAAGACCCGTGGAGGGACCACCACGCTGCACATCGATAATCACCAGAGGCAGCTCATCGATGACGGCAAGGTTCATGGCCTCACTCTTCAGACAGATACCAGGTCCTGAAGTGGAAGTGGCAGCCAGGGCACCAGCAAAGGCTGCACCTACGGAACTGGCGCATCCGCTGATCTCGTCTTCACATTGCACGGTAATCACGCCACAGCTCTTATGCTTGGAGAGCTCATGCAGGATATCAGTAGCCGGCGTAATGGGATAGGATCCCAGATACAGACGCAGTCCTGCTTTCTCTGCAGCAGCAATCAAGCCATAGGCCGTTGCTTTGTTTCCTGTGATGTCCATGTAACGGCCAGGCACCTTCGACTTCGACTCGATGCGATAGGTTGCGGGGACACTGGCATGCGTATTATGACCATAGTCGAATCCTGCCTGTACCACCTTGATGTTGTTCTCGGCAATAGCGGGTTTCTTGGCAAATTTGTCGCGGAGGAAGTTGGCCACAAGGTTCAGGTCACGGTTAAACAACCAGCAGACCAGTCCCAGTGCGAACATGTTGCGGCATTTCAGGACGGCTTTGTTGTCCATTCCGCTGTCCTTCAGACAGTCCTTCACCATGGTGGTCAGCGGACATTGGATCACTCTATCAGGATCGATACCCATCTCACCCAAGTAGTCTTCCGTCTGGAAGGCAGCTTTCTTCAGATCGTTCGGACCAAAAGAGTCAGTATCGATGATGATGGTGGCTTGCGGCTTGGCATAGCGATACTGTGTCTTCAAGGCGGCAGCGTTCATCGCTACCAACACATCACACAAGTCACCAGGTGTATAAACTTTTCCTGCACCAATATGTACCTGAAAACCACTCACACCTGTAAGCGATCCCTGCGGAGCACGGATGTCTGCAGGGTAGTCAGGGAATGTTGAAATGCCGTTACCAACGGTGGCACTCACCGTAGAGAAGATGTTTCCGGCCAATTGCATACCATCGCCGGAATCACCAGAGAAGCGGACCACGACTTGATCCAGCTCTTTCACTTCGAGTTCTTCTGCCATATTCTATCTATATGTTTGAATTTCAAGGTGCAAAGGTCATAAATATAATTGAATCTACAAAATAATTTTGCAGAAAAGTGGTTATTTGGCAGAAAAAACTCAATCTTTATGTCACAAAACGCATAAATATACTTTTAGACCGTATTTATCAGGAATTAGAGAATGAGAGAATGAATTGCTTTTCCTTTCGGCCAGCGACTTTCAGTTCTCGAATTCTCTAATTCTTGACAAAGCTCTACTTAGGTCAAATCATATAGTTCCCTAATACTTAAACGAGCTTCCTCCGAGGAACTCACGCAAAAGGGATGTGGGCGGGATCTGTCCCTCAGGAATAGGCTTGATATAGCGTAGGAATTTCAGCAGACGGTAAGCCTCCGCATGCTCGTTACAGCTCTCGGGGACCTGTTCCAGCAGTGGTTCCGCCTGACTCTTGATGACTGCCAGTTCGAAGAGCATGGCGGTGTTGAACATTGCATCGGCTTTCTCCTGATAGGGGAAGATCCATTTGTTCTCACCGGCTCTCACACTGGGCCATCGGTGGATGGTATCCCGTGCACTCACTCCCCGGTATTTATGGTCGCGGATGATACGCCGCAGCAGTCGGTTGTCGGTCGTGGGAACATAGTTATGCTCATCCAACAAAAGGGTAGTCAGGGCGGAGGCATAGATGCGGAAGATCTGATCCTGTGGCACCTGTGCCGTGAGTTCCGGGTTCAGGGCATGGATACCCTCCACCACCAGTACCTCGTCTTTGCGCAGTCGGAGCTTTCTCCCATCAGGTGTACTCTTTCCTGTCTGGAAGTTATACCGTGGCAGTTGCACCTCTTCCCCAGCGAGGAGGGCATTCATCTGCTCATTCAGCAAGGGGATGTTCAGTGCGTGGAGGTGCTCATAGTCGTAGTCGCCATGCTCATCGCGGGGTGTCAGCTCCCGGTCAATGAAGTAGTCATCCAAGGAGATGGGTACAGGTTTGATACTGTTGGTGACGAGCTGTACCGAGAGACGTTTGCACGTGGTAGTCTTCCCCGATGACGAAGGTCCGGCAATGAGAACCATCCTGACGCCCTTTCTGTTGGCGATCTCATCGGCGATACGAGCAATCTTTTTCTCCTGTAAGGCCTCCGACACCTGGATGAGCTGCGAGGTCCATCCCTTTTCCACCAGTTCGTTCAGGTCACCGATGGTGCTCATGCCCAGGATTCTCTGCCATTGATGGTGCTCTCGGAAGATGTTGAACATTTTGTCCTGATGGGTCATCTCGCCAAGCTCTGCGGGATGCTCCCTGGAGGGGATACGCAGCAGGAGTCCGTCACCATATTTCTCCAGTCCGAAGAGATAGAGCTGTGAGGTATTGGTAAGCAGCGCCCCGTAGTAATAGTCGTAGTAACCGTTGATGTCATAGAAGACCGTATAGCATTTCCCGGTGCTTTTCAGCAGCTTCACCTTCGAATGGGCACCCACCGACTCGAACAGCCGGATAGCCTCCTCGGTGGTTGTCTCATGGCGATGGATGGGGTAGGCGGCATCGATAATCTCTTTCATGCGGGTGCGGATCTCTCCCACTTCCTCCAATGTGATGGGACGACCGATCTTCAGATCTACATAATAGCCGTTGCTCACAGGCGTGTTGATGCTTACTGTGCAGTCTTTATAGAGGTTGTGGACAGCCTTGCACAACACAAAGAAAAGAGTACGAGTATAGGTACGTGATCCACTGGCTGATTCCATGTCAAGGAATTCCACCGTCTTGGGGTTATACACACGGAAATGCATCCCTTCCACCTTGTTATTTACCTTGGCGCACATAGGACCGTATTTCATCTCCAGTCCGAAGATATCGAAAATCTCAGAAAGATTCGATCCCAGGGGAATCTCCTTGCGCTCATTATTGTTTTTACACCAGATCTCAACTGTTTTCATAAGCATTGAACCGTTCGTTTTCAGATTTTGGCCGTAAAGATACGCATATTTTTTCAGATTCGTTCTTTTTTTAGTTTTTTTATAAAAGAAGGTATTTGTTTGGAGCTTTACAAGAATTTTTGTATATTTGCAGCAAATTTTCAGAGATCCATCCCTTACAGCATAACAATCATCATTTTATATATTTATGTCTATCTGGATTATCTTTAAGCTTCTCGGATCACTCGCCCTGCTGATGTTCGGTATGAAAAGCATGAGCGAGGCTCTGCAGAAGATGGCCGGTCCCCAGTTGCGCCATGCTTTGGGCGCTATGACCACCAACCGTTTTACAGGTTTACTCACAGGTACTGTCGTGACCGCTTCCGTACAGTCGTCAACAGCTACCACCGTGATGACCGTTTCGTTCGTCAATGCCGGATTGCTGACGCTGGCACAGGCCATCTCTGTCATCATGGGTGCCAATATCGGAACTACCCTGACGGCATGGATTATGGCACTGGGAACATCATTCGACATCAGCGTAGCCGTCTATCCGGGCTTCTTCCTCGGTATCATCCTGATCTACTTGAAAAAGCATCGCTATGTGGGTGATTTCCTGTTCGGTCTGGCCTTCCTCCTGTTGGGTCTGACCACACTGAAAGCCACGGGAACGGCCATGGATCTGGGGCATAATGAGGCCGTCACGGCTTTCTTCCAGTCGTTTGACCCCGACTCATTCCTTACAACGATTGTTTTCCTGCTTCTGGGTGGTGTGATGACCTTCTGCGTACAGTCGAGTGCTGCCGTGATGGCCATTACCATGTTGCTCTGTTCCACGGGTGCCATGCCCATCTATCAGGGTATCGCCCTTGTGCTGGGTGAGAATATCGGAACCACTGTCACTTCCAACCTCGCCGCCTTATCGGCCAACACACAAGCGCGCAGGGCCGCCTTGGCTCACATGTTCTTCAATGTCTTCGGTGTCATCTGGATCCTGTTCATCTTCCACTGGTTCATCGATGGTGTCATGTGGCTTGTCGATGAGGTTGGTAACTGGCTGGGAAAAGACATGGCCCACATGGAGTCCACCGAAAAGCTCAATTTCGTTCTGGCAGCCTTCCACTCCTGTTTCAACGTCATCAACGCCGGTATCCTGATCTGGTTCATCCCTCAAATAGAACGTTTCGTTTGCTGGGTAATCAAGTCGAAGAAGGTTGATGATGAGGAGGATTTCCGCCTGCATTTCATCACTGCCGGCTTCATGAAGACGCCGGAGCTCTCTGTGCTCGAAGCCCAGAAAGAGATTGTCAGCTTCAGCGAGCGTATGCAGCGGATGTTTGGAATGGTGCGTGAGCTCCTCTCCGAGAAAGACGACCAGAAGTTCACCAAGCTGTTCACCCGTATAGAGAAATACGAGAGCATCTCCGACAATATGGAGATAGAGATCGCCTCTTATCTGGAACAGGTCTCCGATGCACACCTCTCCGATGAAACCAAAGGAAAGATCCGTGCGATGCTCCGCGAGATCAGCGAGCTGGAGTCCATCGGTGATGCCTGTTATAATATGGCACGTACCATCAACCGCAAGGTACAGGGCAAGAATGAGCATTTCAACACTCGCCAGTATGAGCACATGCACCAGATGATGGAGCTCACCGAAAGTGCCCTTTCCCAGATGAACAACCTGATGGGTGGCCGCAAGGAGAGCTTCAATGTGAACCGTTCGTTCAACATCGAGAATGAGATCAACAACTTCCGTGACCAGCTGAAGAGTCAGAATATTAACGATGTGAACAACCACGTCTATACCTACGGCATCGGCACCATCTATATGGATATCATCAACGAGTGCGAGAAACTCGGCGATTATGTCATCAACGTAGTGGAGGCCCGCATGGGTACGAAACAGCGTGATGCATAAGAGCGAGAGCGCTCCTATGCCCCTCCGCACCACGTGTCCCGATAAACTATACAATTATGATAAACATGAAATCGTGGATCGATGAGGTGATCCAGGAAAAACAGGTGACGGCGGTGCCCATCATGACACACCCGGGTATTGAGATGAAAGGTTATACCGTCAGGGAGGCTGTCAGCAATGGAAAGGCTCACTTTGAGGCTATCATGGAAATGACCAAGGCGTATCCCTGTGCCATGGCTACGACCATCATGGATCTCACCGCCGAGGCTGAATGCTTTGGAGCAGATATCGTCTTTTCTGATCATGCTGTTCCTGCTGTAGCCGGAAGACTGCTGAAGAGTGTTGATGACATCGAACAGCTACAGGTACCTTCGTTGCAGTCGGGCAGGATCCCGGCCTATCTCAAAGCCAACTTACTGGCGGCAAAAGCGATAGCAGATCGTCCTGTATTAAGTGGATGCATCGGACCGTTCTCTTTGGCGGGCAGGCTCTATGACATGTCGGAACTGATGATTCTGATTTACGAACAGCCAGAGGCTGCCCATTTACTTCTCAGGAAATGCAACGAGTTCATCCTCAAATACTGTATGGCACTGAAGGCAACGGGAAGTCAGGGCGTGATGATGGCGGAGCCGGCTGCTGGTTTGTTAAGTAATGAAGATTGTAAACAGTTCTCTTCACCATATGTGCGGGAGGTGGTGCAGCGTGTGCAGGATGATCACTTCATTGTGGTGTTGCATAACTGTGGTAATACAGGACATTGCACGGAGGCAATGGTAACAACAGGAGCTGCAGCCTATCATTTTGGGAATAAATGTGATATGGAAGAGGTAACGCGTGAGGTTCCTCCGAATGTCCTTTCCATGGGAAACATTGACCCTGTGTCTGTCTTGAAGGATTCTGTTCCTGAGAAGATAAAGGCTGTCGTCACCGATCTGCTGACGAAAATGAAGGACTATCCCAATTTTGTGCTGTCAAGTGGGTGTGATATACCACCGCAAACACCTGTTGAGAATATACGTGCTTTCTTTGAAGCCCTGGATGATTATAACCAGGTTCCGAAATGAAGAAACATCATAACTGTTTTGTTAGGTCCGAATAGATTCCTTGACGTACAAAGAACTTACATATCATGATTTGGCTATATCTCCTTCTGATCTATATGAACAGATGGGATACGGTGACACCATTCCTGATCAGACTGTCTTGAACGAACTTACGACAATTGTGGAAGAGGTGAGGACAATCCTCCGTCCGCGTTTTTCCTTTGTCATTACTGATCTGAAACTGCAAGAGGAAAAGGGAATATTGGGTACTGACAGCCCATCCACGGTTTTTCACATCGGGAAGATCATTTCACGACAGCTCAAGGGAAGTGAGGCATACGCACTCTTTGTGTGTACGGCGGGCATGGAATTTGAGAATTATCAGCAGCAGCTGAAACAGGAGAATGATATGGTGCGTATGTTCATCGCCGACGCTTTGGGCAGTGTGATAGCAGAGAAATGTGCCGATCAGATGGAGATAACCCTTCAGGCTTCCATTGATAAGCTGGGGTGGAAACACACCAATCGTTTCTCTCCAGGATATTGTGGGTGGTTGGTGAGTGAACAGCAAAAACTGTTCCCACTCATCTCCCGGCTCTCTCCCTCCTTCTCTCATGAGATTGTTTCCCTCACGGAGAGTTCCCTGATGATACCCATCAAGTCAGTAAGCGGAATCATCGGCCTTGGTAAGCAGGTACGTCATCTTGACTATACATGCGGACTGTGCGATCTCCAACAATGTTACAAGCGCTCTAAGCGGGTAAACCGTGCATCCTAATTTATTTAAACACAGAGACACAGAGACACAGAGTTTTTACTCCATGTACTCTGTAACCCTATTCCTCTGTGTCTCTGTGTTCTATTTATTAATGATCAATTCATGTTTCGATTGTATCTTTATTTACTTGTTTTTTAGTCGCCTTCGGCGAGAAATCCAACATAATCTTACCAAAATCTTACAATATTCCACATGGCTTGTTTGTTTGATTTTGTTTGGATTTTGTTGGATTTCTCGCCGAAGGCGATCCCCACATACATCCGAAAGTTCTATAAAAATCCCTGAGTCTCTGAGTCTTTGTGTTCCAAATTTAGTTATCCCACCCTCTATGCCCAGCTGCGCAAGTACAAGACAGTGAACGCCCTGCCCCTCATGTGCCTTTTCCTATATACAATTGTATAGCACATTGTATGCCGTTCCTTGCAATCGCCTCGCTTTTTCACTACCTTTGCATTGTGTTTTATTCATGACAAAAAAAGATCTATAACAATGAAAAAGGTAACAATGCAATTATTACTATCGGGCACCGTCGTATGATGGTGCCCAAAAAGTGGTGTCTCATCCACGTCCGCAGGGATTTATCAAATTGTATCGCAGTGTGTTGTCCAGGCCTGAGCTGACCGATCTCCTTACAGAAGAAGGGGGCACGGGCTTTGGAACCTATATGATGATCCTGCTGTATCTCTCCCAGTGCGATGACTTA
>OCTX012289298.1_pt1 | contig 12536 bp, 9 predicted proteins | sample 1539691 | NCBI WGS metagenome assembly OCTX01 (sample SAMN02144231, study PRJEB22623) | gut metagenome | biome: sheep rumen | host: Ovis aries | place: New Zealand
TCTTCCCATTCCGAACAGAGAAGTTAAGCCCGCTTGCGCCGATGGTACTGCAATGCAATGCGGGAGAGTAGGAGGCCGCCACTTTTTTCTAGAGTAGATAGAAGCTCTGTTTCAGCAATGAGACAGGGCTTCTTCTTCGTTTTCTCGTTTTCACGCAACAAAGCTCTAAATATTTTTTTTGATTATGCGCAGTTTTTCGTATCTTTGTTGCGCAGAATTGAACAAATGGCTAACATTTAGGTTCCTTGCTATACGAGAAAAAAAATATTCAAAGGAAATAAGTGATTTAAAAAATAGTCTAAATAGTTATTCTGCCGATAATGAATATCTTATAGATTTGTATATTAGATGGTTTGATAATATGTCTGATGAGCCAATGAAAAGAAATCCAAATATAGAAGAATTAGTAAGTCAGGCTTATGAGTATATATTTATTAATGATAGTGGTAATCGACTATTTGCTATGATTATGCAACTCCCTTATGAAAAAAGACATCTTGTTTTAGGTAGATAAAGAGTTACGTTAGGATAGCACGTTGCTTGTGGGATTGTCCCAGAACATGCAAATAATTTTGCATTTTCAAGCATAATTTTATTCAGCAGATATCGACAGTTCGGCATGAGCTGCAAAGCGAGTACAGACTGGGTAATACATCTTTTAACACAATTTTGGGCAGGTAGTTGGATTTTTATGCTTATCTTTGCAGAACAATCTAGTTTAATAAGGTATGAGAAAACATTTGATGAGTGTAATAGTTGTTCTTGCCAGTGTGCTGTGCTCTTGTCAGAGCGAGCAAGAACAGGTGATGAATCCGACGGATGATACCAGCCAGTTTGTGACGTTGACTGACGTGGTGCCTGACGCTATTCTGGAGATACGCTATTTCGGCACCTACAATTTCGTTGGCGACCGTATTGACGGCTATCTGCAGCCTACGGCGCTGCTGACCAAGCGTGCAGCCGACAGTCTGAAGGCTGTCAGCGATGACGTCATAGCCCAAGGCTATCGTCTGAAGATATACGACGCCTACCGTCCGCAGAAGGCCGTCGACCATTTTGTGCGTTGGGCTGAGGATGTGGCTGATGTACGCATGAAGGAGTATTTCTATCCTGATCTGGACAAGAGTGTGCTCTTTGACCAGGAGTATATCTGCCTGAAGAGCGGTCACACCCGCGGCAGCACGCTGGACCTGACACTCTTTGACATGAATACGGAGAAAGAGTTGGATATGGGCGGTACGTTTGACTGGTTCGGTCCTGAGAGTCATCCCGACTTCTGTGGTAATCCTGAGACGGGCGAATATACCGGCGTCAACCATACGAGTCCCAAGGGGCGCAGCATTACCGCCCAGCAGTTTGCCAACCGCATGATTCTTCGCCGCGCCATGTTGCGCCACGGCTTTAAGCCCATGGATACCGAGTGGTGGCACTTTACGCTGAAAGACGAGCCATTCCCCGACACCTATTTCAGCTTCCCCGTCACGCAGTTGAATGCAGTACGCTGACGTCATCTTACCTGTACCACTGTATGCCACCTTCACCTACGCCATTCCTGAGGGCATGCGTGTGGTGGAGGGTGTAAGGGTGCTTGTCCCCTTTGGTAGAGGAAAGAAGTATGTTGGTCTGGTAGACCGCGTCCATGACCAACAGCCACAGAACTATGCCGTCAAGGCGATAGAGGCAGTGATGGATGTTGCCCCTGTCGTTACAGGTTCCCAGTTGAGGCTGTGGCACTGGATTAGTGACTATTACCTGTCGCCCATCGGCGATGTGTATAAGGCTGCGCTGCCAGGAGGAATGAAGGCAGAAGATGGGTATAAGCCCAAGACGGAGATTTATATCCGGCTGACCAAACAGTATCAGAATGTGGCAGCCCTGCATGTGGCCCTCAACGTGCTGGCACGTGCCAAGAATCAGTTGAATGTTTTTACGGAGTATCTTGCGCTGTCGGGGTGGGACCAGTTGGAGGAGACTGCTGAGTCGGAATTGCAGCCCGCAGAGGTGACCCGCGAGGAACTGATGAATGTCGCCGGCTGTACGTCGGCAACGCTGAAACAGCTGGAACAGCGACAGATGCTGGAGACCTACGAGGTGGAGGTGGGACGCTTGAACCATGGCGGTCCCTATCGTCCGGAACTCATCAAGACGCTTAGTGCCGCTCAGGAGGAGGCATACAATCAGATACTGCTGTCGATGATGAAGAAGCAGGTGACGCTGTTGCATGGTGTGACGTCGAGTGGAAAGACAGAGATATACATCCACTTGATACAGCGTGCGCTGGAGCGCAAAGAGCAGGTGTTGTTTCTGATGCCTGAGATAGCGCTGACCGTCCAGATGATGCAGCGCCTGCAGCGCATCTTCGGTGACCGTTTGGGTATCTACCACTCGCGCTATTCCGATGCAGAGCGCGTGGAGATTTGGCAGAAACAGTTATCGGAGAATCCATACGACGTCATCCTTGGCGCCCGTTCTGCAGTGTTTCTCCCCTTCCAACACTTAGGACTGGTCATCGTCGACGAGGAACACGAGACATCCTATAAGCAGCAAGACCCTGCTCCCCGCTATCATGCCCGTTCGGTGGCCATCATGCTGGCAAGCCAGCAGCAAACCTCCCCCAGCCAGGCTCCACGAGTCCTGCTGGGTACGGCGACGCCGTCCATGGAGAGCTACCATAACGCCATGATTGGCAAGTATGGACTGGTGGAGCTAAAAGAACGCTATCAAGGTATTGAACTTCCCGAGATACAGGTGGTGGATACCGCCGATTTGCAGCATCGCAAGATGATGCATGGGCCCTTCTCGCCCTTGCTGTTGACGCGGATGCGCGAGGCCTTGGAGCGTGGCGAGCAGGCTATCCTGTTTCAGAACCGTCGTGGTTTTGCTCCTGTCGTTGAATGTCACCAGTGTGCGTGGGTACCAACGTGTCAGTACTGTGACGTGCCGCTGACCTATCACCGGCAGCTGAACCAGTTGACATGCCACTATTGCGGCTATACCTATCGTGTACCGACGGAATGCCCTTGTTGCGGAGGTACCGACCTGCGACCCCGTGGCTATGGTACGGAGAAAATTGAGGAACAAGTATGCGAAGTGTTCCCGGAGGCTCATATTGCCCGCATGGATCTGGACACTACCCGGACTCGCAATGCCTACGAACGTATCATCAGTGACTTCTCGGCAGGGCGCACCAATATCCTGATTGGTACACAGATGATATCCAAGGGACTGGATTTCGACAAGGTCAGCGTGGTGGGCATCATCAATGCCGACGGTATGCTGAACCAGCCTGACTTCCGGGCATACGAGCATGCCTTCATGATGATGTCGCAGGTTAGCGGACGGGCAGGCCGTAAGCATAAGCGCGGATTGGTCATCCTGCAGACTAAGCAGAAAGACTTGCCGGTCATCGGCTATGTGGTGCGCAACGACTATACTGCGCTCTATCAGGAGCTGATAGCTGAGCGTCAAGTGTTTCACTATCCGCCCTACTACAGGCTGATAGATGTCTACCTAAAACATCGTCAGGATGCGGTTGTTGAGACTGCGGCAGTCGAATTGTGCAGTCGCCTGCGCCAATGGTTCGGCGGCCGTGTACTGGGACCTGACAAGCCTGCCGTCGCCAAAGTGAAGCAACTGAATATCCGCAAACTGGTGCTCAAACTGGAAAGCGGTATCGACATGAAAAAGGTCCGCAAGTACCTGTTGCTGGCGCAATCACAGGTGCTTACGGACAAGCGATATACTTCACTGCTGGTCTATTATGATGTTGATCCGTTGTGAGGAAGCGGAAATTTCGATGCTTCGATGCCTCGATGCTTCGAAAAAATTAAAAATCAACCTGGCAGCCCAATCCAATCACACGGTTTGTGCGGGTGAAGGAGTCGCCCTTGGTGACAACGCCATTGGCGTCGGTAGCTTCCACTTTGTCATAATTACCGTAGTTTGTCTGGAAGTAGGCAGCACTCAGCGTTATTTTGTCAGTCACTTTATAGCTGATGCCGCCACCTACGCTGTAGCTGTTGACGACGAATGACATGTCGTTCATGAAGGCATCGGTCAGACCGTAGCGTGTAATCTGGAAACCACATGAGAGGTTCACTTTGTCGTTGGCATCCCATTCCACACCGCCGAGGTACTCGTTGGAGCCATTGTCCAGCAATTTCTGGGTGTCGTTATACCAGCTGGCATTCTTGTCGTAAAAGTGGTGGTAGCCGGCGTTGATGCGCAGTTCGGGGATGGGGCTCCACTGTGCACCGACAGCCAGCATAGCCGGCGTGTCCTCATTGACGTCGGTATTGTTCTCAAACTTGTTGATATTGGCAATACCGGGGAAGTTGGCCATTGGTCCCTCAATCTTCAGGGGCTCTTCCAGGGTTGAATGGTTCTTCATCTTCATCTCGGTGTTGAACTCATATTTGACGGCAAAGTTGAAGTTGCCATACTTAAAGTCGACGCCAATGATGGGGGCAATGCCAAAGCCTGTCTGTGTGCTCTGCAGATTCACACCGTTGCCGTAGCGGTGAAGCTTATACAAACTCTGGAGACCGGCCTCAGCAGTAGCCAACTGTGCCTCGCCCTGGGCCTGCATGGCAGCGAGCTGCTCTGCAGTGTACTGACCAGACTGGGCAGCAGCCTGCAACTGATTCTGCATCTGCACCATGCCAGCGCCTATCTGACGGTTGATGGCATTGATGTTGCCCTCTAGAAACTCTCCGAAGTCGACAGCACCGGAAGAGGTCACTACATTGATGTGGCTCAGTCGGGCACGGTAGGAAGCGTCGCCATACAAGGCGCGGAGACCTCCGTAAACCGACCAGTGCTCATTAATCTTATAGGCAGCACCCAACTGGAAGCCGAAGTAGTATTGGCGGCCTCGCATAAAGGCATCCATATCATAGCCCTGAACGTCGAACCCGTTCTGCTTCAGCAATCCGGCAATGCTGCCCACGGCACGCTCGAAGGAGCCGAGTCCATTGTCGAACTCACAGACACCGCCACCGCCAGGCATGGAAAAGTTGAACTGATAGCTCCAGTTGCCCTTATTATAGGCTGCCTGTACGGATGGTATAAACGGAGCATCGGCAATGCCTTCGAACTTCTTGATGTTCTTGCCCTCGTTTTTCTTGCCCATGCGGAACATGTCGTCGGTAGATGTGATGGTACGCGTCTGATGTGCATACTGCCAGTTGAAAGCAATATGGAAACCTTCAGGCATAAAAGCTACACCGGCAGGGTTGGAGTAGACGCCATCGAGACCGATAGCTGCATCTCGGGCAGGATTTTTCAAAAATGCTACACTCTGGTTGGTGTTAGTTAGGATGCCACCGGCCATGGCGGACAGTGTTGTCATCATGAAAACAACCAACGATAAAACAATCTTTTTCATCTCTTTAAACAAATTTTTCATAAAATCGGGTGCAAAGGTAGTCTTATTGCACAAAATGGCTGCAAAAGTGCAGTCATTATTAGCACTTATTAACTAAAAACTGCACACTTTTTGCACAAATGTGCTAAAGTGTGCAGAAAAATCGGTATTTTTTCTTTACTTTTCAACCAATTCTATCAGGCTTTTTTCTCTGACGGATAATTGACACGGGTATGGTAGACCGTCTTCAGCTTCTCGATGAGTACCGTCTTGGCATACTGAATGTCACGGAAAGTGATAGGACATTCGCGGAAGTAACCGTCGGCTACTTGTCCGTCAATGAGACGTTCTACCAGACTGCGTATCGACTGTTCGGTGTAGTCGGACAACGAGCGTGATGCCGCCTCTACTGTGTCGGCCATCATGAGACAAGCCTGTTCGCGGGTAAACGGGTTCGGGCCGGGATAGGTGAAGAGCAGGTCGTCCACGGGCTCGTCGGGATGCTCGTTGTGGTAGTTGACATAGAAGTATTTCGCCTTGCCCAGTCCGTGGTGGGTGGCAATGAAGTCGCGGATGACTGTCGGCAGGTTGTATTTGTCGGCAATCTTCAAGCCCTCGGTGACGTGGCTGATGATGATTTGTGCCGACTCGATATCTGTCAGCATCTCATGTGGATTGATGCCCGTCTGATTCTCCGTATAATATATAGGATTAGCCAGTTTACCGATGTCGTGGTAGAGTGCTCCCGTACGTACCAGTTGTGCCTTGGCACCGATTTTGTTGGCTATCTCACCAGCCAGGTTAGCCACCTGTATAGAGTGGTTGAAGGTGCCTGGTGCCTCCTCACTCATGGTGCGCAGCAGTTTGTTGTTCGTATTCGAGAGTTCGATGAGTGTGATGTCGCTGGTAAAACCAAAAGTCTTCTCAATCAGATAGAGTAGCGGATAGACGAAGAGCAGGGCAATACCGTTGGCGATAAGATAGTTGTAGTTGCTGTAGTCAATCTGTGTGAGTCCGTCAATATTCATCCAGTCAAATGTCATGTTGATGGTGATGCTGGTGACGGTGACAATGATGGCCGTTTTGAAAAGTTGCGAGCGCTGTGAGAACTCGCGCAGACTGCTGATAGCCGCCAATCCTGCTACTGTCTCTATAACGATAAATTCAAAGGGGTGCTGCAGCATGACGGCACAAATAAGTACCATCGTGATGTGCGTCATGAAGGCCGTGCGCGAGTCCATGAACACACGGATGAAGATGGGCACCATGGCGTATGGCAACAGATAGACGTGCAGCATCGTGTTGCGCATGAACAGTGCCGTCAGCAGAACAAAGAGGATAATCAGCGCATAAAGCATCGTCGTGCTGCGGGGCTTCTGGAAGTAGTCCTTGCGATAGAGGCTCAAGTAGATGGTGAAGCTGAGTACGAGGATGCCGACATAGATAATCTGTCCGAATAGAGACAGGTGGTTCTGCTTGACATCTTCGTTGCGCAACTCGTTCTCTTTCTTGAATGACTCGACGATGCGGTAGGTCCTCTCTGTGACAATGTCGCCACGCCCAATGATTTTTTCCCCTTTCTGTACCACACCGCTGGCCAAGGCGATGCCTGCCAGTAGGTCGTTCTTGCTGGCTTCGCTTCGTTCGCTGTCATAGGTGAGGTTGGGGGTGATATACTCGTTGAGGTCACATTTCTGTAGGATGGAACGTACGGGAGCCAGTTTGGAGTCCTGGAACAGTTGTTCGTAGGCCACCTTGGGCGAATAGATCTCCATCACTGAGACGCTGGAGGCTTGCTTGTCGTTGACAATGCGTATCATCGACGATGTGTCGACCATCAGTGTCGTATATTCCTTTTGGTCGACGATGCCTTGCTGGTAGAGGCTTTGTAGACGGTTGGAGATGACTCTCATATAGCTCGCCGGCAGGTCGGGGATGCCGTTAGGATAGTCCTTGTTGAACTTCTTCACCATCTGTTGCTCTACGGCCTGGTTGTATCTGTAGTAGGGTTCGTACTGACTCAACGCACTGTCGCGTTCGTCACGGATGACGGACTCAGACTTGTAGATGGGGAAGTCGAAAGGTGCTGTGAAGTCAGCATATTTCCAGGGTTTTCCTTCCTCTACATGGAAGTAGCTGCGATTGTCATGTGGCATCGACCAGACGGCGATGGTAACAGTAGTAATAATGAGTATTGTACGGGTGAGAATATCACGCCAATGGAGTTCTTTCATATCTTTCTTTTATTTTTGAGTGCGAAAATACGAAAAAAAGCGCATATTCTCAAAAAAAATGAGTAATTTTGCACAAAAATTTAAAGAATAGTCCATTTATATATGGTAGAAAGAAGAGTAAGAGTACGTTTTGCGCCCAGTCCTACGGGTGCTTTGCATATTGGTGGCGTACGCACCGCCTTGTATAATTATCTGTTTGCCAAGCAGCATGGCGGCGACTTGGTATTCCGCATTGAGGACACGGACAGTAACCGTTTCGTGCCAGGTGCCGAAGAGTACATCATCGAATCGTTCAAGTGGCTAGGCATCAAGTTTGATGAAGGCGTTTCTTTTGGTGGCGATAAGGGTCCCTATCGCCAGAGTGAGCGTCGTGATATTTATAAGAAGTATGTCCAGCAGTTGTTGGATGCAGGTAAGGCATATATTGCCTTCGATACTCCTGAGGAGTTGGAGGCCAAGCGTGCGGAGATAAAGAATTTCCAGTACGACTGTCACACCCGTCAGCAGATGCGCAACTCGCTGACCCTTCCCAAGGAAGAGGTTGATGCACTGATTGCTGAGGGCAAGCAGTATGTGGTCCGTTTCAAGGTGGAGGCTGGTCAGGAGATTCTGGTCAACGATCTTATCCGTGGCGAGGTACGCGTGAAGAGCGACATCTGTGACGACAAGGTGCTCTATAAGAGTGCTGACGAGTTGCCTACCTACCACTTGGCCAACATCGTCGACGACCACCTGATGGAGATCTCTCATGTTATCCGTGGTGAGGAGTGGTTGCCCTCAGCTCCCCTGCACGTTATGTTGTATCGTGCCTTCGGCTGGGAGGACACCATGCCCCAATTCGCCCATCTGCCCCTGCTGTTGAAACCCGATGGAAAGGGTAAGTTGTCAAAGCGTGATGGCGACCGTCTGGGCTTCCCCGTGTTCCCTCTGTTGTGGAAAGACCCCAAGAGTGGCGAGACCTCTCGCGGCTATCGTGAGGATGGCTACTTCCCTGAGGCTGTCATCAACTTCCTGGCGTTGCTGGGATGGAATCCCGGTACGGAGCAGGAGCTGTTTACACTCGATGAACTGGTGCCGCTGTTTGATATCTCAAAGTGCTCTAAGGCAGGTGCTAAGTTTGCCTACGATAAGGGTATCTGGTTCAACCACGAGTATATCCTGAAGAAGTCGGCAGAGGAGATCGCTCAGCTGTTCTTCCCCATCGTGAAGGAACATTGTCCCAATGAGACGCTGGAGCGTGTTACTGCTGTGACGGCGATGATGAAAGACCGCGTGAACTTCGTCAAGGAGTTATGGCCCCTCTGTTCATTCTTCTTTGAGGCTCCCACTGCCTACGATGAGAAAACGGTGAATAAGCGTTGGAAGGACGATTCGGCAGCAGTGATGACCGAACTTATGGGTGTCCTCGAAGGTATCGACGACTTCTCGCTGGAGAATCAGGAGCAGATTGTTCACGCTTGGGTTGAACAGAAGGAATATAAACTGGGCAATGTCATGAATGCCTGGCGTCTGACACTGGTCGGCGAAGGCAAGGGTCCAGGCATGTTTGATATCTCCGCCTTTTTAGGTAAGGAAGAGACACTGAAGCGCATGAAGCGTGCAATAGAAGTATTAGGCTGATGTATAATATCGTCATATTTCTCTATCTGTGTGGCGTAGCCATTGCAAGCCTTTTCAACGAGAAGGTGCGCAAGATGTGGCGTGGAGAGCGTCAGGCTATCCGCACCATTAAGGAGAAGATAGACCCCAACGCCCAGTATGTGTGGTTCCATGCCGCCTCGCTCGGTGAGTTTGAGCAAGGTCGCCCGCTGATGGAGCAGTTGCGTCGTGAGCATCCTGAATATAGGATTCTGCTGACGTTCTTCTCGCCTTCAGGCTATGAGGTACGCAAAAACTACGAGGGTGCCGACATCATCTGCTACCTGCCACTTGACACCATCCTCAATGCACGCCGTTTCCTGCGTACCATCCGTCCGGTGATGGCATTCTTTATCAAGTATGAGTTCTGGTATAACTACCTGCACATCCTGCGCCACCGGGGTATTCCCGTCTACAGCGTCAGCAGCATCTTCCGTCCGGGACAGGTGTTCTTCCGCTGGTATGGCCAGCAGTACAGCCGAGTACTGAAGTGCTTTACCCATTTCTTTGTACAGAACGAGGAGAGCCGCGAACTGTTGTCGACGATAGGTATTGACAATGTCACCGTCGTGGGTGATACCCGCTTCGACCGAGTACTGCAAATCAAGGAAGCCGCCAAGCGACTCCCCATCGTTGAGGCTTTCTGCCAACAGCCAACAGCCAACGGCCCTCGCAACGCCACACTCTCACAAAGAGAACAGCCCAAAGTATTCATTGCTGGTTCTTCGTGGCAACCCGATGAGGAAATCTTCATTCCTTGGCTTAACGAACATAAGGACTGGAAGGTGGTTATTGCACCCCATGTCATTGGTGAAGACCACTTGCAGCAGATAGAGCACATGTTCGAAGGTCGTAAGGTGGTGCGATATAGTGCACTGGAAAACCAACAGGCGATTTTCTCCAGTTCCTCCCAAGGAGAGGGAGCTAGTGCCCAAAGCCAAGAGCCGGCAGATGTCCTCATTATCGACTGTTTCGGCTTGCTGAGCAGTATCTATCACTATGCGGACGTGACCTATGTAGGCGGTGGCTTCGGAGTAGGCATCCACAATACTTTGGAGGCTGCCGTGTGGGATGTCCCTGTATTCTTCGGCCCCAACAACCACCGTTTCCAGGAAGCCCAAGGACTGAAAAACTGTGGTGGTGGCTTAGAGATAAGCAATGCTGACGACTTCCGTCGCTATATGCAGGGCTTCGAAGAGCATCCAGAACTGATGAAGGAACTGGGTGAGAAGTCGGGAGCCTATGTGGCCAGTCTGGCAGGAGCTACCCAGAAGGTCCTGTCTTTTGTCAAATTGTAAATAGTCAAATAGTATATTTCTGTGGCTTTAATCAAATCCTATCGTGGTCTGACGCCCAAGTGGGGTAAGGACTGTTATTTCAGTGAGAATGCCACCATTGTGGGCGATGTGACGATGGGCGACGAATGCTCGGTGTGGTTCAATGCCGTCGTTCGTGGCGACGTAGCACCTATCACCATTGGTAACTGTAGCAATGTGCAGGACGGCTCTTGCATCCATGTCACCCATGAGACGGGACCTACGCATATTGGCAATTATGTCACCATCGGTCATAATGTCACCGTGCATGCCTGTACCATTCACGACCATGCTCTTATCGGCATGGGTGCCACCTTGCTTGATGGCTGTGAAGTAGGAGAGGGCGCCATTGTTGCTGCTGGCGCCTTGGTGTTGCAGCATACCAAGATTGGTCCCAACGAGATATGGGGAGGTGTGCCTGCCAAGTACATCAAGCCCACACGTCCTGGTCAGACAGATAATGCGGAGCACTATGTAGCCTATTCCAAAATCTATATGGAAGAGAATCCGGAGTGCCGTTTCTAACCTCTTACTTCTGACCTCTTACTTCTAATACAACGTATTCCGAGCGTGTCCCGATGCGGAACATGCCACCCCAGATGCCTATTCCGCTGCTGACGTAGTAGCGGGTATTACCGCGTTGGTGGCTTCCCCATGAACACTCATAGATGGCATCGGTAATCCAACTGATGGGCCACACCTGTCCACGATGCGTGTGTCCGCTGAACTGGAAGTCGATGCCGGCTTCCTCTGCTTTCTCCAAGTGATGAGGCTGGTGGTCGAGGAGGATGGTGAATTTAGAATAGTCAACAGCCGATGACAATTCTGCAACAGGTTTGCGGCGCATGTTGGTGGCGTCATCGCGACCAATGATGCAAAGGTCGCCCACGCTGACCACGCTGTCGCGCAGCAGGTGAATGCCCGCCTGTTGGTAGAACTCCAGGGCACCAGGCTCGCCACTGTAGTATTCGTGGTTTCCCAGACAGGCATAGACGGGTGCTTTCAGTCGCTGGAACTCTTCGTAGATGCGCTGTTCCTTCAGTGGACGTATCGAACCGTCGATGATGTCGCCGGCAATGAGTATCATGTCAGGTTTCTCGTCGTTAATCAGGTCTATCCAGCGATGTACCTCGTCGCGCTGGTTGTGGTAGCCGATGTGCAGGTCGCTCAGCAGAACGGCCTTGACGGGCTTGGTCATCTTGTGAGATGTGATGGTCAGCTCCTGGCGCACTTTGTGCTTGTAGTGCAGGTGACCATAGACGAACAGGCCGAACATGAAGATGCTGATGCCGCCAACCGTCCACCAGTTATTATATAATAAGGTACGCGGGAGGAGTTGTGCCAGTCGTCCTAAATCCAAAAAGAGGAATAGCATGAAGAGGTAGAGCAGGATAAAGATGCTCGACGTACCTACGATGTAGACGGTCGTTGCCAAGGGCATGGGCATGCTGTCGGTGGAACGGCGGATACCGCTGAACAACAGTAGGAACGATGCCACCATCAGTATGATAACTATCGTCTTGAGATACCACTTGACGGGCAGCAGGCACCAGATGTGCCACCCTATATAGGCCATTGCCAGCAGGGGCAGTAGCATGAATAATATCATCCACATCATCTTCATCATGTTTGTTTTAGTGCGGCAAAGGTATAGATTATTTTCCTATTCACCAAATAATGAAGAAAAAAATAAGCCCGTCATCCCGACGGGCATACAATCCAATTACTATGAAAAAACTACTAACCTTAATGATGAATCTAAAAATCTCTTGTTTCTTGATGCAAAGGTAGACAAAAAAAAGAGCGTTCGCAAAAAGAATCAGCGAACGCTCCATTTTCTATTACGAAACCTGATTACAGGTTGGCATTATCCTTTGCCCAATCCTCTACAGCAGGAATGATGCCCAGAGAGATGATCTCGTCGCGCATCTTCTGCAGGTGCTCGTAAGAAGCCTGCAGAGAAGCCATCTCCTCAGCAGTACC
>OCTX011559771.1_pt1 | contig 12533 bp, 10 predicted proteins | sample 1539691 | NCBI WGS metagenome assembly OCTX01 (sample SAMN02144231, study PRJEB22623) | gut metagenome | biome: sheep rumen | host: Ovis aries | place: New Zealand
ACATCTTCACATGGTCTATACCCATCTGAAAGTGACTCGGCAAATTAGTCATACCTATCACGATGTCACCTGCATCCTCCCTCTCTCTGATATACCGCTCAGGATTAGGCATCATGTCAAAGTGACAATGTGTATCAATCATCATACGCCAAACAATCTTTTTGTTTCTTCCGATGCTTCATCTTTTACCCACTGCTTTATTTCAACTCGGGTCCTCTTTACCACATCAGCATATTCATTCAACAGGTCAAGTCGCAAATGTCCATTCTCTAACAAGCCTCGTCCAATTTCTTTCTTGTCTATATTTCTTCTGATGAAACTTACAAGAGCTGGCATGTCGGGAATATCCATCATGCTCCGTTTCTGCGAGTTGAAAATGTCAGTTCCTACTTTTTCCGATACACCAATTTTATGCAGTGCAGCCCTCCTGTATATGCATGGCATACAAACCCCACAATGTGAAGCATGTGCATCGTCACGTATGTCTTTTCTTGTTCCTCGTTTTCCACAAGAACAAGAATGTGGATAGGTAGCTTTCAACATGTCTATATCCTTACATTTCTCAACCATCTCGCCCTTGGTGCATAATTGATAGTCATTGATGATATGATGGTTCAACGCGACAGAGTGAAGGAATCGCTCCATTAGTTCAAGGAAATGCGGATGGGTAGTTCGAGTGCTACAACTACTGCGCCTTGATGGTGTCAGAGGGTAGTTCAGCGAAATGGTTCCATTCTCTGGAATATGAACCGGCATCGTTGAGTCGATAGAATCTGCTACCAATATTGCCATACTTAGGAATAAGAAAGACCTTGATCGAAGGGTGGTCTCTTTCTCGTATGAATCACCATTTATATCATGCTTATTCATATCAACCCTTGTGGGCAGATAATGATAATGTTGATATTTCTTCTGCAATTCACGCAAAATTTCCTCTTGATCCGTTTTTGCGCCCTTGAACATCGAGTCTGTATGTGACACTAAACATACATAGTCTGATGACATTGCCAACTGATTGATTGCACCTATCAAAGAGTCCATTCCACCAGAAAACAGATTCACCGCCTTATGCTTATCACGAAAGCTGTCCATATACACTTTTTGGCGTTTCCCTAGTTTGTACATTCTGTTTATAGAACGATGCTCAAAAGACACATGCCACAAATCACCTGTAAGAAACTTCAATGTTTCCTCTAATTCATTTTTAGCAGCAAAAAAGCAATCAGGTTTCTCTACTGGAAAAACAACTTCGATTTCTCGACTCCACCCGTCAAAGCCAATATTCTCTCGTGGCAACAGAATATCTATACCATATACAATGCAGGAAATGACAAACAGATCAAAAGCCGTTCCTGATTGTACTTTAGTAAACTCATACAGGTGCCTATAGTCGATGTTCATGGCCACCGATGTCCTAGGCTCATCCCCATAGTTTAAGACGATAGAAGAAAAACCGTATGGAGTCTGAGGGTGTGACAAAGATACTTCAACCTTCATAGTCCTCAAATGCCTTTAATGTATCACGAAAGATGTCTTGCATCAGTTCCTTTCCGTATTCGGAATTCCAGTCCACTTTACTCAAATCCCTATGCTTGGAGATGGTCTTGGTCTTCTCCACTATATAGTCTTTCAGGTCTTTGTAGAAAATGTCTGTTTCCCTGATGCCTTTTTCTTTTATTAGCTTTTCATAGAAATCGGTACACAAATGCTGGTATAGATAGTTTCCGAAATACTTTACCAGAATCTCTTCAACTCCAAACTCCTTGATGGCAGCATCAAACACATCACCCAGTTCTTCTACGGTTTCAGCTTCCGCTCCAATCTCTTCAAGTAGTTCTCGCATAGCTGCTTTGGCTGCTATTTCATCGAGTGTTCCTGCATTCTCAGCACAATGCTCTAGGATAAGGTTAATAGCTTCGTCAGCATCCTTTACCTCCACCCCATCGGCCAATTGCCCCAAGGCGCTACCGAATCCGCTACTCTGAGCACTTCCGATAAATGAACCGAATCGCTGTGCTGCCCTTACTCCGGCACGCCCTCCAGTATTTGAACTGCCAGACGATGCACCATGCGACCCTCCAAGATGAGCCACAGTGTGCGACATCACGTTACCAAGAGACAGTTTGGTAGGATGACCGCCATTAACAGCCTTGGTAATGGTGCTGCTCAGAGTACTCCAAGTCGGAGTTCCTTTCATTCCCCCGTATGATTTCGACGTACCCATTTACTAATCAATTCTTTAAGTCTTGATATTCAGAGTGATTCTCCGCTATTCTGTTTACGATTTCCTTCAACGCTGGTTTACTCTTTAAGTTCACAGCCTTACACATGTCTCTGTACTCACTTCCACACGAACAACCTTCACCTATCATAAGTTCAAATAGGTTAAACACCTGCTTCCTTTCTGCATTATTGGCAACGGCACGCTTCGACAGTTCGCTATACAATTCATGTTGAAGACTCTCTTGCAACCCCTGCACATCGCCCTTTATCTTATTGCGTATAAGGTTCTCTGCCTGTCCCTTAACCATAAGCGAAGTAATGATGGTCTTAACGATTGGCGGTGTCATTGCACTTGACATAGATTCCAGCCTGTCACGCGATATCCAATAGTAATCCCTAAGGTCTATGTTAGCTAGACTCGGTTCAGATTCAAGCCAAGTCACCATCTTTGCCTGCTTCCAGTCTTTATACTTTTCCGCAATAACATGTTCACCGCTATCTTGTCTCATCTCCAGTTCCTTTAACTGTGGAGAATATCCCTTATTCTGCGACTGCCACTTATATAACTCGGCAAACCTTTTGGGCTCAGCATATTCAAGAATCATCAACTTGGCAAGCACATCTACCTTGAAGTCCGCCAATTTAGCCACATCTGCTAACTTAGTGCGCAGGACAAATGTATTAAGAAACCGTTTTATTTGTCTGGGGTTTCCATCCAGATTGCCAGCAATCAATGGTGATAGTTTGGATATAAGAGAAACTTTTTCCTCCAGTCTCTTTTTAACGTCTTCGTCTGAAATAGTTTGTTTCACTTCTTCTATTCCAAAAACACTGTATCGGTCTTTCTTGCGGAACTCTTTAAATGCGGTAATAACTTCCACCATGCCTTTTTTCCCAAACTCTTCCTCGCAGAACAACAGTGTAATATAAGTCTCAACTTCAGAATCAGACAACTTAGGCAATGTATAAGGCACTTGTATCAGTTTTTCCAGATAATCTACCACCACACGCTTATTTTCCTCCGCATCATCTCGTGCTATCAAGTCCTTATAACGATGACGTATGGCATCCCTCACGATTCTCGGATCTGCCCCAATCACAAAGGCACTGTTATCCACATTCAGAAATAGTTTTATGGCTTCAAGATTGTCTATAATCCTGTCCGGCAGACATCTGTCCAAATCATCAATCAACACTATCAGTTTACTTATACCTGCTTCATCAAGAAGTTCCTTGAAGTCATCTCTGAACTTACGTACCACTTGATATTGCTCTTCAATACTGGGTTGGGAGCCTTCTTTGAAGTATTTCTCTTTGAACTTATCAAAGTCCAAGTCCTTCACCGCTTCTGCAATTTTGGCAGGGTTCTCAGAAAGACCTTTAATCCATTCAAATATTTGTGGTCCTAGACTCAATCCTCCAGTCAAAGAAGCTGTTACCAGAGGTATCGCAATATTCTTCACACCAAAACCGATAGTGCGCATCCAGTTTACCGACTTGGCAAGAGTGGCTAATTTATCCTTTGCCTTTTGAGGCAGCGACTTGTTATCTTCGAAATTCTTCAAGATAGCCTCGATTAACGCTGCCTTTGCATCATCATACCCCTCGAATACCCATCCGTTGAACTGGAGACACATCGTAGTCTTGTTCTCTTCTGCGTCATAGGCTTTCTTCAACGATTCCATGATGCTCGATTTGCCGCTCCCCCAATCTCCAAATACTCCTATGGTGATAGGAAGCATCTCAGGTTCATCAATCAGCCCCTTTATCAGATTTGCATGGACATCAAAACCGAGATAGTCTTTTTCTGCTATATTGTCTGACCACATATTCTTACGTATATCTTTGTTATGAGTTTAGATAATTTCCATTAGCAAACTCTACATTTTCTCTACTTCCACTACACCGTCTTTGCTATGGCATCCCAATATCATGGTTTCACCCCATCCCATGGAGCCGCCATCCGCATTCCGCCACACATAGCAGAATATGTTTTCAATCCCGTCACCTGTCAGGTCTGCTGTCTGCTCGAAGTACAGCAACAAAGTATTGTCAGAAAACATCTGGCCATTCTTCCGTAGATTTATTCCCGGTCTGCTTGGCACCAAGTTCTCCACGCTGTTGATATGGAAATCATCACCCAATCCAAGTCTTTTCTTTATATCCTCTATATCCGATTCACGTGATTCTGGTATAATATGGTCAATCTCAAAGTCTTGATAAGGCACTGGCTTCTCCGTATAGAAGCATTGTAACTGTTCTTGTATGATAAGATATAATGCAAGATAAATAGGAATCATAATACTTACATCGTTTCTCTTTGATAATCTCTATACCCTTTTTGGGCTGCAGAAAAGAGGTCACAATAGCCTTCGGACTCCTTGTCGAAGAGATTTCTGAACACCTGATAGAAGTATAGTCTCTGGTCATTACCTATCTTCTTAGCCACATCTCTTACTCTCGAGAGATTCTTTAATAGCAGTTTCAGACCTTCTTTTACGCTATTTGCATTTATCCGTTCTGTTAGTTGTATGACATCTTCCAATGTGTTTATAATCTCAAAATCTATCAGTTTACCAATAGCAGCTCCAAAGCCTGTCAGAGGCTGCGACTTTTTGAAAATTGTAATCACGTCAGGCCCGAAAACACTGGAGAGTTCTTCCTGTTCATCTTGTGTCAGCAGTTTTCCTGGCTCTATTTCATACAGAGTTCTTACCATGTTATTATAGGTCCGTAGAAATAGTTCGAATAGACTGTTCGACGGGTCTATGTTCGACAGTTTTTCTAGGCTTTTTATGTTTTCGAGAATGTCAACACGTTCCATCGTCAGATAGTCTCGCTGCACAAAAGAAGTAAAGCCCTCTATTACATCCTGAAATTTATATTCTCCTAACCTCCTTGCCGACTGGTCATCTATCTCCCGCAACAAGCGTATCCCTTCTACATCTGTATTCACATAGTCAGAGTAAATGATTTCTATCTGGTGACGGGTGGACATCTGTGTCTGCCCGGTATTCAGCGTCAGCATCCTATATAGAATGCCAAGTTTATTGATACCGATGTATATCTCTGCCCGTATCTTGTTTGAGAATACGCGCTGCATATCATCATCACCAGTTTTCTCCATTTCTTCTATCAGCCCCTTAATGGTGTACGAACGCTGCAAGCCGTCCAGGATAACAATCTCTGATTGATGCTGTTTAATAGTATCGACAACATCATCCGTCTTAACATCGTTACTTGACTTTGACAAGGCCAACACGATAGGAGGCATCAGACAGCCTCGTTTCAAGTCTTCCTTTAACAAACTATAGACCGTTGAAGATGATTTCACCCTCCTACGCTGATATTCATTATTCTTCAGAATACCATTCGACAGGTCATAATATTCTTTCAACGTCATCTCCAGCATATAGTTATGCGAGTTGATTCTCTTGTCCTGTATTGATTCCCCTAATACTTTCATATATCTTCGCTATTGTTTCACCGTATTCTCAACCAACAAATTGAATATGTTTCTGTCAAAATAATCTACAATCTCCTCCAAATCAGATTTATAAGCAAACAACCGTCGCATTTCATGCACAATCTTATTTCGCAACGTATAGACATAGCTACCGAATGAGTTGGTATTGGGCTTCTCTATTCCTGCCTTGTCAAAAAGCGCCTCGATCTTCTGCCATAAAACGGACTGGTCTATTCCGATAACATTAGTATATATTACGTTAATTTGATGCTTCTCGCTTGTTGCCTCAATAAGTTTCTCACGAAGGTCGTTCTTGTTAATCTTACCTTGGTTGAATAGTTCCGTCGCCTTTTGGTAGTCCTGGTAATACGCATAATCAGAAAGTAGCTCTACTGCCTGATAGAGTGTTACAAATCGATAAAAGGGGCTCTCATTGAAGGGTAGCATCTCTTTGTAGAGATAATCATAAAAGCCTTTGTGAGCCACATAGTCCTTGATTGTTTTGAGAATAATCTTGGAAGATTTCCGTGACCTCTTCTCGCTAACTATAGCCGTCATATACCCAGAGACATATCGTTCACGATGGTCATCCACGAAAGGTTGACTGAGATAATAAAAACCATTGTCATATAATGAAGGGATTAACACACTCCATTCCTCACCTACATCCTGTTTCCTGTAGACAAAGAGACTGATAATCGGATAACGATAATAGTTTGCTAATTGGAAGTCACTTGTCGCAGGCTCTAATTTGTTCATCTTCACCAAGTACGAGATAGCTTTTCTTGTGGCAAGATTCACATGCATTTTGTAGTAGTCGCTAATATCATTCGAGACATCTGTATCATCGTCATCAAGAAGTGCTAAAGGCAGTATAACACCTATGCTAAATTTGTCCTTGTTGGTCCCATAGTACACAGAGAATATGTCTTTTTCAGCCGTATAGTATGGACTCGTAAGAAATATCATGCCGTATTCATTCTCAACAAGACTGTCATCATGATAGGTTGTAGCGCAAGCATAGTCTACACCCTCATACGAGAATCTTATGGAATCAGCATCATTCGTATATACAGGCATAACATGAAATCTCCATTATATTGTTCTATCATATGATTCTATATATTAAGACCGAACCCAACCAGACCACTGTAGAGCCTTACTGGGCGAAATTTCATTCTGTCTAAATTTGCTATATTACATTCACTACTGCTCATTGATAATATTTATCCGTATCAACGCTTACTTCCACTGTAGCAGCGTTCAACTCATATTCACTACCTTCCTTTTCCAGTTCTGCCTTACACTCTGCAGGAAACTGCATAAAGAATCCCGAATCATCCTCATTGTCGAGATAGATGTTGACTGAGATGGTAAACGTGACTTTAACCCTAATAGTGTCAATACCTTTTTGATAACTGACGATGTTGAATGCCGAAATGTCATCCACATCATAATGATGTCCTAAGGGATCTAAATCATCAATGGGAGTTGTCCAGACATATTCTTGTATCTGCTCACAGAGATCATCTGGGTCGAAAGGATAATCTGTATCGGTTTGTTTACTTCCTACAGGATTCTGGATATAATACAACATCTTCTTGTAAAGTTTCACCTCTGAGCCTAGACCGCTGGAAGACTTAAATTCAGAGTCTTTACCAAACAAGACTTCTGCTGCATTCTGTAACGGCAGAAGAAAACCTTCCACATGCTTCACATACATCTCGCAGACCTCTTTTTTCTTGGCACTTTCCTTAAGTGCATCCAACAATTCAATATCCTCATCCCGGCGCATCAGCCCCATCATCCGAACCCACGCTCCAAATCCTGTTGTTTTGCAGATAATTGTACCCTTCATGCTATCCTTGGAGGGCCAGTAGTCTCCAAAGAGGCGTTTTACCGCCACGAAGAAACTCAGCAGTTCCGTACCAAAATAATCGGTATCCGTCTCTTTTGGGCTTGCCTCGTCTGGGTTAAAGTACCACAACGCATCCTTTTTGAAAAGCCTTTGAAGTGTTTCTACAACAAATGCTTGTGACACATATCCTTGCCCGGTTCCCAACATTTTGATACGATGATAGAATGGCGACTCTTTATGCTCGTTCAGCATTTTAGCCATCATATGGGCCAGGTAAATTTTGCTTCGCTGCCAGTCTGACTGCTCCTCACGATATTCAGAACCAAAGATTTCATAATAAAGAGACTTGTTGACAGTCTTCTGCTTGAAGTTCACATTCACGAACACCTGTCCCTGCTCCCATAGATCGTAGTTAATCAATATCGTGCAGTTAAACTTATACTTCTTGAGGAAGTGTAAAACATACTCATCTTCTTCCGTTTTTATCAGCAAATGGTCTAACTCATCGTAGAGTTTCATCATGCCCATCATCCGATGCTGGCCATCCACAATGAATACGTTAGTTTTTACTTCAAGTTCGCAAGTATCATCATCTATTTCTTTCAATCGGTTCCCGCTCTCTTCAGTCTCAGCATTTAGCGCCAAAATCATGGAAGTGGGGAAAAGTGTTGCCATCTGGAGTTGATTCCGTTCCTGGATTATACTGTACCGAATAAAGTCCTTAATTTCATCAGATCTTTTTGAATCAACTCTACGTTGATAGAAATCAAGGCTCGATTGGAATTTCAATCTCCTGTCCTCCTCTGTCTGATATGGATTGGCGCGATAGGTAAACAGCACAGTATTCCTTAGTACCGTAAAAGGCACCAGTGCTTGCAGTATCCAGCGCGATCCTTTCTGGTCTTTATGTTGTATCTGTGCTTTCATTTGGTATCTTGGTTTGTCTTATTACTATCCTCGTAAGCACCTACAAAGCCTATTCCCCTAGTATTGGCAAGTGTCCTGCGTGGTTTTGGCATTGTTGTCATACTATCTTCTATCTTTAGCACTCGGTCGGTCAACTTGCTGTATTTCTCATCCAGATTATTCATCGACTGGCTGATATTGTCTATAGCCGTTTTCTGTTCATCAATCTGTTCGCCATACTTTTTGACTGCTTTCTTCACCTTATCATTCACAGACTGGTGCAAAGCACTCTTATTCTCCGCAAATTGCTTGCCTATCTGCTCTTTCACTTGTGCATTGATATGTTTTTCCAATTCGCTCTTTGCTTCTCTCTTAAAATCATCAAACTTCTCCTTAAATGATGACTGAGCAGCATTGTTCGCCGTTATCTTCGCCTTTTCTTTCACATTTTCTTCAATAGCGTTAAGCGACTTATAGCCAAAAAATCCGAAAAGCGATAAAACTACGGCCAGAAGCATCCCCCCTAATGTCAGCACATCATTGAATATCTCCTTCTGTTCAAGTATGTGTTCATATTTATCATGCAGCAGATGTTCGTGCCGCTCCATAACGAGCATTAGCGAATCTGCCTGTTTTTGAGTTTCTGGTAACACCCTGCCAATTGAGTCTGTTTGTATAATGAATTGTACTGTCAGCTTCTCTTGCTTATGCGTGTTGCATGTATACCCATACAACAGGATTCCTGCTAGTAATGCAGCTATGCAACAGCCTATCAAAACAGCTCCAGTTCTTACAAGATATGATTTGTCACTCATAATATCACATTATCATAATAGTCACTTTTCTCCCCTTTGCTTAAAACACTCCTTCAAATATCTCTCGTAATTCGCTTCATTTCCGAATACAGCACTCTTTTCCTCCTTCATGTCAACATTGATATATGGCAATTTATATCTCGTCTGTCCAAACTCGTATATAACTTTTGCATCCTTCAAGTGATTACTTTTCTCTTCGTATGCCCCAAAATAACTGATTACAACATCAATAATAAAGTTCTGGTGTTTTCTTCTGAAGTCACCATAATCATCATGACCGTCATCTCTTATATCGTGGGCCTTCACAAATTCATTCAGGTCATTGCCATTGATGGCCACCACATTAATAGCATCCTGCGGAGCCTGTTTCTCACTCATAAACTTTTTGAAGTTCGTTGTTAGCACAATCCCCATTTCTTCGACATTCAGCAAATAATCACTCTGCCTGTCTTTAATAGAATGGCAGTAGCCACTTAGGTTTCTGGCCACACTGAACCTGTCTACATTTTGCCCATCAACCATCTTCAAAAGCTTCGACTGCGCAAACTCCTTCATCGCGGCCTTTTCTTCATCATCCTCTATATGGAGATTCTCTATTCGTAAAAACTGTATTAATACATCCTTTATCAATTCATAGTCATTTTCACAAAGCCACGAAAAGAGTAGAAACACATGATCTTCCCAGCGTTTATGTGTAAGCTCTTTAGTTCTTACGCTCATCATCTTGCTGTAAAGCGAAGCACTCTTCTTGGGTGTCACCTTCCAGAACCAATCATGAACATTTTTCCTGATGGTTGATCTGTCAATAACCACATCATTAAATTCTTTCTTGGTAATCACCGCGTCTGGTGTTGCCAAGCAGAAATAATTTTGGTAAGAATCCACGTATGACAAGAAATGTACCTTATCCCCTCCTCTTACCATGAAGCACTTCTCGACCAGTTCTTTCTCATATCTACCAAGTACCCTATCAAACAGCATAGCACACGACTCATCAGAAAGAATATCTTTTTTCAGCACATATCTTGCCTGCCTTGTACCAGGATCCATCTGTACCTCCAGCATTTCCTCCGGCCTATCCCTTAATATCACATACACATCTTGCATGGAGAAATGCAAGAGTTCTATAAGGTACATATCGTATAGGTCGACATTCTTTCTACCGACTTTTTCCTGCATGAACATTGTATTAGTCATCAGTACCCTTGCAAACCGTTTAATCTTCCTGTAAGTGGGCAACAATCTGACCAACAACTGCTCATCAGTAGGGGTCATTCTACTTCTCAGGCTGTCATGATTACCCATAAAATGCATATCTATCAGTGCCCGTCTGAACGTTTCTATCAGTGCCTCCTCTTCCGTTTTTGGCAACGACAGTTCCAGCGGGAATATCTTTTCCAGATATAGGTCGCTCTCCGTGATACCCTTGTTTTGTATTTGCCTGACAACATAGTCCTTATCATAGCACACAACATATATCAGATTGGGAAACGCAGCAGTATTCCTAATCAGTCTGAGCACTTCAAACATTTCGTCCGCTGCCAGTCTGTCCATATCATCTATAGTTACCACAATAGGCTTGTCTATCCGTTTCAGTCCCTCTTCTATCTTACTTTTATATCTCTCAATGCTATGCCCCATCTCTGGAAGCAGTCTGAATAGTGGGTTCACGTACTTTGGCACATCTACTTCACTCAGCAGTTGAGCATACCTGATAATAGGTTTTTGTAATGGACTGTATACATCCTTTATCTTTTTCCTGAGCAGCTCAAAAAACTCGTTCACTATTTGGTCTGGCTCCTGGCAATGCCATGGTTTGAAATCCACCATGTAGCATTTGCCTTTCATCGCATTTGTCATATCAAGCAGAAACGAAGTTTTTCCCGAACCCCATTCGCTTGTGATTCCCACCGCAAATGAAGACTCACTAATGTCGGTATTGAACAGCCATGCTGCAACCTTCTTAGCATAGTCTGCTCTCACTTTCTGATCCAGCCCTTCCTGTGGCTGTTCCGTTATGTAGTGAACCCCTCGTATCCTATTAGCTGTCCCTGCGCTCCACCTCTTATTCAAGAACTTCTTTCCCTCAATACATAATTGGGCTATCAATGCCATACACATCAGACTGAAATAGTCCACCCCCAATACACAGTTCACATTGGTATATGTCACACCGATAAATGTCAATATCGATAGCAGAACAATGGCGATTACTACTCGGCTTAGAGATAAAAATCTGTCCTTCCAAACGTGGATTAGCCATCCTGTTATAATGGTCAGGACAGTAATGGTCAGAAGGATATTTAGCCCATTCTCATTCAACAAGAATTTCTCTGTTTTCCCTAGATACTCTTCTATCCACGAGGTATCGTGATTACACGCCCAAGTTTTTCCCATTCCAATCAGCACCAAGAGCCAAACAAGCGCAAAGCCATGCCGTAATATCGATTTCAGCACAGCCTTATCCCAAAGCATCCTGCCATTGAAATGAGGCTTCCAGTGAGGATTGTCAAAAATGAACCTCCTCAATTTCTTCTTCCACTGGTATAAAAAACGATTAGCCATGATTCTTGTTGTAGCCCTTAACCATAAACCTTGAACCCTTCACCATGCACCGCCCGATAAGGCACCCCACCGTATTATGCATCACGTCATCCACCTCCGAGAAGCCTTTCATAAACCAGAACTGTAGTGCCTCTATCGTGATAGAGATACTACAGCCTATGAGGAGTGCTTTCCACCATGTCATCTGCTTGAATGCAACGCACAGCAATATACCTACAGGAATAAACACTACCACATTCATGATATTCTCCACTAATAGTTCTGGTCTATCATAACTCCAAAAGGGATGAAAGTCGTATTGTCGCGTCTCACCTGTGGGTCTGAAGATGACTGTCGAGCAGAAAACAAGAAAAACGAATTCTATCAGCAGAAGAACTGATGACCACTTGAAGCCTGTTCTTACTCCCTTGAATACCATAAACAAGACTCCCCCTAAGCAGAATACCGACAGGAAGCCTTCATAAACCTCCTGCGGTATATCCTGATATAGATTGATGATGTACTGTCGAAACTGCTCTCTCATTAACCGTGAACCTTGTACCCTTAACCTTGAACCCTAAATAGTTTCCCCCGCATACGGCATTTTCTCCAAAGCACCATGAGCCTCATTGCGCCCTGTTCGTAAGCGGTCATTTTAGACCCGTTAAGGCCTATAACAACCATATTTTTAGTAATCTTTAAAATTTGAATTCGGGATTAA
>OCTX011763832.1_pt1 | contig 12533 bp, 6 predicted proteins | sample 1539691 | NCBI WGS metagenome assembly OCTX01 (sample SAMN02144231, study PRJEB22623) | gut metagenome | biome: sheep rumen | host: Ovis aries | place: New Zealand
ATAAGTTGAAAATTTGAATTCCTTATCAGGATCAAATTTTTCAATAGCTTTAATAAGTCAGATATTTCATTCCTGAATCAAATCAGCAAATCCAAGTCTTCATCCAAAATAACGTTTAGCAATAGCAATCACTAATCTTAAATTTGATTCAACTAATTTCTGTTTAGCTGCCTCATCTCATTTCTTTACTCTTCTTGCTACTTCTTTTTCTTCTTCTGCAGTCAAAAGAGGAATCTTTGAAATATCATTGAAATACAACTTAATGTAGTCCTTGTATTGCATATCAGGAGGCAAATCAGTCTTTCCATAGAGAGAAACTTTTCCAAGTCTAGATTCTTTTTTGCTTGATTTATCTTCTTTTTCTCTATTCTCTAACTCCTCCTCAATAGTGATTACCTTAATTTTGAGTTTATCACACAAATCATAGAATTTTTCCAAAATTCTGATAGATCCTTCCATGTTATCGAGTGATGCAATCAAGTCCTCTTCCAAAAGACTTCACTTTTCAGCTCATTTTAAGAGTAAATCCTGCAAATCTTCGCTTAATTCAGAAATATCCTCCATGAGGTTTTCATAGATCTTTTTTCTTTCTTCGTTCATATATTATGGTCTATAATGCTAAATATTCACAAAAAATTTATTCACAAAAAATTTATCACATAGTATTCTAATATTTGAGGTATTTTGAGTGGAAGAGCTTTGTTGTCAGGTCAAAAGCCTATTGAAATGCTATCTTTGCATTCGTTTCATAGAAAAAAAGGATACCACATCGAGTACCAATTGTATTATATATCATTTCATGTATAAAAATCAAGTAAAAAAAGTCCGATTTTTTTTGACTTTTTTAATAGTTATGAGTATAATAAGATTATATTAATTGTTTTTTATTATTTAAACAATAAACAAAATGTCAGGACAAAACACAAACAACCCAGATCTTCAGCAATTGCAGGATGATTATGGTCAAATTAAAAAAGATTTAGATGCACTAATGTCAGACACTAATAAAAAACCAGAAGAGAAAGAAAAAGAAGCGGATAAGCTTATAAAAGAAGCTAAAGATAAAGAAAATAAATTAAGAGCGGAAATTGAAAGAATAAAAGCTGATCAACAAGCCAATCAAGCAGAAAAAGATGCAGCAGAAGCTGCAGATAAATTTTTACAACAAACAGAGCAAGAAGTCCAAAAGTTGTACAAAGATATAATAAAATCAACACAAACACCATCACAAACACCATCACAAACACCATCACAAACACCATCACAAACACCATCACAAACACCGGCACAAACATCATCACAAACACCAACACAGACTCCAAATACAAACAATGACAATTTCTTTACAAGAGCTTTCAATTGGGTATGAGGTAAGTTTAGTGATGCTTGATCATGGGTATGAGAACAATGGGAAGATGTTCGAGATAAAAATAAATGGAAAGATGAAACTTGAACAAATATAGCTCGTACAGTATGATTTGCTGCTACATGAATATGAGTATTAGGTTTCATATATAGATGAATAAAAAATTTATTTTGATGATGAAAAGACAGTAAAGAATCAAAATGAAAAGAAGATGAAGATGATGGAAAAAATTCCTTATTAGAAAGTGCAGCGGCACGAGCTTTAAAAGAGCTAACAGATAAAAAGAGTAAATAAAAATTATTTTATTATTTAAACAACAAACAAAATGTGAAATCCATATAATCCATCAACAGATATACTCACAATTGAGCAATCAATGGAGTGTTATAAAGATATAAAAGATAAATTAGAAAAGTTAATTAATTCTACAGAACAAAATAAAGAAAAAGAAGCTGCAAGCCTTATTGAACAAGCGAGAGAACAAGAAGGAATTTTAAAAGAAGCAATTAAAAGAATAAATGATAATAGTAAAAATGTAACAGAAACTGAGTTAAATAAGGTTAGAGAGGCTGAGAAACTTCTAGAGAATATTTCTGGAGAGATTAAGAATTTATATAACAATATTACATCGTCAGAGTCTCCATCAGAGAAAACAGAAGAAGAGAAAAAAACAGAAGAAGATAAAAAAACATGAGAAGAAGAGAAAGCACAAGAAGATAAAAAAACAGGAGAAGAAGAAAAACCAGAAGAAGATAAAAAAGCGGAGATTCCAGAGACAAAGAGTGACAATATTTTTAGCAAAGCGAAAGATTGGATATGAGATCAGTGGAAAGATGTCTGGGATGAAAAAAAATGGGAAACAGAATGATGACTAAATTTATTGCGTACAGCATGATTTGTAGCTACATGAGTATGAGCAGTTTCACTTGCATATAAAGGAATTAAAAAATTATTTTGATGGGGAAAGGATGAAGAAGCTGAAGAGGAAGAAGAAAAACCAACGAAAAAGAAGAAGAAAAAACCATTTTTTGATAGATGGTATTGAAAAGCTATAAAATGGTGATTGATTATTACATGAGGTTATTGGTTAGGAAAAAATTTTGGATGGTGGGGAACTGATGAAGATAATCCAACTGATAAAGAAACACCAGAAGTAAAATATAAGGCATTTGAGAAACTAGACCAAGAATCTAAAGAGACATATAACGCATTGTGAAATCAAATAGATAATACATATGAAAAAATGTTTGATAGAGAACTGAAAGCCTGATATCAGGACGAAATGAATATGGAAAGAATAGCAAGGGAAGTTAATTGAGATATAACTAATACATGAGTAATCCCATTTTGTCTAGATAATAAATTTTGAACAGTTGAAGACCTTATGTGACAAAACCACTCCATAACAGAAGCTATTAGATGATGAGTTCAAAAAATGATAGGTTGGCTAAAAACAGCATGAAACAATGTGTTAGAAACTTTTGCTAGTGATTATCTTTCAAAACTACCTTCATGGACAGGAATGAAATTCGTTGCAACTACATTAGAATGAAAGGTAGAAGAATGGGCTAAAAAAAATGTGGACACACAAAAAGAACTGGAATATTTTTTTAGACAAAGCATAAGAGTGGAAAGATATTTCTTTGAAAAAAAGAGACAGCTAGAATATATATTAGCGGATAGAGTAGCTAAAGCTTTATGAAAAAAAGCAACGGAAGTACTGGATGATGATTCTTTATATGAAGAATATATAGAGAATGACCCAACTTATCAAAATTTTCTACATTCGAATCTATTGGCATCAGCAAATATATTAAAAAATGAAAAAATTTTGGATGATAGTATTAGTCCAGATACAGTAACAGCAGTAGAGGAATTAGACGAGAAAAGAGATGAGATTTTAGGTAAAAATCAATGAGATGGCGATGTAATCCAAAGTATAAATAAAAAGGTTGATAATCATGAAGATATTACGCAATCAGAAAAAACTCTATTATCAAATGCATGCACAAAACTGAGTGAGGATATTGAAAATTCCATAATTCCTGCATTGAAAGATAGCCCTTTATCGGTACGAGAAAATCTTTTGTGAACATCTGATAATCCAGAAATAAAAAAGTACATCCAGAAAGGGTGACTCATGGAATTAATCTCTAATTTTAGAAATGTTTTATCAGGAGATAAACAAAAAATAGATAGCTGAGAAATCTCTACAGAAGAAATAAGAGAAATAGCATGAAGGATAAATGATCTTTTGGCATTAAAAAAAGAAATAATACTATGAGCATGAACTATTTGAATGGAAGATTGAAATATTATATTTAAATGATATGAATGGATTTATTGATCATTAAAAAATTTGTACAAATGAGTCAAAAAATTGAGTCAGTGAGATTTGCTTGGATGTTTAGAATTTATGGCATCAGGTTTGCCTGGCGTATGAGCTTGAATAATAGTATTAGGATGATGATACCAACTTATTCACTTAAGAGGCCAAAGAGCCTGGAAGATGGTAAAAGTATGATGAAAAATTTGAGCGGCTCCACTATATCCAGTATACTTGATGGGTAAAAAATCGTGATTGTGAAGATGCCTTAGTGCTATGTCGAGAAATCTATTATCAAAATCAAAAAGATTACAAAGGTTGCAATTCATGTGAGAAAATGGCTGTAAAAGGTTTAAACAAGCCTTACAAAGGTGAGAAATAACATTATCAGATGCTTCTGATATTTTAGCTCGTAAGGTTGATAGCCTAGATCCTGATGTCTCCAGACAACGATTAGACGAATTTAAATTAGATAAAACTACGTTAACAACAGGTGTAGAGAGTGATGAATTATTTGTCAAAAAATGTTTATTTGATGATTATTTTCTATCAAAGAATTGATGAGATACTTCAACATCACGCCAATTATTAAGTGATTTAAAGAAAGATAAAGATTTATATGAAAAGGCTATTAAGTATTTTGACAGTTGTCCTGAGGTAAAACAACATGTAATAAACTGATGAAATATTAACGGTTTAAGAACGGCAATAAATGCCCACGAACAGAACCTCGCCAATTTAGCAAGGAGAACTCCAGATAAATTCAGTCCTAAATGTGAGGAAGCCTGGAAGAGAAGTAGCTTAAAAAATGAATTCGATGTAGAAAGATCGAGGTTGGAAGAAAATTTAAAAACTAAAGAAGACGCCAAAGTTAAAGCTGAAGAAGCTAAAAGAAAGGCAAGAGGGACCTGAAGGAAACAAGCAGAAAAAAACCTACAACAAGTAGAAAGAGACATACAAAAAGCGAAAAAAGAGTTAGAAAGTCTCGATAATATTGAAAAAGAAGTAAAAACATCGATGATGGAGTTGGAAAACTCAACTTCAGTTAGAAAACTTGATACAGCTCTTGATAACCTATTATGAGATACAGAGAAAATAGCTAAGAAGTTGAGTACAGAAACAGGAGGTACTCTACTAGATGTTATGAAGAATGCTAAAAGTTTGAATGATTTCGTAGATTCTGCTGTGGACTCTACATGAAAGAGATTATTTAATAGTGTGGATGAGCTCCTTGATCAGTTGAACTGAAGGTTTATTACTGATTTGATGACTAACCACCCACATTTAAAAATTCCTAACGCTACAAAAACACTTATTGATAAACTTAGCGACATAAAGGTAAATGGAAAAGCTGCTTTAAATTTAGCTGATGATGTTATGAGCGCATTGAAATACTTATTCAGAATATCAAAAGCTATCTAAGATTTATTATAAAATTTTGCAATCAAAATGTTACAAGAGAAAACAATTGAAGAACTAAAACTTGAGATTTCATGATATTATGTAAAAGAATTACAGAAAGAATTTTGATGGTTAAAGGGGTTAGTACTTCTGCCAATCAAGAAAGAAATAAAAAATATCATAGTGAATGAAAAAGAACTTCCAGATAAATTTAATAAAATTAAAGAGTTTTGACGACGAAAGGATATTATCAATTTTGTTACACCATCGATTGCAGAACAAATATTCAATTTTATAAAGGAAAAAAAAGAAGAAATCGCAAAAAAAAATACAAAAGATGAATTAATAACGCTTAAAAATGAGATTCTTTGAAAATTAAAAGAAGAAGATAAAGAAGAAGATAAAGAAGATAGTACAGATAGTCAACCGACACAGGAATCCAAAGAGGGTCAGTGAGAACAAGATAATGCAGATTGAAATGAAGAAGATCAGAAAGAAAAGGAAAACAATACAGATAAACCTAGTTCTTCAACTGTATGAATAGTCACAGGATCGAGCTGAGCAGTTGCCGTGAAAGTAGGTGAAAAGAGTTATATAAAGCTAAAAAATAGGAAAGAGGTAAAAGAGATTTCAGAAAAACTCTCAGGAAGACAAATGAAAGAATCAGTATCAGCTATATTAGATTCCGCAGAAAAGCAGAAAAAAGCATTATCATGACAATTAAGTAAAAAACAACGTGCAAATATAAATAAACAAATTAGAAATATAAGGAGTATGTTGAACGATTCAGATTTTACTGATGAATGAGTATTGGCATTTATGGCTCGACAAAGATTATGAGATGATTTGCCAGAGAAAATGCTCGATAAGATGTGACATAACGTAAAAAATATAGGAAAATTAAGCTCAATAGCAAACGAAATAGCTGCAATTGATGATATAGAAGAATTAAAAAAACTTCTAAAAACGCATAACATCACAGGTTTAGATGATGAATTTCTAAAATTACTGGTTAAAACAAATCGTGTGGAGGATATAACATGAATTATAAGAATCGCATGAAATGCTTCAAAGGCCAAAAATATTGCAAAAACGATTTGATGAGCATTAGTACTAGATGTGGCATTTTTTTGAGTAGATATTTGGACATATCTAGAAAGTAAAAAAGAAGCAGAATTGATAGAAAAAGTAAATGCAATAAGGGCAGATAATAAATATAAACAAGCAAATTGTCAATTGGTAATATGAGCAGGAAGTGTGCTAGCAGAAGCTATAATCGCACGAGCTTGCTTATGATCGATGACTTGACCAGTATGAACCGCTCTTTGAATAGCTGTAGGAGTATTATTTGGTGCTATTAGTATATGAGTGGACTCTTTATATTTTGATGTACAAGACTTTTACCTACAAAATAAAGAAGACTTTATAAGACAAAAGAAAAGCGAGCTTAATCAGGCAATTTTACAATGATTATACAATAAAACACATTGAAATACAACAATTAACGAGTTTATATGAGCGCCAGATGCTTCCCAAAAGATAAAGAGTACAAACGATGCATTATGGGCTGCTATATTTTTGGATGAAATTGAAAACTGAAAATATAGATGAGATAATGAATTATACGCTTATGTACAGAGTTGAAAAAGTTTATCAGATTATAAATCAAGTATAGATGGAGATGAAAAGAAAAAGGATGCATTCCAAAAATCACGGGCTAGAATAAACGAAGAAATTAAAAAAAGAATGGAATATTGTACAAACAAAGAATCAGGAATTGTCGAAAATATTAAAAAGTGAAAATGAATGAAAACTTTAGATGATATAATTGTACATTCCAGAGTATATGCTCATATTAGTGAAAATGATAAACGAGATAACACTAAAGATTACCAAACAAATTTACAAGCATATAAACAGGAGTTTTTTAAAGACGTAGATCAATATAAACTAAAAAAATTAGAAGATTTAAGAATTTCCAATAAAGAATTATTCGAAGAAGTTATAGCTACTACAGATAAAGAAAGTCTGATTTGAGCAGACGAAGAGTCAGAAAATGGAGAAAGTAAGGAATGAGATTGAACAGAAAAAATTCCTTCAGAATGGGAAAATATGAAAAATGAATATCTAATATTAAAATCATATGTTAACGTAGTCGTTAAATATAAAGAATGGTTAAAAATAACTCAACCAAATGCCGAGAAAATAAAATTAAATGTTCCAAATTTAAGTCAGCATAAGCAATATATAGAAACACTATTTACTAGTGATCTAAAAACAGATACATTATTAAATCCTTGATTTGAATGAAAAGATTGAGCGATTTTGCGATTTAATCAATGATTGGAAAGAAATTGAACTTTAGAAGTTTCTGATGATCCATTATATAACGTACTATATAGATTATGAAAAGAACTATACTGATATACATGAAATAACGAAAAATCAGAGTTAATGTGATTTTATGATGAAAATTTAGGGAATAATCACTGAATATACTATTCTGAAAAACGAAAGATAAATGATGATCGAGCATATGATTCAGGGTTAATTGATAATGGTATGAAATGACCATTTAATTCACAAGATGAAGTAAATAAATTTGTAGAAAACTTTTTAAAGAAAAATCTTTATGTTCAAGATCCAGAAACTGGAGAATATGTAAGTAAGAGTACAATAGATACCAAAACCGAGAATATAGATTCTCAATTACAAAAAGAATTTGAAGATAAACTTAGGGAAGTAATGAAAGAAGAATTAAGTTATAGAATAAAAGATAATGTAGATTCAGTGAAAAATGAGATCATAACATTTGTAAAAAACAGTTATTCAGAATACAATGAATCAAACGAAGATGATTTATCTTATATTACACTTCCTTATTATTTAATCATAAAAGCTAAAAGAGCATGATTATGAGATATGCAAAAAGCTTTATTTAAACGGAGAAAGAAAGAATGAAAAATGGAAATATGTAGATTGCCATATGATACTTTCAATATAGCCATACCATTTGACAATGATAAGGTCATTATGAGTTACATTTCATCATATCGTGATTTACAAAATGATGATAATAGTTATCTTGAATGAAATGATATGTTTACGGAGGAAGAGAAATTTTTTATCGATAGAGTGGAGAGAGCTCATCAATTAGTTGAGGATTTAAGAAGTTGTGAATCGTGATGATCAAAAGAAGATGAAATAGATTTTCCAACTGAAGTAGAACATTTAATAAGTGATAAATATAATGAACGATTGAGATTTAAAAGAAATCTAATGATTCGTGACTCAGGTTATGTATCTGTTAAGACAATTCAAGAATATGAAGAATTTGCAACATATTTTGAAAATTTGTATAGATGAATACTTTTGATGTTAACGACATTTAAAGTGAGTAATGATTTAGATAGTTATAGTTTATATGCAGCTGCGATAAATAAATGAAGTCAAGTATATTTCGATGATAAATGACAACTAAAAACAGATACAGATTTGGAGTTTATAAATCTTGAAGAAAACAGAAAATTTTATGCAGAGCAGTTAAAAATTCAAAAAGTAAAAGTAAGGGATAAAGAAATGACGATACAACAGCTCTGGGATATGAAATCACCCACAGAAGATTCCAAAATGACAGAAAAAGAGTATGAAGAAAATAAAGCATTAGCATTACAGGCTAGTAATATTATGTTGACAGTATTGTTGGAAAAGAGTATGCTAACAAAAGATAAAAACTGAAAAGTTCACAATATAAAAATCGGGTGACATTGGCGAGATTCAGATAAAAATGATGCAGTAGATTGAGAGAAAGCAAAACAAGAGACACAAGCTCTTATACAAGAAAGATTAAAATTATTAAAAATACCTCCAAGGAATATCGACAAAGACCAAATCAAAAAAAGTAGAAAATCGCAAGACATTATAAGAATTACAGAACAAGAAAAAAAGACTATATCTACATCTATTGAAATAACCAAACTTATAGAAGAAACACAGAAAAATATAGATCGACAATGAAAAAGATGAAAGATCTCTTATGATCCCGACAAGCAAATTATATCTAGCTGGGACAATGAGATACAAATAGAAGTGAAAGAAAAGGATTGAAAAAAAATATTTTATATGTCACATTTAAGCATTTGATTCGAAAAAGTTGAAGATTTTATATGGATGGCTAATTTTAGAAACTGGGTATTGTACGAGAATAAAACAAATAATTATAATAAACCTATCAGTTTTATTAAGGATCCAGATCTCAATTCCATATTTAGTAAAAAAACATTTGTTAGATGAACTACAACTCTTATAGAAAGGGATGATTTAATTAAACATTGTAGTATATGTGACAGTGATGATAATATGAGAATATTATCTATCCGATTAACTAATGAAATAAACGGAGATTATGAATGATTAAAATTTGAATGAGGAAAAGTTGTTGCATAAAAATAATAAATCTAGATTAATACAGTCATTATTACTACTATTATTATAGTAAAGCTTTTGTACTATAATTTTGAGCCATAATGTTTATTAAATTTATCATCATTCAAGAATTTTGCAACATCTAACGCAGATATTCAGAAAAAGTGGTCAGGTACATCGTTTAGTAGGTTAAGTTTATAGTCTAAACCATCTCCATTATTGGATGGAGTTATATTTAAATCCCTTTTACATCAAAATAAAGAATTTTTATATCATAGAATGCTATAAGCTGATCAGGATGCGAATCAGTCATATCCATTCACTTCCTTTTTATTTTTGAAAAAATTCAATAAGTTAGCAATATGTTGAGCATCTCTCTCTCCAAACTTTTCTCCATTAAACTTGGTACCTTCCTTTATTTTCAATTCATGATTTAAATTTTTAAATTTGAAGATACCATTCTCTAATATTCGCTCGGTATGTGTGCCCCAACTACGTAATCCATATTCAGTTTGATCATTTTTTCCTTTTTTTTCATATTTAATTGGTCATCTATATTTGGCCCAACTTTCTCACGGCTTTTTGTCGTTAGCCTTATTCCCATATAAAAATACGAAATTATTTGATTCAGTTATTTCATCTATTTTTCATGAATTTATTATTACACTATGTGTGCTTCCATCTTTATACTTATAGTATCACTCTTTTTTATCCTGTATGCTTTCCCAGTGCTTAAGTTCTAATAGTGGTTTGTCATCAATAAAATCTCATTCGTAATAATCATTTTTATTTTTATAAAAATATTTTCAACAGTGACGTTTATCGTCAATCCATTCTCATTCATACTTATCTCAATTATTATAGGTCATAGTTCATTGTCATTCTTTTTTATCGTCAATCCATTTTCATTCATATTTATTTCAATTATTATAGGTCATAGTTCATTGTCATTCCCTTTTATTATTAATCCGTTGTCATTCATACTTATCTCAATTTTTATAAGTCATAGTTCACTGTCATTGTTTTTCATCATTAATCCATTCTCAATCATAAGTACGTCAATCTCCATAAGAATATATTCCATGTCAATGTTTTTTTCACTTGTTTCGTTCTCATTCATATTTGTCTCAATCATCATAAGTTATAGTTCATTGTCATTCTTTATTAAAATTCCAATCCAACTCTCATTCATATATATATCAGTAGTTTTCTCATGATTCTTGGTATTTTCTCAAAGTTCATTCCATTTTACGATTCGAAACATCATAATTTCAATAAAAGGATCTTCAATCAGACAATATTTGGTTTCCATGGATTTTTACACCATTTTCCCACTTACCCATAAATTTTCTTCCACCTGTTAAATACTCTATTCCATATCCATTACTAAGAGTTCAGTTCATATTTCATAAATATACAATATTTGAATTATCAGCTCTATTTGTAGAAATGCTGTATCATAATCATTCTTCATTTCACAAATATTCATAGAATCTTTTTCATCTAACTTCAATGTAATTTCATTTATCATCTTTTCATTTTATTTTTTCTTGTATATGAAAAATACCATTATTATCAAATTCTCCAATTTCTGATAATTCAATGTCAAAATCGATTCGCTCTTGTAATCATCCAAGCTCTTCTCTAAATTCAGCTTTCGACTTTGCTAATTGATCTAATAAGACTTCATCATTTTTAAAGAGTTCCACCATCTATACGTGTTTTTATACAAAATAAAATGTATACTAATTAAGACTCTTCAACTAAACCTAATAATAAACTATTATAAAATTCAGATTCCACATTATTTAAAAAATTAGAATAATCCTCTATATATTTTTTAAATGTAGATTCTTTATAACTTTTTTCACTTTCATTCACAAAATTCTCAAGATTACTTTTATCTACAAATTCAGGCATCATATCTAAAGCTAAATCTTGTATATAACCAGATAAAGTCCTAATCTCTCATAATTCAGGAAATTGAATAATTCGATCTGTTTTTTGTAAATCTTTATAGATTTTATTGATTAATTCTTTTAAAGTTTGCATTTTTTATTTCACAAAGAGTAAATTAGGCGGCGCTAGCCATTGAATTATTCACATCTCTCATATATTGCTTTCTTGTGTCCTTATCTATAGTAGTAGCTTTAATATAACTTTCATAGGCTGCATCAACTTGTTTCAGTATCATCCTAAGAGCTACTTTTTCTCTTGTCGAAGCCTTTTTTATAGATTCTCTGATGCTATTTGCAGCACGAAAATATGCACGATTTACATTCATTTTTTCAAGGCTACCAAAATATCTTTTCCTTTTCTTTCTTCACCAAATAACATATTTATTTGCTTGCCATAATACTTCACGTGCTTTTTGCTCTGCACTCAAAGAATTATCTTCATTAATTTTTTTAAGAGCAAATGCTTTTCTGATGTTATTATTTAGCGACCATTTGCTTAAAATGGCACTTTCTACGATTTCATTTGCAGTATCTGCAGCATCTAATTCATTTTGTAAATCTTGATTTTGAATATCTAATTCTTTAACTTTTTTTCATAATTCGTTTGCAGATTCGCTTTCTTCAGCTAAATCTATTAATCACTCAGATACATGTTGATCTACATCACGTCTATCAGTATCTGACAATCAAGATTTTAAGTCATTAATTATATTTTCCAACTTTTCATTACTAGTTTTATTGAAATCTTCCAGATTTTTTAGTTTGAGAGATTTAATTTTTTCAGATTTTATCAACCCTTTCTCTGTTAAATAATTTACAGTTAATGCAAATCTAGTTTTTACTCACTCCGTAGCACCTTCTAATGAACTGGTAAATCTATCTAATTTCTTCTCTTTATTGCTCGCTCACATTTTATCAAAGCTATTACTTTTTAAAAAGATTTCTCCAATCCTTTTCGATGTATCTTCAGAAATCTGTTTTCTTTTACTTCATAAAGTGTGATTTAATTTTGAATAGTCTATTTGATTAGGATCTCTACTCATTTTTACGACTTAGA
>OCTX012210118.1_pt1 | contig 12533 bp, 13 predicted proteins | sample 1539691 | NCBI WGS metagenome assembly OCTX01 (sample SAMN02144231, study PRJEB22623) | gut metagenome | biome: sheep rumen | host: Ovis aries | place: New Zealand
AAAAATAGTATTAATTTTAGTTAAATTTGGGTTTAAATTTTTGTTAAAAAAATTGGTATATTTTTCTTTATTGTCAAGATGTATAATATAGTAAAATAGAATAATTATATAAAAAATCTAGAAAGTTAATTTAATTGTGTTGACTTTCTTTTTTTTGATTGTATAATAAAGTCTATTGACGGATTTACGAGGTGATTATTATGTCTTATAGTAATTACAGTTTTTGTGTCTTTGATGATTGGATATTCAAGATACAAAATAAAACTGCAAAACCAAGCAAGTCTGACAAAAATAAAACAAATAAGAGAATTTGACGATTTACAACAAAATTATCAAATTCTCTTTTTTTGTTATGAAGGGAGTGGGAGAATATATGTCATGTTATGACGAAAGTTTTGATGAGGAGCAATTCAAATTATATAATTATGATGCAACTTATCAAAATGTAAAGAGCCTATTTAATAAGTATAGGATGTTTAAGAATAAGGTTTTCGAGGAATTCGAAAAAATCGGAGCTACTTCTCGACAATTTGAAGAGAAAGTAGATAATCCAAGTTATAAAAAAAATACGACAGCAAGACACGCAGAGCAGCTTATCAATTTAAAGGATTTTATTGAGTATTGTGACGAGGTGATTGGGAAAAATATTAAAGATCTTAATTATTATGAAAAATGGATTTTCGATGAAGTGCTAATAAGAGGCAAAAGACTCTCTTCAATTGCAAATGATAAAAAGTGTGACAGAAGTTATGTATATTTATCAAAAAAGAAAAAAAGTTGTGTATTAAAGATATCGATGTGGTTTGACATATATGTTTTAAATGATAACGTAATGAACGAGCTAAAATCTTATAAGGATTACAATGATTTGTAATCCTTTTTTGTTGGAGGAAATATGAAAATATTTATTAAGTTAGTTTTAATTTTTATGTTTGTTTTTATCTATTGCTGTTGTGTAGTAGCAAGTAGGTCAGATAGAAAATAGGAGATTAGTTATGGAGTCAAAAACATTATTAAGAGGACCACCGACATATAAAGAATAAGAGAGAATGAGAATTATATTTATAACTAAAATAAGAAAGGAGAAAATATGAAAAATTTATTATATACATTTAAAATCAAGAATGAAGAGGGTGAAGTTTTTTCAAGTATTGTAATGGATTCATATGAACATGCTTTATATGTTATAGCAAAACTATTAGAAGAGGGTTACTTTAAAATTAAAGCTCCAGCAGAATTAATATCTTTGGAGGTGTTAGATTATGAATGTTAAGGTTTATAATGTAGAAATGATTGATACTGAATATAGAAAGTATATTTTCAAAAAAAATATTTATAAATGTCTATTGGACATGAACTACATAAGCTTAGAAGAATATGAAAAGTCAATTGTGCAATTAAAAGAAAAGTACATTAGTAAAAAATAAATTGTTTTTATAAAATGAACTTGGTGGTTGAATTTGAAAGTATTAAAGATAGCAAAACAAGAAGAATCAAAATTAATAGTTAATAAAGAAAAACTTAATGTTGCTGCCTATGCAAGAGTGTCAACAGATAGTGATGATCAAATTAATAGTTTTGAATCTCAAAAACTATATTACGAAAGTAAAATTAATAAGAATAATGATTGGCGATTAGTAAATATTTACGCTGATTATGGAATTAGTGGAACAAATATTTATAAAAGAGAAAACTTTTTAAGAATGATAAGTGATGCATTGGTTGGTAAAATAGACGTTATATTAACAAAGTCTATTTCTAGATTCGCTAGGAATACTGTTGACACTCTTAAATATGTAAGATTGTTAAAAGAAAGAAATATAGCAATTATCTTCGAAGAAGAAAATATAAATACTCTAGATAATAAAGGTGAATTTTTAATTACTGTGTTATCTTCTGTTGCTCAACAAGAATCATTTAATATATCATCACACGTTAAGAGAGGACATGAAATGTTGCTGAAAAGTGGAAATGTTATATTAGGAAAAAGGTGCTATGGATATAGATTCATTAATAAAGAAAATAGAATAGAAATTATTCCAGAGGAAGCAAAGATAATTAAAATAATATTTAAACTTTTTTTAGAAGGTAAAGGCATTAAAGAGATTAAGAGTGAATTAGAAAAAGAGAGAATCCCAACATATAATAACAACCTAACATGGAATATAGAGACAATTAGAAGAATATTAACAAATGAAAAATATAAAGGAGATCTTCTCCAAAGGAAAAATATAACACCTAATCCCCTTGGTAAAATAAAAGTTAATAAAGGTTTAGCTGATAAATATCTTATCCGAAATTTTCATGAACCTATTATAAATCCAGATGATTTTGATAAGGTTCAAAAAATGATAAATGAAAAAAGAGAAAAAATCTGTCTTTATAAAACTCCTAAATTATCTATTCTATCCTATAGAATAAAATGTGGATTCTGTGGAAGTTCAAATAATAAAATGACTATAAGAAGATCAGGAACTGTAAGCATATGTAGAAACAGATGGAAAAATGGAAGAAATAATTGCCCTGATTCTAGAAATATGCATATTCATAAAATTTTAAATGTTATTTGCAAAGGATTAAATAAGGCAACTAAAAGTATTATTGATAGTAATGACCAAAATCTTTTATATGCCAAACAAATAATTAATAAGAATAACAAAATAGATGATAATGAATTGTTCGGAAAAATTATAAAATATATCATTGTTGGAGGATATGATTCATATAAAAGGAAATTACCATATATGATTCGTATAATATTATTTAATAATTATCCACTAGAAGATTATTCTATAAAGAAAATATCAAAAGAAGAAATACTAAATTTAAAAACCTCAATTATTAATTCATCATGGATTTCTCAAAAGATTATTACATATAGTCCTCCAGGTACTCATGAAAAAGAGATAACCATCCCAAAAGTAAAAGTTACAGTGGAGGTTGAAAATGGAAATAATTAAGATAGACAAGAAAATCGAAGAAAAAGTTAATAAAGAAAAACTTAATGTTGCAGCTTATGCTAGAGTTTCGACTGACCATGAAGATCAATTAAGTAGTTTTGAATCTCAAAAATTATATTATGAGAACATAATAATGAAACATAATGATTGGAATTTTGCTGGTGTTTATGCAGATGAAGGTATTTCTGGAACTCATACATTAAAAAGAGAAAACTTTTTAAGGATGGTAAATGATGCATTGATTGGGAAAATAGATATTATATTAACAAAATCAATTTCTAGATTCGCTAGAAATACTGTTGATACTCTTAAATATGTTAGATTATTAAAAGAAAGAAATATAGCAATTATCTTCGAAGAAGAGAGAATAAACACTCTAGATAATACAGGTGAATTTTTAATCACTGTGTTATCTTCTGTTGCTCAACAGGAATCCGAGAATATTTCATATCATGTAAGAAAAGGTCATGAAATGCTACTAAAAGGTGGCAACATATTATTAGGTAGTGGATGTCTTGGATATAGATTTTTAAATAAAGATCAAAAAATTGAAATCGTACCAGAAGAAGCAGAAGTAGTTAGATTAATTTTTAAACTCTTCTTAGAAGGTAATTCATTAGCATACATAAAAAGAGAATTGGAAAGTAGAAAAATATTAACATATAAAAAAAGAAAAAATTGGGATATTACAAACATTAAAAACATTTTGACAAATGAAAAATATACTGGAGATCTTTTACAAGGAAAAAGGGTAAAGTTAAATCCATTTGTAAGATCAGTGAAGAATAAAGGAGAATCTAATAAATATTTAATTAGAGATTATCATGAGCCGATTATTTCTAAAGAAGATTTTATAAAAACACAATATATCATTAAAGAAAAATACGATAATATATATGGCCATGATAAAAAGAAAACAAGTTGCTTATCTCATAAAACTAAATGTGGTTTTTGTGGAAACTCACTTCATGTAGTAAGAAGAAAAAAAACTGGTTTTTTTAGTGAATGTGGTAATAGAAAAGAAAATGGAAGAACAGCTTGTCCAAATTCTAGAGACATACATTCAGAAAAAGTATTCAATATTATAATTAAAGGAATAAATAATTGTAAAGGCATTATAAATAATTCAAAAGATAAAGACCTGTTATATGTAAAAAGAATAATAAGTAGTAAAACAAATTTAGAAATAAATGAAGAAATACTAGGTAAAATAATTAAGTTAGTATTTGTAGGCGGATATGATGCATATAAAAGGCCACTACCATATATGGTAAGAATAGTATTATTTAATAATTATCCTTTAAGTGATTATCAGATAAAGAAAATAACTATAGAAGAAACAATAAATATAAAAACCAAGAAAATATATGAAGGATGGGTAAGTCAAAAAATAATTTGTTATGGACCGCCAGGACCCACATATAAAAGAACAGAAATATCCAAAGTAAAAGTTGTGGTTGAAATTGAAACTACAAACAGTGAAAATTGCACATTGGTGTAATTTTTTTTTGTAATTTATACTTTTAATAACTTCTAAAGGAGGTTTTAAAAGTATGGAAGTTATTTTAAAAAAGAAATCGAAAACTTTTGAAGAAGAATCAACAGAAGAAAATAGAATTAGAGTTGTAGCTTATGCAAGAGTTTCGACTGAAACAGAAAGGCAACAAGGTAGTTTTGAATCTCAAAAAAGTTACTATTATGAGAAAATTTCAAACAATCCAGATTGGATATTTAAAGGTATTTATGCCGATGAAGGTATTTCTGGAACAACAAGTGAAGACAGAACAGGTTTTAGAAATATGATTAGAGATGCTAAATTAAAGAAATTTGATTTAATATTAACAAAGTCTATTTCTAGATTCGCTAGGAATACTGTCGATACTTTGAAATTTATTCGATTCTTAAAAGAAAAGAATGTTTCAGTTTTTTTTGAAGAAGAAAATATTAATACCAATGCGTTGCAAGGCGAATTACTTTTAACTATTTTAGGATCATTGGCTCAACAAGAATCCGAGAATACTTCATCTCATATTTTAGCTGGTAAAGAAATGGCTTTAAAAAATGGAACAAGAAAAGTATGGAGTGCTTGTTATGGATATGATTACAATCCAAAAACAAGAGAGCTGATTATAAATGAAGATGCAAAAAATGTTAAAAAAATTTTTGAACTCTACTTAAAATGTGAAAGTATAAGACAAGTTGTTGAAGAACTTCATAAGCAAAAAATCCAATCCCCTTCAGGGAAAAAAATATGGACGAATAATGGAATAACCAATATATTAACCAACGAAAAATATATTGGTAATGTTGTGTTTGGCAATCATTATGTATGCAATCCGTTAGGACATAAGTCAAAGAAAAATGAAGGAGAAAGAGCAAAATATAGATACTACAATCATCATGAACCGATTATTTCTAAAGAACTCTTTGAAAAAGTAAATAAAAAGTATCAATTGAACAAACAAAGAGACTACAATTGGAAAAAGAAAAGTGGAATGTATAATTTAATGTCTTGGAGAGGTATATGTGGGTTTTGTGGCTATTCACTTTCAAAAAAATATTCTAATAGAAGTGATAATCCTTATTATAAATGTAGAAATGCTTTGAAAAGGGTTACAAGAGAATTATGCCCAAACTCAAAAATTCTAAAAAATTGCGATATTGAAAGCTCATTTTTAAAAGGGATGAGAAAAATTAGAAATAAAATAAATCTAAACACATTAGATGATGAAATTGAATCTAAATTATCATATGTTAGAAATCTAATAATAAATGCAAATTTAGATAAATTTAATTATGAATTATATGATAAGATTGTCAATCTAGTTATTATGGGTGGATATGATGATACTGGGAGAGAAGATCCTTATTTGTTAAGATTTATACTAAAAGAAGATTTAATATTTGATAATAAATACAAAAATAAAAGAAGATTTAATGGAAAAACGATAGAAATCTTAAGTTTTGATAATAAGATTAATGCAAAATATGGTGTTTATGATGATGATAGAAATTATTCAAAATTAATAATAGATAGCATCAAAGTAAAAATTGAATTACAAGATGATGATAGTTTGATATGGAAGTTATAAAAATAAAAGGAAATCATTTAATTGATCCTTCAATATCAAAACTTAGAGTAGCTGCATATGTAAGAGTTTCTACAAAGCTAGAATTACAGCAAAATAGTTATGAATCACAAATAAAATATTATGAGAGTAAAATTAATAAAAATGAGAACTGGACTTTAGTAAATATATATGCTGACTATGGAGTTAGTGGGAGAAATAGTAGTTCTAGAAATAATTTCGTGAAAATGATAAAAGATTCAATGTCTGGGAAGATAGACTACATATTAACAAAATCAATTTCTAGATTCGCTAGAAATACTGTTGATACACTTAAATATGTAAGATTGCTTAAAGAAAAAGGAATAGGAATTTTTTTTGAAGAAGAAGGAATTTATACATTAAGTGGAACAACTGAATTATTACTTACTGTATTATCTTCAGTTGCCCAACAAGAATCTGAAAATTTATCATCACATATTAAACTTGGTAAAGAAATGAAAATATTAGAAGGAATAACTGCACGAAGTAAAAGACCTTTTGGATATAACTATAATCGTAAAACAAATAAATATACAATTAACAAATATGAAGCTAATATTGTCATTGAAATTTTCACAAAATATTTAGAAACGGAAAGTATAGCAGATACCATCAAATATCTTAAAGAAAAAAAGTATAAAAATTATAATAGGAAAACAAATTGGTCGAATGCAACAATTTATCAAACATTAACAAATAAAAGATATATCGGTATCATGGAAAGTAGAAAAAATATAACAAAAAAAATAGGGACAAGAAAAATAACAAGAAATAATGGGATAGAGAATAAATACATAATTTATGATTTCAATCCTAAAATAATAGATGAAGAAGTCTTCTATCAGACTCAAGAGCTACTTGAAAGTAACAAGAAAATAAAACAGAAACTAAAAATTAATAATTATGAAGCAAGATGTGGTTTTTGTGGAAGCTCACTTACAGTAGTAAAAATGAATACACCAAAAGAAAGATTGAAATGTTTATATTCTGCAAAAGGCCAATGTTCAGAATCGAGATTGATCAGTATTTTATTAATAAAGCAAGTATTAATAGAATGCTTAACTAGATATTTAAAATCCAACGGACCAAACAATAGAAGTGATATTTTAAATTACAATCTTAAAATTAAAGAAAAAGAAATAGCAATAAGAAGAAAAGGAATTAACGTTGATTTGTTACTTAACAAAAGAATCAGTAAAGGAGATTACATTGAAAGAAATAAAAGTATAGATGAAAGAATCAACTTGATTAATAAAGAAGTAGATGATTATACAGATAAAATAAAAAAAACAAATATAAACAAAGAAAAAGAAATTAGATTTTACAATTCTATCATAGATAAAATGGATTCTAAATTATCTCTATACGCATTATTGGAAAAACTAGAATTAACATTAATTGTGGGTGGATATGACGAAAAAGGGCATATAAAACAAAATATTATTAGATTTATTAGATATAAACCATTACATCAATTAAATAGATTTAAGAAAATCGAATTATATAAAAAGTTAGCTGACAACAATATAAATGAATTTTCATATAGCGTTTTATTAGATTATAAAAGTAAATATATAAGAAAAATTAGAAAGCAAACCTCTGAAGGAATCAGAGTTTTAAACAAAAGAATAAGAGTACGATTAGAAATAGTGGAGGAGAAGTGAAGATGAGAGTAGAAGTAATAAAGAAGACAGAAGAAATGTCTAATGGGGAAAATAGTGATAAAAGCAAAAAACTTAGGGTTGCAGCTTATGCTAGAGTTTCGACTGATCATGAAGAACAACAAACAAGTTTTGAATCTCAACAAAGATATTATTATGAAAAAATTACTAGAGAACCAAATTGGAATTTTGCAGGAATTTATGCAGATGAAGGAATATCAGGAACTCAAACATTAAAAAGAGAAAACTTTTTAAGAATGATTAAGGACGCCGAAGATGGAAAGATAGATATGATATTAACAAAGTCAATTTCTAGATTCGCTAGAAATACTGTTGATACTCTTAAATATGTTAGATTGTTAAAAGCAAAAAATGTACCAATATTATTTGAAGAAGAAAATATCCTAACTACTGATATGCCAGGAGAATTATTACTTACTGTATTATCTTCTGTAGCACAACAAGAAATTGAAACTATGTCGTCTCATATTAGATTAGGTAATAAAATGAAAGCCGAAAGAGGAGAGATGATTGGATTTAATGGAATATATGGTTATGAGTGTGATATGAAGAAAAATCAAATGACAATTAAACCAAATGAAGCTAAAGTAGTTAGAATGATTTATAAAATGTACTTAGAAGGACATGGATGTAATAGAATCGCCAGTACATTAGGAAAATTAGGAATTGTTTCGCCAAGAGGTAAAAAGAAATGGCAATATAGTACAATCAATAAAATATTAAGAAATGAAAAATATATTGGTGATCTAGAAATGGGAAAAACATATACATTAGATCCAATATCACATAAAAGGAAAGTTAATAAAGGAGAAGAGGATAAATTTTATGTCAAAGATCATCATGAACCAATAATTTCAAAAGAAGATTATTATAGAGTTCAAGAAATGTTTAGCGATAAACAATCAAGTAATAATTTTCGAAGAACTCCGATTAATAGAGCTTATACTTTTACAGGTAAATTTAGATGTGCATTTTGTGGCGAACCACTAGTTAAAAAAACATCTTATAGAAATAAAGATGTTTGGGCTTGTAGGACATATGTAAAAACAGGAAGGTATTTATGTCCAAATAGCAAAGTGGCATATGAAAAAATATTAAAAAAAGTTTTCGTGGAAGGAATTAATTACTTGTTAGATAAAAACGACTTTGATGTTGATGAATTCATGAAAGAGATAACAGATGTATTAGATGAAAATAAGATAAACACAGCTATTAATAAAACCAAAGCACAAAAATTTGAGTTGGAGCAAAAAGTATCTAAACTAATTGATTTATTATTAGATGGAAAAATAGATAATGACACTTTTGATAAAAAGAGGAAATCATATTTAGATCAAATTGAAGAACTTGTTACAAAATTAGATAAACTATCAAACAACACCGTTTTTAAAAGTAATGATGAAAGATTAATTGAAATAAAAAATAAAATATTATCAGACTTATCAAATGAGGGACAATCTTTAATAAAATTTGATAATAAATTATTTGATGAATTAGTTTTGTATGGAATTATAGGTGGATATGATAAAGATGATATCGCAGATCCATACATGATTAGATTTGTTATTAAACCTGATATTAATTCAAGAATAAAGGATGATATGATTGCAGATATGATTATCAACAATAATCATATAGCTGATGAAGATTGTATTTACGTACCAATATTAGATTTCAGAAGTAGACAACCATTTTATTCATTCGAACTACAGGATAATAAAAACACAAAAACTTATCACGAATCTGTAAGAGTACGATTTGAAATAGAAAAATGATTAATAATTACAAATTAAGGTCAATTTTAGACCTTTTTTTATTGCTGATTTAATCCCTGAAAAAATAAGGAAAAAAACGTTTGCAAGCACAACAATCTAGCTGAGGATTGGAGCCGCTATTAATAAATACCAGCAAAATACTTGGTTTTTTTAGCTAACGTTTCTCTAAACAACAAATAGCAGTCACTTTGAGGTATGTGATGGACAAAGAGAAGCTATATTAGAAGTTGAATCTGGCAAAGCGGTTAGTTATATAAAAAAACTGATTATGGACATTATGGAGCTATTATTTATAAACAATGGATACTATTTTAATATTGTTTCTATTAGCGTTGATGATAAACATGTAGATTATAAAAAATACTATAATTTAGATGATATTTATACGTCTAGAGAATATGTTTACTATAATCCTATATGCAAGCAAACAACTGCTATTAACAGCCAATCTATCAGGAATTATAGACAGTTAAAAAGAAAATTTCATTTAGGTATATCTGCTTTAAAGTATTTGAAATCCGAAAGATATTCTAATGTGTTATATACTCATAAATATTGTATTTTGGCACAAATATGTGAAGGTTTTATAGAGAGTAGTCATTATGAATTATTATTAACTCAAGCAAAAATCATAAAAATTGGAAATAAAAAAGCAAAACCCAATTTTGAAGAAAGAATTGAAGTATTTATTAATAAATTAGACGAAATAAATAAAAAATATAGTGTAGCAATATATAAAACTCTTGGAATAAAGAGAAAAACTTTGTTAGAAAAGCTGACTAATACTCGTCATCAATTGAGTCATTACGTAAAAAAGGAAAAGATTATCGTAAGAGATGATTATGTTTATGTATTCTATTTGTTGGAGTCACTTTTAAGAATACTACTATTAGAAGAAATAGGAATAAAAGTTGATGGAAATCTTAAGAAAAATTTTTATGTGTTGCATGATTTTATACTAGATAATAAAGGGAAAGCGAAAGGATTATCTGACTTTAAAGATTTAGAATACCAATTAAAATATATATTAAAACATAATAAAGTTGAATAAAGACCTATATTTAGCTAGTAATTGTGTTAGTTTATAGTATATTTCTTAGGAGTGACTTTTAGAAAAATAATAAATATATTTAATAGAATGTTTAGAAGAGGTAAGAAGAATAACCAAGTATAATAGAATGAAGTGACCTAAAGGTCACTCCAAGTATTATATTGGTTATTTTTATGTTGGAAGAAATTATTAGCAATAAGTTATTTTATATTGTAGATAGGTATGGTATTATAAAAAAGAATTTTGTATGAGGAGTTTATATGAGAAGAATTAGAGTTAGAATAAAGATTGAAAGTATGGATATAAATGGGAATAGTTTCTTTTATAAATATAATGAAAAATTGAAAAATGATGAAAAGTTTGGAGATATAGTAAAGATGCTAGTGAAGAAATATTCCAAAATAAATAAAGGGAAAAACTATTATACTATTTATGAATTACGTGATATATGGTTAAATACAAAATATAAAAAAATTAATAGAAGACTAGTAGTTGATGAAAAAGAGGTATACTCAGCATCTTTAGAAGAACTAGATAAAAGATTTCATTTTTTTAAGAAAACATTAACTTTAGACATTAATACTGGTAGAGGAGGGACTACAGGATATTACAATGGAATAGATTTTGTAATACATACTAACGAAAAAGACTTGCATCATATACCACATATTCACTGTATTTATGGTGAGTGGAAGACAAGGATTAATCTCTATACACTTGAACCAATTGATAAACCTTTTAAAAATAAGAATAAAATGAAATTGGCTACTAAAATAGTAAAACAAAATCAAAGATTATTATTAGATTATTGGGATGATATAGTTAACAAAGGAAAGAGTTATAAGATAAAATTGCATATAGAAGAATGATAAATAATAGACTATTAAAAAAAATCAAAGTTGATAAAAAATGATAATAATTATGTAGTATAATCATTCAAAGGAGTAAAAAATCTGAATAATAATATATTTAGTATATTATATGAAAAGAGTATAAAAGAATTGGAAAAGGTGTTGAATAGCAAGAATTTTACTGAAAATGAAATTAAGTTCTTTAATAAGAGTAAAGAGTTAATAGATCAAGGATTTGAAATGACATCTCGTGATAATGGTCAAAAGGTTATTGAAGCTGCTTTAATATATTATGTTTTGGAATGCAAAAAGAGAAAAAATAATTAGTTTATATTATTATTAATGATTAATACAAAGTAAGGAGTTGAAATATGCTTAATAAAAAAGATATTGTAATAAAGCATTATAAAACTATAATTGAAAGAAGAAAATTTGATGAATATGATATAAGAGGTTTTTTGATGTTTATAAGAAACTATCATCATAATCAATATAATTATATCGATGAATTTTCTGATTTGGTTGCTCATAATATTAGAGAAAAGGGAATAATATTCGATTCATTAAAAAATGCAAAAACTTATGGATACGAAGTGAATAGTAAAGGTAGAATAAAAGGATATAAAGGTCTGAAAATAGAAACATTTAAGAATCAAATAAAAAAAATACTAAGAGAATTAGGTATAAATTATACTAAAGAAACTATAAAAGAATTAGTGGTTTGTATATTTTCCATTACACAAGATTCGGAATATATGCTAACAATAGAAGATGGATTAACAGGAAGACAAGGCTTTTTATATTATGGAAAAGTAAAATGCTTGATAGATTTATACTATCAGAAATTGGTATTGCTAACGGAAGAATGTAAAAATTCAGATAAACTAGTTGTGTTTGCTGAAGTTAATATTAATTGTGATTCTAAAGAAGAAAATTTTTTTATAATGGATCAAGGGATGGAAACGGTAAGAATAGGTACAGATTTATATATCAATTATAAAAATAGAATAATATGTAAAGTTTAAGAAAAATAGAATTTGTATATCATACTAATAAATATATATTAGATAGAACTATAAGATAAAGTATTAAAAAGATATAATA
>OCTX012275482.1_pt1 | contig 12531 bp, 9 predicted proteins | sample 1539691 | NCBI WGS metagenome assembly OCTX01 (sample SAMN02144231, study PRJEB22623) | gut metagenome | biome: sheep rumen | host: Ovis aries | place: New Zealand
GTTGTTCCGAACGGCGTTATCACCTGTTCCGACGGCATCTATCACTCATTCCGCCGTCATCTATAGGGGGTAAAGTGACGGCGGAATGACTCTTAGATGACGTCGGAAAGGGTGTAAGTAACGTCTGGAATGAATGCAAGTAACCTTTACTTGGGTTTGAAGTAACCTTTATTTGCATGCAAAGTAGCCTTTACTTTGAGTCCAATTAGCCTTTACTTGTACAAAAAGTGCCTTTGGGATATTTCCATAGCCTCCAACCGTTCACGTTCTCCCAATTAGAGAACTTTTGCAATGCTTAATTTTTTACGAATTATCTTGACAGAACCTCACGCAGAGTTAACGGAGTTAGCAGAGAATCTCAAAAGAAATCTCACGCTGGAGTGGGGTCAGTAATTCAATTCGTACAATCAATGGGTGAACCCCAAGGAGAGCAGACTGAGGCATTGGGGATGTGCTTTCTGCAGCTCTTGTCCGCAGGCGATGAGGGTGGCACCGGTGGTCACCACGTCATCAATAAGAAGGAGGTGTTTCCCGGAGATTTTGTCTGCGTTGATCAGTTGGAACGCCTTAGCCACATTCTCCTGTCTTGAGCGTCGGTCTTTCTGTGTCTGACTGTCTGTGAAACTGATACGCCGCAGGGCATCATGGCAGATGGGGATCCCTGTGACCTCTTGGATACCCCGTGCGATTTCCATGCTCTGGTTATATCCACGTTGCCTTTCCCTGACGTGTGCCAAAGGAACGGGAAGCAACAGGTCGATGCCTTCGAAGAAGCCGCTGCTGTTCATCTCCAGGGCCATCATCCGTCCCATCTGCTCTCCCATCTCGGGATGGTTGCCGTATTTCATCTGGTAGATGACTTGGCTCGACTGTGCGTGAGCCTCATAATAGAACAGGGCTGCTGCTTTCTCTACAGGTATCTGCAGCCAGAACGTCTTGGCCATCTCGTTGTCGAGGGGATGGTTCCAGAAAAAAGTGCGCGGCAGATGACGGTTGCAGGAAAGACAGAGCGTCTCTTCTTCTACGCCTAATCTGTTGCCACAGACAGGACAGGCACGGGGGGAGATAAGATCGAAGAGTCGGGTGAAGAAGCTGATCATCGGCATGTCATGTTTGTCGTTAGTCCTCTTCCACCTCCATGCACTGGCGAATGATGTCCATGGTGAACCCCCGTTGCATGGCGAAGCGGATCAGTTTACCATTTAGTTCATAGCTGCTGTTGGCATGTATGTTCTTCCGCTTGGCGCTGAGGAGCGGACGGAGGATGCTTATGTAATCATCGGGATCGACCTCGCTGAGTACGCGCTGCTGGATCTCTTTGGGGATGTGTTTCATGAACAAGGCCTGTTCGATCTTCTTCTGTCCCCATTTGTTGTATTTGATCTTGTCGCTGACGAAGGCACGGCAGAACCGTTCGTCATTGATGTATTGGTGTTCCGTGAGGTACTGCATGACACGCGCCTGCACCTCTTCGGGAACCTCCCATCGGGTCATCTTCTCCACCATCTCCTGTGAGCAGTGCTCTGCAGCGGCGCAGAGGGATGTCAGTTTCTGCAGTACTTCCTGTTCAGAATATGTCTTTTTCATATATGTTTGTTTCTTTAGATTCTTTTTCTTCCCATGATGAAGCGATGCTTCCCGAACTGGTCATCCCTGACAATGATGTCGGTGAACCCTTCTTGACATAGTAGGGCTTGGAGTGCTTCCATGTAGAGCGGATTTGCCTCGAAGTAGAGGCTACCGTCAGGATGGAGGGTATGACGGGCATAGCGGCTGATGGCTTGATAGAACAGCAGGGGCTCCTCCTCTGGAACAAATAGGGCGAGATGAGGCTCGTAAGTCAGTACGTTCCTGTCCATGGCAGTCTGCTCACTGGGACAGATATAGGGCGGATTGCTCACGATGGTGGACCATTGGGAGGAAGGAGGAAAGAGGAAGGAGGAAGGAGATATGCTTAGGATATTCACTTTTTCGAAGTTGATATCTACTCCCATGGCTTGGGCATTCTGTTGTGCAATCCTCAGGGCATCGTCGGAGATATCCCAGGCGGTTACCTTCGATTCTGGGAGTTCTGAGGCCAAGGTGATGGCGATACAGCCACTGCCTGTACCGATATCAAGTATGCTCTCTCCTTTCTCCTTTCTCCTTTCTCCTTTCTCCTTTCTCCTTTCTCCTGTCTCCTTCCTGATAATCCATTGACACAGATCGGCTGTTTCTGGTCGGGGGATGAGTACGCCTGGCTCCACATGGAACGACCGACCGCAGAACTCGGCTACGCCCACCACATACTGTACGGGCTCACCCTGTAACAATCGGCAACGCAATTCCTTCAGTTCTTCCTCAGGTAATCTTTCCACTCCGCCACAGACAATGTCCGTCATAGTCAGTCCATAGCGTACTTCCAACAGATAGCGGGCAACGGCTTTTGCCTCACCAGAATCATAGACGTTGGATAGGGGTTTCCAGAGCTCTTCATATTTCATCAGTTGCAAAAGTAGGCATTTCCGCGGGAATATGCAAAGGTTCGGGAGAATTATTCGTTATTTATTTTGTATTGTTCTCGCTTATTCGTAACTCTGGCTGCGCCGAAGTTACTTTCGCTCGACAATAAAAATAAAACCTATTTTATTTTGTATTGTTCTCGCTTATTCGTAACTCTGGCTGTGCCGAAGTTACTTTCGCTCGACAATTAAAATAAAAACCTTTTTATTTTGTATTGTTCTCGCTTATTCGTAACTCTGGCTGCGCCGAAGTTACTTTCGCTCGACAATAAAATAAAACCTATTTTATTTTGCATTGTTCTCGCTTATTCGTAACTTTGTTGCCATGAATCAGCAAGAGATGGACGAGAAGTACATGCGTCGTTGCCTGCAATTGGCTGCCAACGGACGACAGAATGCTAAGCCGAACCCGATGGTGGGGGCTGTCATCGTTGTGGGGAACGTGGCGTCATCGAGGATTATCGGTGAAGGCTATCATGTGCGCTGCGGAGAAGGTCATGCGGAGGTGAATGCCTTCGCTTCCGTGAGAAAAGAGGATGAACCGCTGCTGAAGGAGGCAACGATCTATGTGTCGCTGGAGCCCTGCTCGCATTATGGGAAGACACCACCCTGTGCCGACTTGATTATTAAGAAAGGGGTACGACGTGTGGTGGTTGGCTGTATCGATGAGTTTGCCAAGGTGCAGGGACGCGGAATCCAGAAATTACGCGATGCGGGTGTTGAGGTAACGGTGGGTGTACTGGAAAAGGAGTGTCGATGGCTGAACCGCCGCTTCTTCACTTTCCATCGTTTGCACCGTCCGTATATAGTATTAAAGTGGGCGCAGACAGAAAACGGTTTCATCGATAATCATGGCAAACCTCTCGCCATCTCTACGCCCTTTACCAAGATGCTGGTGCATAAACTAAGGGCAGAGGAAGATGCGATTCTTGTGGGTCGTGTAACTGATGAACGGGAACATCCGCAGCTCAATGTACGTGAATGGGTGGGTCCTGATCCTTTGCGAATGGTACTCGACCATAATCATCCGCTCGACTTGCAGCGTCTTTACGACCAGCAGATACAATCACTCATCGTTGAAGGGGGTGCGAAAACGCTTCAATCCTTTATTGACCAAGATCTTTGGGATGAGATCCGTGTCGAAACTGCTCCTATCAAGGTAGATGACGGTACCCCTGCTCCGTCTATTCCTGTCAATGCGGTTATTACCGATTGTCAGGAATACGATGGGAACAAGATTTCATGGTGGATGAACAGCCATCGATGTTCATAGAGTTTGACTGTACGAAACAATATTTATTTCCTTCCGAAATCCGCAGGAATCTCGCCCCATTGGGCGGTCTCCCATTTGATGATGGGATTGCGGAAGGTATGGGTGCGGAGCCAGTTCTCGGCACGAGCGATGATCTGGTGCAGTTGCTCTGTTTCGGGATTGCGGGGAAGGGTGGTCTTGCAGTGTTTCTTGTTTACCCAGAGGATGGCGTTGTAGCTGTCGCTGTAGATGGTCTTGCAGATTCCCATCTGCTGTTGTAAGGCCAAAGCATGGACAATAGCGAGGAACTCACCGATGTTGTTAGTGCCGTACATCGGTCCGAAATGAAACACCTGCTGTCCTGTGGCCAAATCTATTCCCTGATATTCCATCTTACCAGGATTGCCGCTGCAGGCGGCATCCACAGCCCAGGCGTCCGCCCTCACCTCTTGGGGTAAGGGCAGCACCGTATCATTTCGATTCTCTGGTGGATTTAAATGATCAATTTTCAATTTTCAATTACCAATTTTCAGTTCCTTACATTCTCTCCGGCACTTCGATTCCTAACAGGGCCATGCCGTTCTTGATGATCTTGGCTACATTCTTGGCGAGAACGAGGCGTACTTGTTTCTTCTGCTCATCTGGCTCGTTCAGGATACTGTAGTCGTTGTAGAACTGGTTGAAGATCTTGGTCAGCTCATAGCAGTAGTTGGCGATGCCGCTGGGAGAGTAGTCTTTGCCAGCCTGTTCCACGGCAGCACTGTATTCGCTCATCTTCTGGATCAGCTCGATCTCCTTAGGAGATAATTGACAATTGACAATTGACAATTGACAATTCTGGGTGGCCGCTTTTCTTAAGATGCTGCGGATACGGGCGTGGGTATATTGGATGAAGGGACCGGTATTGCCGTTGAAGTCAATACTTTCTTCAGGATTGAACAGCATATTCTTGCGGGCATCCACTTTCAGGATGAAGTATTTCAAGGCACCCATGCCCACGATGCGGGCAATCTCGCGGCGCTCCTCTTCGGTGATGTCATTGAATTTCCCAAGCTCCATGCTGGTACGGTAGGCGTCGCTGACCATCAGTTCCATCAGGTCATCGGCATCCACCACCGTTCCCTCGCGACTCTTCATCTTGCCGTTGGGAAGTTCCACCATACCATAGGAGAAATGCACCAGTTCCTTACCCCACTTGAAACCAAGACGGTCGAGTAGGATAGAGAGTACCTGGAAGTGGTAGTTCTGCTCATTGCCCACCACATAGATCATCTTGTCGATGGGGTAGTCGTTGAAGCGCATCTCAGCGGTACCGATATCCTGTGTCATATAGACACTGGTGCCATCAGAGCGCAACAGTAGCTTCTGGTCGAGTCCCTCATTGGTGAGGTCTGCCCATACACTGTTGTCATCGTGGCGTTCGAAGAGTCCTTTGGCGAGTCCTTCCTCCACTTTGGCCTTGCCCTTGAGGTAGGTCTGACTCTCATAATAGATCTTATCGAACGCAACACCTAATTTCTTGTATGTCTCATCGAAACCGGCATAGACCCAGCTGTTCATCTTCTCCCACAAGGCACGTACTTCAGGATCATTCTGTTCCCATTTCACTAACATCTCATGGGCTTCTTTGATCAGAGGAGCCTCTTGCTTGGCTTTCTCTTCATCCATGCCCTGAGCCATCAGTTCCTTGACTTCCTCGCGGTAGTGCTTGTCGAAGGCTACATAATAGTCACCAATCAGGTGGTCGCCTTTCTTACCGCTGCTCTCGGGAGTTTCGCCGTTGCCCCATTTCAGCCATGCCAGCATTGACTTACAGATATGGATACCACGGTCGTTCACAATGTTGGTCTTCACCACCTTGTTCCCGTTGGCGGCCATAATCTGTGCCAAGCTCCATCCTAACAGGTTGTTGCGCACATGACCTAAATGCAATGGCTTGTTGGTGTTGGGTGAGGAATATTCGATCATCACCAAAGGTGACGCATCGGTGGCCGTCTTTTCTCCATAGTGGTCATGGGCATCAATGTCACCAAGCAGGTCGAGCCATGCCTCCTGTGAGATGACCAGATTCAGGAATCCCTTCACTACATTGAAATCATCAATTTCCCTGCATTGTGCTTTCAACCATCCGCCCATTTCCTGGGCTGTGTCTTCGGGTTTTTTCTTGGAAATCTTCAGGAACGGGAATACCACCAAGGTGAGATTCCCTTCGAATCCGGCTTTTGTCTTTTGTAACTGTACCATTTGCTGAGGTACATCCTGACCATACAATTCTTTCACGGCCGCCATCACGGCACGCTCAATGGATCTTTCTATCTTCATATACTTTCGTGGTTGTCATTTTGGGTGCAAAGGTACGAATAAAAAGTAAAAGTAAAGAGTGAAATAAAAAAAAGTTTGGCGTGACATCCCGTCAGGCCAAACAAAAAAGTATAATTATATTATGAAACGATGATAAGCTAACCTAATAACCTAAAATATCAAATCTTTAACCTATGTAACTAATTACTTGCTTTTCCTTTCTTCATTTATTTCGCTGCAAAGGTATAAAACTAATTTGGTTCTACCAAATATTTTGACAGAAAAATAATCAGTTTCGCATATATGAGCTCATTTTATCTACAAATTGAAACTATTTTTCACTTTTTTCGATAAAATGATAGAGTTTCCGATAGAACGGATGGCGGGTCAAAGTACTGGTGTCGCCTAAGATTATCAGCTTCATTCTGGCACGGGTGATAGCCACATTCATGCGTCGTAGGTCGCGAAGGAAACCGATTTGTCCGTCATCGTTGGCGCGAACCAGTGATATCATGATGATGTCGCGTTCCTGTCCTTGGAAACCATCCACGGTATTGATGCTGATGAGTCTGCGGTAGGGCTTGAAGAATTCCTGCTTCTTCACCAGCTGTCGGAGGTATTGCACCTGTGCCCGATAGGGTGAAATGATGCCCACGTCGATCCGTTCCTCGAGAATCCGTTCCTTTCCGATCTTTTCGAAATAATGCTGCAGCACAGCTAAGGTAAGTAAGGCCTCCGTCTTGTTTACCCTTCCGAAGGTCTCGCCTACGAACTCCTCTTTTGCGTCAATGTCGGAGGTGTCAATCCATTCAATGGGTTCGTCATAATCGAGGATACCGCGATACTTCACCTCTGGGGCACTCTCCACCTGTCCATGGTAGAAGTAATCACTTGAGAAGCGCATGATCTCTTCGTTCATGCGGTATTGCATCTTGAGGAGGGTTACTACACTAGGTTGTGTCTCAACGATACGTTCCATCAGTGTCTTGTCCAAACCGCCGTGCATGGCTGCTAGACTTTTAATGGTTGGAGGTAACTGACAATGGTCGCCGGCAAGTACTACGCGGGAGGCTTTGCGGATGGGTATCCAGCAGGCTGCTTCGAGTGCCTGTGCCGCTTCGTCGATGAAGAGAGTGCCATACTTCTGTCCTTGTAGCAGGCGGTTGGCACTGCCCACTAATGTGCAGGCGATTACTCTGGCCTCACCGAACAGCTCTGCATTGATGCGTATCTCCAATTCTGTGGCCCGGCTCTTCAGACGTTCAATCTTCTGGTGGAATTTGTCATCACCGCGTTTACGATGCTGACGAATCTCACGGATGGTCTTGCGGATGACCCACAGGGCAGGGTAGTCGGGATGTGCTTCAAAGCGACGTTCGTATGTGAATGACAGCATTTTGTCGTTCACCCGACTGGGATTACCGATACGTAGCACATTGATACCACGGTCAACCAATCGCTCACTGATCCAGTCTACAGCCATGTTACTCTGTGCACATACCAATACTTGGTTTTCACGCATCAGCGTTTCATAGATAGCCTCTACGAGGGTGGTGGTCTTTCCTGTTCCCGGCGGTCCGTGAACAACGCTCACATCCTTGGCGCAGAGCACTTCATTCACGGCATGCTCTTGCGTCTTGTTCAGATAGGGAAACCCCATCTCACTGAATGTGAACCGCTGAGGCTTCATCGAAGGGGTATAGAACAGGTCGCGTAGATAAGCCAATCGGTTCCCTTTGGCACGTATCACCCTGTCGAGTGCCTCGAACATTGTTTTGTAGCTGGTTTCATCAAATGACAGTTGGACACCCACAGGCTCTGTACTGTTCAGGACCTCGGTAACAGGTGTTGAGTCAGGCACCGTCACTACCATGCGATCGCCATCAACGAAGCTCACCGTACCGGTAAAGTTGAGCAAGGCCACCCCGGGAGAATTGGCACTACGGGATTGCTCCTCCTTATGGAGGGGCTGGGGGTGGCTGTTAGATACACGGAAAAAGGAAACGGGGCGTCCGAACTCGAAATTGTGCTCGATGTCCTCATCACCGGTGCGGTACACCTCAATGCATAGTTGGTTGAGACTGTTATAATAGCTCTTACCGGGCTTCAGGGGGAACCAGGCATCTCCACGCTTCACCTTCCGCTGCACCCCGATGGCCTCGGTGAGCTTGCGGAAATTCTCCTTTTCGCAGCTGTATTCAATCTCCAACAGCATGCGTTGCTGCTGAAGGGCGAGAATGGGGGATGTACTGTTCCTTCTTTCCTTCACGATGTTCGATATTTATCTAAGGCATCCTCTGTAATCCTTCCCAGCGCACATCCCACGTACCGTCGTGAGGGAATCCGGGGTTCTTCTCCGTGCATCCGTCCCAGCCGGCACACATCAGTGCCAGGGCAGTGAGCAGACCGCCATTGCCGGGGAGGTAGAGGCGCAGGCGCTGGTCCTGGTAGTTATGACCACTCACTAAATAGGTGTTGGTACGTTTGTCCATAAGTAGGGCATCCACGGCTTTCTGCGGTTCATTAAGCCGTGCTGCTGTCATGGCCACCATGGGATAGTCCCATCCCCAAGTCTTGTCCCAGTTCCAGTGGTCCCATATCCAATTGAGGGTATTCCGCATAACCCTGGTATTTACCTGTGGGGAATGTGGCAGGATGCCGAATGCTCCCAGCAAAGCGGGATGGTCACTGGTAAAGCGGATGTCGCGATACGTATCGGTAGCGGTTTCGGCTGCCAAGTACAGTTGGTCGGTGTTATAGGCCAGTGATGACAGCTTATTGGTCATCCTGTTCCATACCTTATTATAAAGATGCGCTTGGTTCCTGCGCTGCTGCCAAGCCATTGCCGTTTGCATGCCCCAATGCCAGTATGAGAGTTCGAACGGGGGGTTGACGGTCTCGGCGGCACGCAGTGTCTCTTGTGCAGGGATGATGCCTTTCAATACGTAGCGTTCGTTCTTGGCGTCGTAGTCGGCAAAGTCGAACATAAAGCGTGCGGTCTCCTCCACCAGACCTCCATACTTATCCACAATACGCTTGCCGTCGGAGGCTTTTTCTGCGCGTCGCAACAATTCGGCAAGGTAGATCAGATGGGGCTGTTGCCAGATGAGGAAGCTACCCACCTTTGAAGGAGCCTCCTCCGCACTGGGATCGGTCATCTTCATCCAACGCAGTCCGTCGAAGCCCTGACGACGTGCTATCTCGCGTGCCTTGGGTGCCGCCTTGAAATACCAATCGAGCGAGCGTTCCAGCAGTTCGGGATGTCCCCAAAGGGCGAACTGTGCCTGATGCCACCAGATCATTTCCAGGTGGTATTTCCCGAACCATGAGTTATAGGTGAGACCCGTCTCCTGCGGTGGGGTATCCCCAGCACAGTTCACTGCCAGAAGGTACTGGCTAAGTACAGTACGGCGTTCCAATTCCTTTGCCCTTGGATCGGTGCAGTGAGAGAAGTCGATGATGGCCCCTTGGTTCCAGTAGTTACGCCAGTGCTGTTTGGTCTGCTCAATCGCTTCGGTGCTGATGGGCGCCTCTGTCGATGGTATCTGTGCTGAGTATTCGCATGAGAATGACAGTCCCGGCACCTTCGGCGTCAGCACATAGACATTGTCAGACTCCTTGGAGAAGGTGGCGTCATTTTCCCAACGGACGGAAACATAGTAAACGGTGTTGTCGAGGGTGCGACGTAATACAGCAGTACTATCGCTCTGACGGACGATTTCCGTCGTGTTATGTCCAGGATGGGGGGGCCAGTCGCAGCCTGAGTCAGTATGTTTACCTGTGGGATAGGGGAAACGGAACTTCACGGGCATGGGCTTCGTGGCATCGGTCATATAGCCTGAATAGACGATGTCACGTTCGGGATGCACCCATGTGTACGTGAAATAGCCGGCACCGCCATAGCTGAAAGCGCTTCCCATGTGCCCTTCATAAAGGTCAAGTTCCTGTCCTTTTGGCTCCACGAGGGAGATATCAGAAGCAGGAATGTCGTAGCCGATGCATCCCAGATGCAACCGATGGGGGTTGGCACGCAGGTAGCTGGCTGCTGCCCGTGACCGTTCGTCCCCTTTATTCTCCACGCTATAGGTGCCGCTGACACCGTTGTGATGACCGAAGTCGTACTCCTTCAACGCCTCCTCGGCGCGGTAGTTCTCAGGATTGGGAAACGAGTGCCAGCCCCAGTCACTCATGGTACCAAGGGGAACGCCGTTTTCATAATACTCAGGAAAGGTCTGCAGACCGGTAGCATCCACGGTGAAGGCAAAACCGCCGTTGCCCACCGTAAGTGATGCCAGTGAGTCGATTACTGTCACCGTAGGGTTGTTGCGCCTTACTACGTCATGCCTGTCTATCTGAGCCTGTGCTGTCATGACAAAGCCAACCATCAGAATCATCCAGTATTTTTTCATTTTGTTTAGCAATTCGTTTGTTTCTGGCGGCAAAGGTACGAATTAGTGAGTGAAATACAAAATAAATGTATTTATTTTTATTCCCGAACGAAAGTACTTTATACGAAAGCCAAAGATACATATTCAATAAAAAAAAGCGAGAATCACTTCTCGCTTTTTTTATTACTTTTATAACTTTACTTCAAAGTCAAGACTCTGCAGGTCCTTGTCAAGGGAGGAACTGCCATAGAGAATCTGGTAGTGTCCTGGACGCGTTGACAGTTCGTCGATAGATGGATCGTAGTATTCGAATGACTCGCCATCGAGGGATATCGTTGCTGTAGCTGTCTGCCCAGGCTCAAGTGTCAGTTTCTGGAAGCCCTTCAGCGACTTGATCGGTGCATCGGGATAGTCAAGTGCCTTCACATATACCTGAACAATTTCGGCACCGGCCCGCTTACCTGTATTCGTGACAGGAACGGTAAGGGTCACCTTGTCGCCGCCCTTCATGGCTTTCTTTGAGAGCTTACCTTTGCCATACGAGAATGAGGTGTACGACATTCCATAGCCGAAAGCATAAAGGGGATTACCGCGGAAATAACGATAGGTACGGTTCTCCATACTGTAGTCGAGGAAGTCGGGCAGGTCATTATTCGATGCATAGAAGGTGACGGGCAGTTTTCCGCAGGGGTTGAAGTCACCGAAGAGCACGTCGGCGAGTGCCTGGGCACCGCCTTGCCCGGGATACCATGCCTGAAGCAGGGCATCATACTGATCCTCCAGACTACCGAAGGCGATGGCAGAACCAGAACAGTTGACAAAGACGACAGGCTTTCCCGTCTTGTGCATAGCCTTCAGAAGAAGTTGCTGTACCACGGGCAGTTCAATGGTCTGCTTGTCACCGCCCTCTCCTTCCATACGGGCAGAGATTCCACCGATGATGATGATGGCATCGGCACTCTTCACCTCATTGGCAAGATCGGTGAAGTCGGCAAGCTGACGCTCACAGATGTCACCGCGGAGCATGGCGAACTGTCCGTTACCACGACGGTACTCGATGACGACATCGTAGGTCTGGCCCTTCTCCACCTTGAATGACTTATATTGAACGCCACGGAAGCCACCGAATCCGAAGCCTCGGCGTCCACCGCCCTTGTTCTCTTCGATAACTTCGCCATTAACCTTCATTACATAGCCGTTGTCAGTACTCAGCGTATATTTCATCTCACCGGTAAAGGTTGCGGTGTACTTACCGCTGATACGTACCGAGAGGTTATCGTTATCGATACCTTCTGCGAAGCCCCAGGCACCGAAGGTCGAGAAATTCAGTTCTTTGTAGTAGTCGGTCTTATCAGGATCGCCACTGAGTTCTTTATTATTCCAGAACTCCACCTTGACGCCCTTACCGTCGTTGAAGTCACCCAGGTGGTGAACGGTAGTGTACTCATCGTTCAGCTCACAGGCTTTATGGTAGATGATATTCGTGTTGGGCAGTGCAGCCTTGATTCCGCTGAGTAACGAGTGCTGATGTGCCTTCGTGGGTGTTCCTCCGTAGTTCCCGTTCAGCAATTCAATGTCATCGGCATTGGGACCAACCACAGCAAGGGTTTTGAGGTTCTTCGACAGAGGCAGAATATTATTGTTCTTCAACAGCACCATCGACTCACGGGCAGCTTGTGTGGCCAGTTCGTTGTTGCTCTCGCTGCTGATTACCTCAGGACCGAGGTTTGCCCATGGACTCATCTCTGCAGGATCGAACATTCCTAACTCAAAACGACCATAGAGCGTCTTGCGAAGATGATCGTCGAGGGTGCTCTCCTGAATCAATCCTTTTTGCAGGGCTTCAGTAAGAACCATGAACACTTTACCACATTCGAGGTCGGTACCGTTGAGTACGGCATCTACTGATGCTGACAACGGATCCTTATGTGTCTCATGCTGTCCTTTGTTATAGAAATTGTTGATGGCATCACAGTCGGTGAGAACAATGGCATCATATCCCCATTTCCTGCGGAGGATATCTACCAGCAGACGGTCGCTGGTGCAGCAAGGAACACCTTCGTAGCGGTTATAGGCGCACATCACTTCC
>OCTX012224243.1_pt1 | contig 12529 bp, 13 predicted proteins | sample 1539691 | NCBI WGS metagenome assembly OCTX01 (sample SAMN02144231, study PRJEB22623) | gut metagenome | biome: sheep rumen | host: Ovis aries | place: New Zealand
CGCTTCACATAATGTGGAGCGGCTGTTTTTGTATGAAATAATTACCTGCGCTGATCGTCGGCGTCCGGATCATAATAGTAATCTGAATCATCACTCAATCCATTGTTTGTTTTGATCTGAACTATCAATCCAGATACAATGAATAACAGAGAACTGATTATAAGCATAGTTTTGAATGTTTCGATAAGATCTGTATCCACCTCTATTATGGATACTATCACGATTGTGGTAAAAATTAGTGCAGAAAGCAGTCCATATGCTACTGATGTAGTTATTATGTATGTTGGTTTGGGATTAGTTATCGACATAACACCTACCGGGATACCAACGATCACTGCCAGTATCATCAAAAAGTCACCGGCATTTTCGCCAATCATTATCAGAAGTGAAACGCCTGTAAAAAGCGTAAAATTCATAAATGATGAATAAAAGACAACCAGTTTTAACTTGTACAGCGCAAAGAATAAAACGGCACCAATCAAGCAAAGCATTACCGCAAGTCCGGCGCTTTCCATAAGCAAACCAAAGACTAATCCAGTGATGAGACCGCTTGATGCTATTATCAGCCTTTTCAGACGAAAGCCGAAATAACAACCCATAATACCTATTGCAAGCAGCAGCAAACAAATAAATATCAATCCGCTGAGTTCGTTGAAAAATATGTCAAGTATAGTACTGTTGGTTTTTATGTGAGTGTCAGATGAGTCGCCGCAACCTGTCATCAGAAGTGTTGGTATAGCAACAAATAATAGCAATAAATATTTTTTCATTTTTTACTCCCTGTTCTTTTTTTAGTTCAGTATGGTAAGAGATTTGAATCTGCTGATAAATACCATTCTTTATCAATGTAAAGAAGTATAACGTCTCCTGTCTGATCTTCAATAGGGGCAGCTGACAAGAGTTCTTTTTCTTTTTCGTCGTATTCATATCTTGCAGTTACATTGATACGGACTTTATCATCGCTTAATTCTTCTTTATCGTTTATGATTATTTTTAGTTTAGGCGTTACTATCCCCTGATCTTCACCATAAAGATTGATAAGTCCTCCCGATAGCATAGCGAGTGATTTCAGATCTATTCCTAATGCACCGAAACTCATTTCCATTCCCATAGTACCGTTGAGCATCTGCTGAGCGCTCGGTTCATAACACTCGATCATTTTCTCAATATCATAATTATTGAAAGCTGTTTCGAACTTGCGTATTGTATCTTCGGGCTTTGATTTTTGACCGCACGAGGGCATAAGAATGGCGCAAAGCAATAGCAGAATCATCGCATACATCTTTCTCACATAGCTCACCTCCTAACAGAGTATTAGTAAAATACATCATTTGTTGTATTTCTAATGCAATTATACAACGATTGATGTATTTTGTCAATATCTGTACAATGAATGTGGTATAATTTTGTTAAACCAAAACAAAACGGAGTGTATGCGCTTATGCAACATTATCAAAGAATACGTGATCTGCGAGAAGACAGTGATCTCACACAGTCAGAATTATGTCATCAGCTGTTTATGCACAAAACCACCTATACAAATTACGAACAAGGAAAACACACTGTGCCGCTTGATTTTGCAGTGACGCTTGCAGACTATTACGGCGTAAGCCTCGATTATATTGCAGGCAGAACCAACTCAAAGGATTTTAATAGATCAGGTAACACAAACGTCGATCTTTCTGAACTTGAAGCGAAATATGTCATGCTCTCAGAGCGCAACAAGGGACGGTTAGAACAGTTCATTGAACAACTGCTCGAAAACCAAGCAGATAAATAAAATTTCAGCCGCTTCACATAATGTGGAGCGGCTGTTTTTTATCTGGTTAATGTAAAATAACAAGGCGCTGTTTCCGATACAGCGCCTTATCAGCGATCAGCCGATCACTTCTTGAACTTGTCGATGATATCGCCGGCTTTTTCTTTAACGTCGTCAACGGAAACCTTTGATGCTACTTCCTTGACAACACTGTTGATCTTCTCGTCGGGAAGGTCAATACCGGTCGCTTTTTCGACTGCCTTTACGGGATCCTTGTCCTTGACCAGAGATGCTGCTGCTTCTTTGATATCCATAGTGGTATACCGTCCTTTACTAAGATTTATAGTAACATTATAACATATATACAGCATAAAATCAAGAGGTTACTATAAGTTTTATCTAAGATTTATGGTGATAGGATCTGTGGTCACAGAATCGTACGATTTGCTGTCAACAATGACGAATTTCAGTTCTGCCTCTTTGATAGTTTCGGAGGAGAGGTCATTGTCCTCAAGGTAGGAATCAAGAATCTCGATGCTGTCATTTGCCGCTTTTCCGGCAGCGACATCAGTATAAAGGTGAGCGTCTATAGAATAGCCGTCAACTGAGAAGTCCTCGATCCTGACATTGCATGGATTTCCGGAACTGTTCTCGATCTTCAGTTTGATCTCTGTGCCGATATTGAGCGTACTTGCCTCCATGCCGGTGTAGGTTATCTTTATGCCGCTTTCATCATATATGACTTCGTTGGCTGAGACACTTTTGGCTTCGGCTTTTTTGCTTTCCTCATCAATGGTTTCCTGCACTGCTTTTGAGCAGGCGTGCATGAACAGCAGAGGTATGCCGACAAGTACACCTATGATGAGGGCGGCAATGATGAGTACAGTGAGACATCCTGCACCTCTGCGCTGTTTTTTGTGACAGTTGGGACATACTTTGGCTTTTGCGTCGATCTCTGTGCGGCAGAATCTGCACTGCTTGGTCGTTTTTTCATTAGTTTCTTTACTCATAGTGATACTCCTTTACTGAAATATACCAAATCGGGATATTTGTATTATACCATTCTGGTATAATTTAGTCAATAGGATACAAGAATATTTGTACTGAATGTAAAATCCGCTGTGTCGTATTTGGTGATATTGCTATGAGACTGAAAGAACTGCGCCGTGCGAGGGGCATTACACAACAGAGGCTTGCCATAGAACTGGACCTCAATCAGAACAGCATCAGCCGCTATGAGAGCGGCGAGCGTGAGGCTGACTACCGGACGCTCATCGCTTTTGCTGACTTTTTTGATGTTTCTATCGACTACCTTCTTGAAAGGACAGACGATCCGACATTCCATAGATCATTATGAACGCAGGGCGGCTCCCTGCGTTTTTTCTGTTTTATATTATTTTCATTGACTTTGGCGCTTTGTGGGGCTATAATAGTATTTACACCGGATAAAATATCGTTCCGGCAAGGGGATATTACAATGAAGAATTTTTTCAGGTCAATGCGCACATTTCTGCGTGCGCTTCCGCATTTCCTGCTCTTTGAGCTGCTTTTCAAACTTATACTTGCAGCTATCGGCGCACCTGTTCTCGCACTGCTTCTGAAGCTGACCATGAAAGCCGCCGGTGTCAATTACCTCAACGGCGAGAGCCTTTTCGTGTACCTTCACAGCCCTGTGACCATACTTGCGCTGCTGGTGATGCTGTTCATAATGGCGTACTTTTCCTTTATCGAACTCACGGCTCTGGCTGCATGTTTCAGCTGTTACGGACGGGGTGAGAAGATAACCGTCGGAGGCATGCTGCTCACCGGACTGAAAGCCTTCCGGAAAGCTTTTCGTAAGACCGGCATACTGCGTTTCCTGCTGTTCATGCTGATGATGCCTATGGCGCAGTTCACGCTGTCTTCCGGTATGTTCATGTCGCCGCTGATGCCCATGCTCAGGCGTGTTTTCCTGAATGTTGACAGCCGTCTTGCCGTGCTGGCATACGTCGCTATACAGCTGATATTCATACTTGCGATTATCAGCCGCAGTTACAGTCTGCATTACCTGATTCTCACACCGAGAAGCTTCCCGGACTGCGCGAAGATAAGCCGGGAAAAGATAAAGAAGAAAAAGCTGCGCATGGCGTTTTTCTATCTGCTCTGGAGCCTGTTCATACTTCTGGCGACCGCTCTGCTGACATTCGGCATCAGCTTTATCATAGTGCTCGCCATAAAGGGATTCACGCTGCCGGGCAAGGCGTTCAGGAGCGCACTGAGAGTCCTTCGCTATGCGGGACGTGTGTTTGCTGCCATATCCGCGTTCTTCTCTGCGCCGGCTATAATGTGCTGGCTCACGGGATGCTTCGATGCTGACGTGGATGAGGACGAAAAGATCACGATACCCGATCGTGAACGCAAAAAAATGAAGAAAGGCCCTAAGGCTGCGCTCATACTCAGCCTTGCAGCTGCCGGTCTGCTGCTCAACGGCAGCTATCTCAGGGCTCTCTACAGGGGAAATATCAGCCTGAATGTGGGTATACTCAGACGCACTCAGGTCAGCGCGCACCGGGGATTCTCGTGGGCTGCACCGGAGAATACCGAACTTGCTTTCAGCGCTGCCGTTGAGACGGGTACCGATTACATCGAACTCGACGTGCAGCAGACTGCCGACGGCAGGCTCGTTGTCTGTCATGACGCAACTATCGACCGCACTACTGACGGCACAGGAAGAGTCTCGGACTATACCTACGAAGAACTCCAGCAGTTCACTGCGTCAGCCGGATTCAGCGGCGAGGAATACAGCAGCGCAAGGATAATGCTCCTCTCGGATGTGTTTGAGAAATTCGGCGGAGATGTGCTTTTCAACGTGGAGATAAAGGACGTTGGAAGCGTTGCCGAGACCACTGAAAAGACCGTTGCCATGATAAAGGAGTACGGACTTGAAAGCTCCTGCTATGTGACCTCCTTCTCCTACACCGCCCTGAGGACAGTCAAGGAGACCGATCCTAAGATAAAAACTGCGCTCATCACCCATATCGCCGCGCTCTCGTCCTATTCTCAGCTCTCGTATATCGACGCGGTAAGCATGAACTATATCTTTGTGAATCAGAGCGTCGTGAATACGGTACATTCCGGCGGCAAGAAGCTCTTCGTTTGGACCGTTGATGATCCCGACGACATAAAGCAGATGATAGCTCTCGGCGTTGACAATATAATCACCAACCGCCCTGACCGTGCGGCAGAGATAATCGACTCCGGAAGCCTTGGCGACTTCTTCCTGACTATCCTCGAATACGTCTTCAGTGCGTGATAACGTTTTTTGCCCTGAAGTTCCGGGGGATGATGAGCAGCACGCTTTGTTAAATCCACGTTAAATTCTTCTGATAAGTATTGACGAACCGGCAAAATCCGATATAATAAGAATTGAGAAAAATAAAGGGATTACAATAAAAGATCAGGAGAATAATTATGGACGAAAACTTCTCTATTTTCAACATTTTCACCATGCTGGGCGGTCTGGCTTTCTTCCTCTACGGAATGAATGTAATGTCCACGGGACTTGAAAAGCTGACCGGAGGCAAACTGGAAGTCGCTCTGAAGAAAATGACTTCCAACAAGATAAAGGCAATACTTCTCGGAATGGGAGTTACTGTGGCTATCCAGTCTTCGTCTGCGATGACGGTAATGCTGGTCGGCCTTGTAAATTCGGGTATCATGGAGCTTGAACAGACGGTTTGCGTTTGTTTCGGCGCAGATATCGGAACGACTCTGACTGCGTGGATACTCAGTCTTGCAGGTCTGGAAGGCGACAATATCTTCATAAAAATGCTGAAACCGACTTCTTTTTCTCCGCTTGTCGCACTTGTGGGCGTTATGTTCATAATGATACCCAAGAAGAACAAGAAGAAGGATATCGGACGTATCCTCATGGGCTTTTCCGTCCTTATGACAGGTATGACTCTGATGTCGGGGGCTGCTGAGCCTCTTGCCGAGTCTCCGAAGTTCAGAGAGGCTCTCACAGCTTTTGAGAATCCCTTCCTTGGCGTTATAGTCGGAGCAGGATTTACAGGAGTGATACAGAGTTCGGCAGCTTCTATAGGAATACTTCAGGCGTTCTCAAAAACCGGCGGACTTACAGTCGGAATGGCGCTGCCCATAGTTATGGGACTTAACATTGGAACATGCGTTACGGCGCTTATCTCAAGTATCGGCGTAAAAAAGAACGCCAAGCGCGTTGCCTGCATACACATACTCATCAAGGTCGTAGGAACTCTCGTTCTGCTGCCTGTTGCACTTATTCTCCAGCACATAGTTCAGCTGAGCCTTTTCGACAAGACTACAAATGCTCTTGGCATTGCGGTGATGCACACGATATTCAATCTTGCTATCACGTTCATGCTCATCCCCTTTGCTGCTCAGCTTGTAAAGCTCTCGAAGATTATAGTCAGGGACGGAAAGAGTACTTCCGAATCCGACAGCAAGCGTCCGCTCAAGGGACTGGACGACCGTCTTCTCAGAACCCCTGCCGTTGCTGTTGAGGCATGCAAGGGCACTACTATCGAAATGGCTGAGCTTACACGCACGACCATCTCCATGGCGCTGGACATACTCCTTAACTATAACGAGGAAACTGCCGATCTAATAACCGAGAATGAAGACATCATCGACGGCTATGAGGACAAGATAAACAGCTACCTGCTGAAGATATCCAAGAGTTCAGTCACCGGCGCTGACAGCCGCAGCGTTTCCAAGATGATGCACTGCGTCGGCAATTTCGAGCGCATCTCAGACCATGCTGTGAACCTTGTGGAGTCCGCTCAGGAGATGCACGACAAGGGAATAACCTTCTCTGACGAGTGCGTGAACGAGATAAAGATAATCACCGATGCCATTGCTGAGAACATCAACCGCGCATTTGATGCGTACAAGATGAACGATCTGGCGATCGCACACAAAGTCGAGCCGCTGGAGGAAGTCGTTGACAACCTCAGCACAGAACTGAAGAACAGGCACATCCGCCGTCTCCAGAATGACGAATGTACAGTTGAACTGGGATACATCTTCCAGGACGTGCTGACGAATCTGGAGAGAGTATCGGATCACTGCTCGAACATCGCCGGCTGTCTCATCGAAACAGACGAGAAGACCAATATCCACGCTTATCTCCACGACGTAAAGGAGAACGACGAGATATTCAGAAAGGAATACAGAGCCTATGCAGAGATTTATTTCAGCAGGCTCGATGCTCCTGAAGTAAAGGCATAAGATAAAGGCACACGGAGAGCTCCTCTGTGTGCCTTGTGTTTTTTATCAGCGTTGCAGACCGCATAAAACAAAGATCCCCTGCGTGACCGTGAGTTGTCCGCAGGGGAGATTTTATGCTGTATTTCAATCAAGACTTAATCAGTCAGCAGCATTGAGCTTCTTAGCGAGCTGAGACTTCTTTCTTGCAGCCTTATTCTTGTGCATAAGGCCCTTAGCGCAAGCCTGGTCAACTCTCTTGATAGCTACCTTGATAGCCTCAGGAGTCATCTCGGCATCAGCCTTCTTGAGAACAGTCTTGAGATTGGACTTTCTTGCTTTGTTGGCAGCAGCCTTGGTTGCATTAACCTTAACTCTCTTCTTAGCAGATTTAATGTTCGGCATTTCGTTACACCTCCTTGAAATGTGCGCACTGCATAAACAGCGGCATTTTACAGATAATAGGATACGCACGGGTTTGCGCATCCCGACAGCTGCAACGCACAGCTGTCCTACTGAGACAATGTTAATTATAACATTATTCGCATTTATTTTCAATAGGCAAAAAGGGGGAATAATGAGAGAAATTTTCTCCACAAATCAAGCAATATGCACAATTGACACATTACACGAAGGAGGAACAGGGTGTGAACGCAAGAACCGATCTGGCAGTTGAGAGCTTTTCGGCGGAGGAAATGCCCGAAGGCATAAGCATGGATGTCCGCGGAAAGGCTTTCAGCATCACCGAGATAGTCATAGACGATGACAGATATTCCGAAAGCCTCGGCAAAGGAAAAGGCAGATATATCACTCTCGAAGGCGGCAGACTGAGCCGGTTTTCGGAGGACTATGAGGACATGGTGACCGAGTTTGCCGCCGAGCTGAAAGATTTTGTTCCGGATGGGGACATACTCGTCGTCGGACTCGGCAACAATGACATAACTCCGGACGCTCTCGGTCCGCAGACGGCTTCAAAAGTCCTTGCCACACGTCATCTCAGGGATGAGTTCGACAATGAGGAAGAAGCTTTTCTCACGTCTCTCAGGCGCGTCAGTGTGATAGCCGGCGGAGTGCTCGGTCAGACCGGCATAGAGACGGCGGAGATGATAACGGCTCTCATCGCACAGCTGCATCCGGCAGGCATCATAGCTGTTGACGCTCTTGCGTGTTCGGATGTGCGCAGGCTTGGGACGACTATCCAGCTGACGGACAGCGGCATATCTCCCGGCAGCGGAGTCGCTAATTCCCGCCGTGAGCTTTCACAGCGCATGCTGGGGATACCGGTCACGGCTATAGGAGTGCCGACGGTGGTGGATGTCCACACCATAGTCCGCAGCCTTACGGGGAGCAGAGTTGATCCGGATATGCCGAACATGATAGTCACGCCGAGGGATATCGACCGGCTCACCGAACGTGCCTCCCGGCTCATAGCTTTCGGAATTGACCTTGCGCTGCATCCGTCACTGAGTCTGGCGGATATCCGGGGGCTGTTCTGAGAAAGGAAAATGCCGGGGCTTGATGCTCCGGCATTGATATGTCAGTTAAGGCTTGACCAGTCCATTGTTTCGAGTTCCTTGAGTGCTTTTTCGAGTTCTTCTTCGTCTACGCCTTCAAGAGCCTTGTCCCAGTCGATATCGTCAAGATCTCCGAGAGCTGATTCCCAGTCGGTATCTTTAAAACCTTCGATAGCTTTGTTGATATCGTCTTCATTTATTCCGAGATCACCTGAGCCGTCTCCGAGGTCGGTATCTTCGAGAAGATCTTCAAAGCCGCTGAGGTCGAAATTCTCTTCCCATGAATCAATATCGAAGGGAGTGAACTCATCGACTTTTTCGAGGTAGAATTCAACGGAAACACCGTCTTCGCTCTCGCTGAGGAAGAGCAGACCATCTTCGTATTTCATTTCGCTGGATTCGCCGTCGATCGTCATTTCGATGGTGTTGCTGCCGGTCACACTCCATGTGCCTTCCTGATGCTCTTCGGCTGCGTCACTTGTGAGAGTGCCGTCTTCGTAGAGTTCGAACTGAACGAGAGCGTATACAGGCAGTCCGAAGAGACTGTCCATTTTCTTGCCGTTGAAGGTGAGTTCCTTGCCCTGCCACTTGCCGACGTAAGTTTCCTTGTCGGCTGAGCCTATGGACGAACCTTTTTTCTTGTCGTTCTTGGAGCTCTTCTTGTCCTCAGAACTTGGCTCGCTCTCTTCATCATCTTCTGAAGCGGGCTGCTCGGAGAGATTCTCACCTGTCTCTTCTTCCTTTTTCTCTTCCTCGTCGTCTGCTTCGGCGCCGTCTGTATCGGAGCTGCTTGAAGATGACTTCTTGGAAGAGCTGTCACTGTCGGAATCCTTGTCTCCGCATGAAGCGAAAGCGCATGTGATTGTCATGCAGGCTAAGAGAGCTGCTAAAAGTTTTTTCATAATGTCCTCCTTTATATCATGGCAAACGGCAGAAAAAAGTATCCTGCCTTTACTATGACAACATTATAACACATCTTTCCGGCAAAGTAAAGTGCGCAGAGAAAATTGATATTATTTTGACACCATACTGTTTTCGGTTTTTTTCCGAGGTGAAAAAGAGGTGATATTTTTGTGTATGAGGCGCTTTGCTTATAAATTATCACCGGGATTTACTGAGGGGATTAGTGCAAAATGCTGAAAATGTCATAAACCCTTGACAAAGCTCTCCAATAGTGATAAATTATAGTTAGCACTCGAAGAGTGAGAGTGCTAAAAAGAGAAAGGTTGTGAAGATCGTGGACGACAGAAAGCTGAAAATACTTGCTGCTGTGGTTGACGAGTATGTCCGTACAGGTGAACCTGTAGGCTCGAAAGCGATCTCCAAGCATGATGATATCAATGTATCTGCTGCAACGATCAGAAATGATATGGCTGCACTCGAACAGATGGGATATCTCGAACAGCCTCATACATCAGCCGGAAGAGTGCCTACCTTCATGGGCTACAGGCTGTATATCGACAAGCTGATGAAGCTTCCTGAACTTCCGGATGCTGAGAAGGAAAGGCTCGACGCCATGCTCGGCGATGAGAATACTCCCGAGGAACTGCTGATACAGAATGCTGCTACGGCTTTGACAGAACTTACCCAGTGTGCTGCGGTTGTGACAAATTCGGCGCCCAGGTTCTCTGTCATATCAAAAGTCGAAGTTATACCGACAGGCAAACGTCTTTACGTTATACTGCTGATAACATCCAGCGGCAGCATAAAAAACAAAGCTTGCAGACTTGAATTCGACCTCAATCATGAGCAGCTTGAATTCTTTACACATTATATAGAAGAAAATCTCAGCGGAGTATCCGTGGAGGAGCTTTCCGAGGAGATGTTCGACAAAATGGTAGCTGCGGTCAGCGCGTATATGATCTCCCTTTCACCGCTGGTGAAGGGCATATGTGAGCTTTCCGAAGACCTTCGCCAGCAGGAACTTACAGTGCGTGGAGGCGAGAAACTCCTCTCCTGCAATGAGCTGGACAAAATGGAGGTCGTGCGCTTTATAGAGAACAAGGACGGACTTTCCGATATGCTGGAGGATGCCTTCAGCGGGATACAGGTCAGGTTCGGTTCCGAGAGCGGCAGCTTCGCCATAGGCAATTCCAGCCTGATAGTCTCAAAGTACCGCAAACACGGCAAGGAGGCTGGTTCGCTGGGAGTCATAGGTCCTATGCGTGTCGATTATAAAAAGATAATACCTTACGTCGATTACCTGACACAGAAGATATCTTCCCTGATGTCGGACGACGAAGATATGATAACAGGTCACGGCGCGGATAACGTTGCTGAGCCGTAGGAAAGGAGATATGGAAATGGACGAGAAAAATATCCCGGTCCCGGATGAGGAAGTCGAAGAGGATATATCAGAGATGACAGACGAGGCAGACATCTCCGCAGGCTCTGACGAAGAGGACGCAGCCAGCGAATACAACGACACTGCTTCAGCTTATGCTGAACTTGAAGAACAGGCAGCAAAACTCGAAGCGGAGCGCGATGAGTGGAAGGAGCAGTATACAAGGCTCTATGCCGAGTTCGACAACTTCCGCAAGCGCACTCAGAAGCAGATGTCAGAGACCTATCAGAACGCCTCAGTGGCTTCCGTAGAGAAGCTGCTGCCGGTGATCGACAGCTTTGAACGTTCCCTCGCTGTTGAATGTGCAGATGAGAATTTCAAGAACGGCATGCAGATGATCTGGGGACAGCTCCAGGACTATCTGACAAAGATGAACGTCACCGCCATTGAAGCACTGGGCGCAGAATTCGATCCCAATATACACAACGCCATACAGCAGCTCGAAAGCGCGGATTACGCTTCCGGTCAGGTGTGTGCAGTATTCCAGAAGGGATACATGATGGGCGATAAGCTGATAAGAGAAGCTATGGTGGCAGTTGCGGTTGAGCCGTAAGCGATATAAGTCATCACATCAGTAAAAACAAATAAACTATCCCCGATGAGGGATACGCCGGCTGAAAGCTGAGGCTCAGGGCTGGCGGTAAATAGGAGGTATATATTATGAGCAAGGTAATAGGTATCGATCTTGGTACAACTAATTCATGTGTAGCTGTTATGGAAGGCGGAAACGCAGTAGTTATCCCGAACAGCGAAGGTGCAAGAACTACTCCTTCAGTAGTCGCTTTCACAAATAACGGCGAGCGTCTCGTTGGTCAGGTGGCTAAGAGACAGGCTATCACAAACCACGACAGAACTATCTCATCTATCAAGAGACACATGGGTTCTGATTATAAAGTTGCTATTGACGGCAAGAACTACACTCCCCAGGAGATCAGCGCAATGATCCTCCAGAAGCTGAAGGCTGATGCTGAGGCTTATCTCGGCGAGTCGGTTTCTGAGGCTGTTATCACAGTTCCCGCTTACTTCACAGATGCTCAGAGACAGGCTACAAAGGATGCCGGTCAGATCGCAGGTCTTAACGTAAGACGTATCATAAACGAGCCTACAGCAGCTGCTCTTTCATACGGTATCGACAAGGAAGAGGAGCAGACAGTAATGGTCTACGACCTCGGCGGCGGTACATTCGATGTATCTATCATCGAAATGGGTGAAGATGTTCAGCAGGTGCTCGCTACAGCAGGTAACAACCGTCTCGGCGGCGATGATTTCGATCAGCGCATCATCAACTGGATCATTGAGGAATTCAAGAAGACAGAGGGCATCGACCTCTCACAGGACAAGATGGCTGCACAGAGACTCAAGGATGCTGCTGAAAAGTCCAAGATAGAGCTTTCATCCACAACAACTTCAAATATCAATATCCCGTTCATCACTGTTGATGCTGCAGGTACTCCCAAGCACCTTGACCTCACACTTACACAGGCTAAGTTCAATGAACTGACAGCTGACCTCGTAGAGGCAACAATGGGACCTGTAAGACAGGCTCTCAGCGACAGCGGACTCCAGATCTCCGAGATCAACAAGGTCCTCATGGTCGGTGGTTCTTCAAGAATACCTGCTGTTCAGGACGCTGTAAAGAAGCTCATCGGCAAGGATCCTTTCAAGGGCATCAACCCTGATGAGTGCGTA
>OCTX012227799.1_pt1 | contig 12528 bp, 7 predicted proteins | sample 1539691 | NCBI WGS metagenome assembly OCTX01 (sample SAMN02144231, study PRJEB22623) | gut metagenome | biome: sheep rumen | host: Ovis aries | place: New Zealand
TCGACGACGGCCTGCTCGACGGGCTCGAGGCGGTTGCCCTGCGCGTCCTTCTTGAAGAGCACGCGCGGACGACCCACCTGGAACTCGTAGCCCTCGCGACGCATGGTCTCCATGAGGACCGAGAGGTGCAGGATGCCGCGGCCCGCGACCTCGACGCCGGACTTGTCGGCCAGCTCCTCGATGCGCATGGTCACGTTGTTCTCGCCCTCGGCCATCAGGCGCTCCTTGAGCTGGCGGCCACCCACGATGTCGCCCTCGCGTCCCACCAGGGGCGAGTCGGACGGCTGGAACACGACCGAGAGCGTGGGCGGGTCGATGTGGATGGGGTCCAGCTCGACGGGGTTGTTGGGGTCGGTGTAGACGTCGCCGATGTCGGTGCCGTCGACACCCACCACGGCGGCGATGTCGCCTGCCAGGACCTCCTTGGCCTCGGTGCGGCCCAGGTAGTCGAAGGTGAAGAGCTGCTTGACCTGGGCCATCGCACGCTCGCCGTCGTTCTTGACCACGAGGATCTTCTCGCCGGCGTGGATGGTGCCGCCCCACACGCGGCCGATGCCGATGCGGCCAACGTACTCGGAGTGGTCGACGGTGACCACCTGCATGGCGAGCGGGGCGTCGGGGTCGACGTCGGGCACGGGCATGGCGTCGACGATCATGTCGAGCATGGGGTACATGTCGGCGTTGCCGTCGGCGGGATCGAGGCGCGCGTAGCCCTCGACGGCCGAGCAGTACACGACGTGCTCCATGGCAAACTCGAGCTGCTCGTCGGTGGCGCCCAGGTCCATCATGAGGTCGAGGGAGTCGTTGAGGGCCTTCTCGGGGTTGGCACCGTCGCGGTCGATCTTGTTGATGACCACCATGATGGAGAGGCCGCCCGCGATGGCGTGGCGCAGGACGAAGCGGGTCTGGGGCATGGGGCCCTCGGCGGCGTCCACCAGGAGCAGCGCGCCGTCGGCCATCTTGAGCACGCGCTCGACCTCGCCGCCAAAGTCGGCGTGGCCCGGGGTGTCGATGACGTTGATCTTGACGCCCTTGTAGGAGATGGAGATGTTCTTGGCCAGGATGGTGATGCCGCGCTCGCGCTCCTGGTCGTTGCTGTCGAGCACGCGCTCGGCGACCTGCTGGTTGTCGCGGAACGCGCCGGACGCGCGCAGGAGCTTGTCGACCAGCGTGGTCTTGCCGTGGTCGACGTGGGCGATGATGGCTATGTTGCGGATGTTCTCCTGAAGCATGGTCTACCTCTTATGCCGCATGTCTTGTCATATGGCGTTTTTGCCGTGCAAAGTGTAGCAGCGGCCGGGGCGACGCACCTCATCAGGGCGGCGCTTCACGGAATCAGTCGTTGTCGCGGCCTGCGGGTGTAGGATGGAGGCTGTCGCGCCCTCGGTCGCGCCGCCCCCATACGAAAGGCACCCCATGGCCGTCTCCTCCCCCGCACGGGCAGCATCTCGCACGTCCTCGCCCGGCCGCCTGCTCGCCGTCCTTCTCGCCTGGGCGATGGCCCTCATGCTCCTTGTGGGCGCCGTGGCCCCCCGCCCGGCCCTCGCGGAGGAGGTCGCCGCGGAGACCGTCGGCGACAGTGGCGCGTCCTTCTCCAACTCCGACCTGCGCTCGGACGCGGCCGACCCCTGCATCATCAAGGTGGGAGAGACCTACTACCTGTTCGCGACGACGGACGGGTGGGGGATCCCCTACTACGCCTCCACGGACCTCACGAACTGGACCCTCGCCGGCGACGCGCTCGCGGGCTCGGCGTTCGAGGGCACCGGCCTCTCGCGTGGCGACGTGTGGGCCCCCGAGGTCCGCGCGCGCACCGTCAACGGACGCACCACCTACGTGCTCACCTACACCGCGGCCGACTACTGGGACCGCGAGTATCGCGTCTGCGTGGCCGAGGCGACCAGGATCGCGCCGGGTGCGTTCGGGCACCCTAAGGTGCTCGACACCGGAAGCGTGCGCAACGCGATCGACTCCGACCTCTACTTCGAGGGCAACGAGACCTGGCTCTACTTCAAGAACGAGGACGACTACCACTCCATCTGCGTGGAGCGCCTTGGGGCCGACTGGTCGCGCCTGTCGGGTCCCACGACGGTGCTCAGGATGGACCAGCCCTGGGAGTCCTGGACGATCGAGGGCCCCTGGATGCTCAAATGGGGCTCGACCTACTACCTCATGTACTCCTCGGGCGGCTACACCACGAGCAACTACTGCATAGGCTACGCCACCGCGAGCTCGCCAAAGGGGCCGTTCACCAAGAGGACCACCACCGCGCCGCTTGTCCGAAGCGAGCTGGGGGTGATAGGCCCCGGGCACAACACCACGCTCATGGTCGCCGACGGCGAGATCTACCTCATCTACCACAGCCTCCATCAGGAGGGCCAGCCCGACCGCCGGTTGATGATCGACCGCATGGGCATCGATGCCGAGGGACGCATGTTCGTGAACTTCTCGGGGTTCGGGCGCCAGCCGCTGCCCTCGGGGACGCAGGGCTACTACCAGGTGCCGACGGGCGACTACCGCGTCCTGGCGCATGACGTCGAGGAGGTCGCCCTCAACGACGTCGAGAGCGGGCAGAGCGACAGCCCCTACGCCGCGACGGTCGCCACCTCGTCGGTGACGATAGAGGTCGAGGACGGCTACCGCGTCTCCGACGTATGGCTCTTTGGCGCCCAGCCCGGCATGCTGGGCACGGCCGACCTCGTCATCAACGGCTCGCAGGTGGTGCGGGGATACAAGCTCTCGGGCATGGCGGCCAAGCTCTCGCTGCCCGGCACCAACGAGTACGTGCGGACGATCGAGGTGCGCATATCGGCGCCGCAGCGCCTCAGCGAGGTCCTGCTCGTGTCGCGGGGCAAGCGCTGGGGCGTCTCCGTGTACCGCATGTACAACACCAAGACCTCGGAGCACCTCTACACCACCAACGCGACCGAGTACGGCATGTGCGGGACGGGCTCCTACGTGGACTGGCGCGCCGAGGGCGTGGCCTGGCAGGCCCCGCTGGCAGGCAGGGGAGGCTCCACGCCGGTATGGCGGCTGTACAACGTCAGGAGCGGCGACCATCACTACACCGCGAGCCCCGGCGAGAAGTCCCGGCTGCTCGCGGGAGGAGACTGGCGCGACGAGGGCGTCGCGTTCTACACCGGCGGCCCGGTGGCGGTGTATCGCGTGTACAACGGCAGGCTCAAGCGCGGGCAGCACCACTACACGACCCGCGCGGGCGAGCGCAACACGCTGACGGGAAGCCTTGGCTGGCGTGACGAGGGCGTGGGCTTCTACGCGCTGGCAGCCTAGCGCGGCCGGCGCCTACAGCAGGGGCTCGAGCTCCCCGGCAGGGGCGGGGTCGGTCCAGGCGAGGTCGTCGCCGGCGCCGCGACCCTCGAAGAACGAGTAGCCCGAGTAGCTGCGGTAGCCGCGCTCGCCAAACTCGAGGAGCAGGGCGTCCTGGTAGGCACCCGTCTCGTCGGCGACGCCGGCCTCGTAGCAGATGGCGTAGCGCACGGGCGTCCCCAGCCCCGACTCGGCGTCCCCTCCCGCAGTGGCAAGGGACGTGACCTTGTCGTGCGCGGCATCGAGGCACTGCTCGGGTCCGTCGTCGGCAAAGGCGTAGCTCGCCACGCTCCCCGACGCGTCCTCGACGACGAGCAGGACGCCGACCTCGCCACCCTCGGCAAGGATGTCGAGGGCATCGCCCAGAAGCTCCGCGGCCAGCTCGTCGAGCGCGGGGGAGACCCCCTCGCGACGCGTCGCATCACCCATACCGTGCCTCCCTTCGCATCCAACCCTTTCATTATGCGCGCGCGTGACGGGCCTCGCAAGAAAGGGAGGTGCACCACACGATACATGGCGATAGTGTCGCGACCGTCCCAACCTCGCGTTTGGGCAGGTGGCTCGCTGTATCATTAATGTATCTGTCTCACTAGAACGCAAGGGAGAAACGTGAAGACCGTATATGTCGTCGTTGCGTCGGATGTCCTCCATGATGGCATCCTCAACGTGCTCAACCATGCCGCAAGCCTGGGCGAGGTGACCGTCGGCCTGCTGTCCGACGAGGCCATCGCCACCTACAAGCGCCTGCCGCTCCTGCCCTACGAGACCCGCCTGCACGTCTACGAGAGCCTCACGCAGGTCTCGCGCGTCGTGCGGCAGGACACCCTCTCGTATGCCGACAACCTCCGCGAGCTGCGTCCCGACTACGTGGTCCACGGCGACGACTGGCAGGAGGGGCCGCAGAGCCTCACGCGCCAGGAGGTCATCGACGTCCTGACCGAGTGGGGTGGCGAGCTGGTGGAGGTCCCCTACACCCAGGGCGTCACCGCCACCGCCCTCGCCCGCGAGATCCGCGCCCTGCGCGGCACCCCCGACAACCGCCGGGGCGAGCTGCGCCGCCTGCTCAAGCTCAAGCCCTACGTGCGCGTCATCGAGGCCTCCAACGGCCTGGCAGGCCTCGTCGTGGAGAACGCGAGCTACGCCGACCCGTCCACGGGCCAGGTGCGCAGCTTCGACGCCATGTGGGTCTCGTCGCTGTGCGACTCGACCTTCAAGGGCAAGCCCGACATCGAGCTCGTCGACTTCACGAGCCGCGTCAACACCATCGAGGAGATCATGGAGGTCACCACCAAGCCCATCATCCTCGACGGCGACACCGGCGGGAAGACCGAGTGGTTCGTCCACAACGTCAAGACCCTCGAGCGCATCGGGGTCTCGGCCGTCATCATCGAGGACAAGGTGGGCCTCAAGCAGAACTCGCTCTTTGGCACCGCCCGCAAGCAGGAGCAGGACGACCCGCACGCCTTCGCCGAGAAGATCGCGGCCGGCAAGCGCGCCCAGCGCACCAAGGACTTCATGATCTTCGCCCGCATCGAGAGCCTCATCGCCGGCAAGAGCGTCGACGACGCCCTCGAGCGCGCCGCCATCTACATCGAGGAGGGCGGCGCCGACGGCATCATGATCCACAGCAAGGACCGCTCGGGCGAGGACATCTTCGCCTTCCTCGACCGCTTCCGCGCACAGTGGCCCGACGTCCCCGTGATCCTCGTGCCCACCACCTACAACCACCTCACCGAGCCCGAGCTGGCAGCCCACGGCGCAAGCGTCATCATCCACGCCAACCACCTCCTGCGTGCCAGCTACCTGGCCATGCGCGACGTCTCGCAGTGCATCCTCGAGCACGAGCGCAGCAAGGAGGCGGACGCGATGTGCCTGCCCATCAAGGAAGTCCTCACACTCATCCCCGAGGAGTAGCCATGGTAGAGACGACCGACTTCTATAACGCCCTTGTCAGCGAGGGCCTCGACTTCTTCTGCGGGGTCCCCGACTCGCTGCTCAAGAACCTCTGCTCCTGCGTGTTCCAGAACTCCCCGCACGAGCGCAACGTCATCTGCGCCAACGAGGGCAACGCCGTGGGCCTGGCCTGTGGCTACCACATCTCGACGGGTCGCTACGGCGTGGTCTACATGCAGAATTCCGGCGAGGGCAACGCGGTCAACCCCCTGCTCTCCATCGCCGACCCCGACGTCTACTCCATACCGATGCTGCTCGTCATCGGCTGGCGCGGCGAGCCCGGCGTCCACGACGAGCCGCAGCACGTGAAGCAGGGCAAGGTCACCTGCGAGCTGCTCGAAGCCATGGGGATCCCCTACCAGGTGCTCGACGACGGCTGGCGCGACCAGCTCGCCTGGGCCATCGACAGGATGCGCGCCGACAGCCGCCCCGTGGCGCTCGTCGTGCGCAAGGGCACCTTCTCGTCCTACCCCTTCGAGCAGGAGGTCACCGACGACGCCCTCTCCCGCGAGGAGGCGCTCGAGGTCGTTCTGGCCCACCTTGGCGAGGAGGACTTCGTGGTGTCGACCACCGGCAAGACCAGCCGCGAGGTGTTCGAGATCCGCGAGCGTCGCGGGCAGGGACACAGCCACGACTTCCTCACCGTGGGCGGCATGGGGCACACCCTGTCCATCGCCTTTGGCATGGCGCTGGGCACCGACGCGGACGTGTGGTGCCTCGACGGCGACGGCTCCCTGATCATGCACATGGGGTCCGCCGCCGTGCTTGCGCAGCGCTGGCCCAGGAACCTCCACTACGTCGTGAACAACAACGGCGCCCACGAGAGCGTGGGCGGACAGCCCACCGTCGCGCGACAGGTCGACCTCCCCGGCGTCCTCGCCGCCTGCGGCTTCCGCCAGGTGGTCGAGGCCCACGACGCAGACGAGATCGCCGCCGGCATGCGCGCCCTTGCCGAGGAGCCCTGCTCCGCCATGGTCCTCTACACCCACCAGGGGTCCCGCGACGACCTCGGCCGTCCCACCGTGGCGCCCCGCGACAACAAGGACGCCATGATGGCGGCGTTTGCGACAAGGAGGGACGAGGCCCGATGAAGGCCCTCATCTTCAACTCCGGCACCGGCTCCCGGCTTGGGGAGCTCACCGCCCACAACCCAAAGTGCATGGTCAGGCTGACCAACGGCGAGACCATCTTCCATCGCCAGCTGCGCGTGCTCCACGCCTGCGGCATCCGCGAGTTCGTGGTCACCACGGGCCCCTTCCCCGAGCAGCTCGAGGAGGTGGCGCGCGAGTTCGAGGCCAAGGGCTGCTCCTTCGCGTTCGTGCGCAACGACCGCTACGACCAGACCAACTACATCTGGTCCATGTGGCTCGCCCGCGACCTCATCGCCGGCAACGAGATCCTCATGCTCCACGGCGACCTGGTCTTCGACGCCGCCTACGTCGCCAAGCTCCTCGCCCTGCCCGCCGGGTCGTGGGGCTCGGTCAACCCGGCGCTGCCCCTGCCCGAGAAGGACTTCAAGGCGCGCGTCGTCGACGGCACCGTCCGCGAGGTCGGCGTGGGCATCTTTGGCGACGACTGCCTCACCTTCCAGGCCCTCTACCGCCTGACGCCCGAGGCCGTCCGCACGTGGCTCGACGCCATCGGGGGCTTCGTCGCGCGCGGCGAGACCGGCGTGTACGCCGAGAACGCCGCCAACACGGTGTTCGAGGCCATGGGCGTACGGACCAGCTCCTACGAGGACCACGTGGTCGAGGAGATCGACACGCCCGAGGACCTCGAGCGCGTCGGCGCGCTCATCCGCGACCGCGACTTTGCCGACCAGCCCGTCCTCGCGTGCTCCGGCAGGTCGCTCGCCCTCTCCGAGGGGACCTGCGTGCCCCCCGTCTCCTCCTTCGCCCAGCTGCTCTCGCAGCTGGGTGCGAGCCACCCCCTCGTGGTGACCAACCCCTACTTCGCGACGTCCTACGTCCGCAGGCTCATGGAGGACACCCCCGTCTACGACGTCTTCACCGGCTTCGACGCGAACCCCGTCTACGAGCAGGTGCTCGAGGGGGTCCGCCTGTTCAGGGAGCGTGGCTGCGACGCGCTCGTCTCGGTTGGTGGCGGCAGCGCCATCGACATCGCCAAGTGCATCAAGCTCTTCGCCCCGATGGACTCCGACGGCGTCTCGCCGCGCTTCGTCGAGCTCCCGCGCGCCTATAGCCCCCTCCCCCACATCGCCATCCCCACGACCGCCGGCACGGGCAGCGAGTCCACGCACTTCGCCGTCCTGTATGTGGACGGGGTCAAGAACTCGATCTCCCAGCCCTGCCTCCAGCCCGACGCCGCCGTGCTCGACGCGTCGCTGCTGGTGTCCCTCCCCGAGTACCAGAAGAAGGCGACGCTCCTCGACGCCCTCTGCCAGGCCATCGAGAGCTACTGGTCGGTCAAGTCGTCCCCCGCGAGCCGCGCGTACGCCCGCGCGGCCATCCCCCTGGTGGTCAACAACCACGAGGCCTACCTCGCCGGGAGCCTGGACGCCTGCGAGAAGGTGCTGCAGGCTGCGAACCTCGCCGGCAAGGCCATCAACCTCACCACCACCACGGCGGCCCATGCCATGAGCTACAAGATCACGTCCCTCTATGGCGCGGCGCACGGCCATGCGGTCGCCCTCTGCCTGCCCTTCACGTGGCGCGTCCTCATGGAGCGCGGCGACGAGCAGGTCCAGGAGCGCCTGGCGCAGATCGCGGCGCTGCTCGTCGGCAGGCCCGACGCCACCGCCGCCGAGGGCCTCGCGCGCTTCGAGGCGATACGCGACGGGCTGGGCATCCTCCCCACCATCGTCGGGAGCCCCGACGACCTCGACCTGCTCGCCCGCAGCGTCAACCCGGAGCGGCTGGGCAACTTCCCCGTCGCCCTCGGCCCGGAGGAGCTGCGCGACGCCTACGCCAGCATCGTCGTCGCCTCGAGGGACGGAGGCGAGTAACCCGTGCTGTCAGCGCTGTACGCCATCATCATCGAGCCGCTCGTCCTGGTGGTCGAGCTCATCTTCTCCTTCCTGTACCGCGTCATCGGCGATGCGGGTCCCGCCATCATCGGCGTGAGCGTGGCCGTGAGCTTCCTGGTGCTGCCGCTGTACGCCATGGCCGACGCGATCCAGCAGGACGAGCGTGACAAGCAGGCCGCCATGGCCTTCTGGGTCGACCACATCAAGGCCCACTTCAAGGGTGACGAGCAGTACATGATCCTCACCACGTACTACCGCCAGCAGGGCTATTCCCAGCTCTCGTCCCTGCGCAGCTCGTTCTCCCTGCTCCTGCAGATCCCGTTCTTCATCGCCGCCTACCGCTACCTCTCGGGGGTCGAGGCCCTCAACGGCGTCCCGTTCTGGTTCATCCGCAACCTCGCCCAGCCCGACGCGCTCTTCACGGTGGGGGGCTTCACGGTCAACGTCCTGCCCATCGCCATGACGCTGCTCAACATAGCCTCGAGCGCGGTCTACACGCGCGGCCTCCCGTTCAAGGACAAGATCCAGACCTACGCGCTCGCCCTCGTCTTCCTGGTGCTGCTCTACGACAGCCCCGCGGGCCTCGTCCTCTACTGGACCTGCAACCAGATCTTCTCGCTGGTCAAGAACATCCTGCTCAAGCTGTTCCCCAACCCCGGCCGCGACGGCGCGCTCCTGGTCATTGCGGGCGTCGTCGGCATCGGCGCCTGGCTCGTCCTCTCCGGCAGGCTGGGCTCGCCACGTCGTCAGCTCGTCTTTGGCGCCCTGGCCGTCGTCACGGTGGCCCTCGCCCTGCGCTCGCTTCTCGCCCGCGAGGAGCCTGCGGCCGTGGGCAAGCACGCGAAGGGCACCGGCAAGGCCGCCACGAAGCCCGACAGCCTCGTGTTCCTGTTCGCAGCCCTGTGCATGACGGTGCTCATGGGCCTCGTCATCCCCACCGCCCTCTTTGGCGCCAACCCCGCCGAGTTCATCGACATCTATGACTTCGTCAACCCGCTCGACAACGTCGTCCACACGCTGCTCGTCTGCCTGGGCCTCTTCGTGCTGTGGGGCGGCGTGTACTTCTACCTCTCCGACGCCGCGGGAAGGCGCCTCGTCATCACCGTCTACCTGGTGATCGTCGGCGCCGCCCTGGTCAACTACTTCGCCGGGCGCGAGCTGGGCATCATCACGAGCGGCCTCCTGTTCGAGGACCTGCCCATGCCCACGCGCCAGCAGTCCCTCGTGAACTTGGGGCTGGGGGCCACGGCCATCGTGGCGCTCCTCGTGGCGCACCACTTCAAGCCGACGCTCGTGCGCACCGCACTGGGCGTGCTCGCAGGCGCGCTCGTGGCCACCTCGGTTCCCAACATCATGACCATCAGCCAGGTCGCAGCCGCCCAGGAGCAGGCCGCCATCGACGCGCGCACGGCCACCACCGACTATGCAGACCCCATGTTCGACGAGGAGGGCAACATCCTCCCCATCGCGCAGGTCTCGACGGGCGGCCGCAACGTCGTGGTGCTCTTCCTCGACCGAGGCCTCACCGGCTTCCTGCCTTACATCCTCAACGAGCGGCCCGAGCTCGCCGAGAGCCTCGAGGGCTTCACCTACTACCCCAACACCCTCGCCTATGGCGGGCACACCCTCTTCAGCGCCCCCGCCCTCTATGGCGGCTACGAGTACTCCCTCGCGGGCATGAAGACCCGGCCCGACATGACCGTCGACGAGAAGACCAACGAGGCCCTCCAGGTGCTCCCGGCCATCCTCGAGGACGAGGGCTTCAACATCACCATGACCGACGTGCCGCGCCTCGACTGGACCGACAACGACCCCAACTACACCATGTACGACGGCTACGAGAACGTCCACGCCTACCGCACCGTCGGCGCCTACAAGAACTACCTGGGCAACTACACCGAGGTCCTGCACGAGAACTTCCAGCGCAACCTCTTCTTCTACAGCGTCCTCAAGGTGGCGCCTGCGGCGCTGCAGCACATCATCTACGATGACGGCGTGTACTACTCAACGCTGGTCAACCACGCCGCGAGCAACGTCTTCCTCAACAACTACAGCGTCCTCACCAACCTGGGCAACATCGTCGAGGTGGTCGACGACTCCAGCGACAACCTCTTCTTCCTGCACAACGACACGACGCACTCGCCCGAGCTCCTGCAGCTCCCCGACTACGAGCCCGCGCTCTTCCTCCACAACGACGACCTCGAGGACTACAGCCGCTTCACGGTGAACGGCGTCTCCCTGGACATGACGGACGAGCGGTCGATACCGCACTACCACATCAACATGGCGTCCCTCATCCAGGTCTGCGCCTGGCTCGACGAGCTGCGCGCCTCGGGCGCCTGGGACAACACGCGCATCATCATCGTGTCCGACCACGGCTACGACCTGCGCAACTTCCCGAACCTCATCTACAACCCGGGCCTCGACGTGGAGCGCCTCAACGCCCTGCTCCTCGTCAAGGACTTTGGCGCGACGGGACCGCTGACGACGAACGACGAGTTCATGACCGTGTCGGACGTCCCCGTCCTGGTCATGGACGGCATCGTGGACAACCCGACGAACCCCTTCACCGGCAACCCCATCACCATGGATGGCAAGCAGGAGCCGCAGCTCGTCACCACGTCCCGTCACAACATGGCCAAGGACCACGAGGGCCTCTCGGAGTTCGACACGTCGGACCAGCGCGTCTACGCGGTCTCCGGCGACGTGTTCGACCCCAACTGCTGGCAAGCGCTCGACTAGCCCCGAAAGGCAACCACGACATGCACGCATCCCTTCTCACCAGCTACATCGACCCCGGCACGGGCAGCATGCTCTTCACGCTGTTCATCGGCCTCCTGAGCGCCGGGTACTTCTTCCTCAAGCGCGTCATCATCAAGGCCAAGTTCCTCCTCTCGGGTGGCCGGGTGAAGGACGCCTCCTCCGAGAAGATGCCCTACGTCATCTTTGCCGAGTCCAAGCGCTACTGGAACGTCTTCGAGCCCATCTGCGACGAGTTCGAGCGGCGGGGCATCGACGTCGAGTACTGGACCTGCTCCGAGGACGACCCCTCCCTCGACAAGCCCTACGAGCACGTGCACGCCCGCTGCGTGGGCGACCAGAACAAGGCCTTCGCCCGCCTCAACATGATGAGCGCCTACGTGTGCCTGGCGACCACCCCCGGCCTCGACGTCTACCAGTGGAAGCGCTCGAAGGACGTCGACTGGTACGTGCACACCTTCCACACCACCGGCACCTCGGTGGGCTACCGCATGTTTGGCATCGACTACTACGACGCGATCCTCATGGGCGGCAGATTCATGGAGCGCGAGGTGCGCACCCTCGAGCGCAAGCGCAGGCTCCCGGCCAAGGAGCTCGAGCTGGTGGGCGTGACCTACATGGACAGCATGCTCGAGCGCGTCAAGAACGCGCCACGTGTGACCAACGAGCGCCCGGTCGTCCTGCTCGCCCCCACCTGGGGCCCCGCGGGCATCCTCACCGTCTACGGCGAGCGCATCATCGACGCGCTGCTCGACACCGGCTTCGAGGTCATCGTCCGCCCGCACCCGCAGTCCAAGACGTCCGACAAGGAGGTCCTCGACGGCCTCATGGCCAAGTACCCGGACGGCAAGGACATCTCCTGGAACTTCGACAACGACAACTTCGAGGTCCTGAGCAGGGCCGACGTGATGATCACCGACTTCTCGGGCGTCATCTTCGACTACACGCTCATCTTCGACAAGCCCGTCATCTACACCGAGGGCAACTTCGACGACGCCATCTACGACGCCTGCTGGCTCGACGAGCCCCAGTGGCGCTTCTCGGTCTTCCCCAAGCTGGGCATCCCCCTCTCCGAGGACCAGTTCCCCCGGATGCGTGAGGTCATCGAGGACGTCATGCACAACGAGGGCCTGCGCGTGGGTCGCGACCAGGCGCGTCGCGAGGGCTGGGCCTATCCCGGCGAGGCCGCCCGCCGCACGGTCGACTACCTGGTGCGCAAGTACGAGGAGCTTTCCGAGCCGCCCGCGGCCGACGAGGACTAGGCCGTTTCGGACATGGAGCGGCTCCTATCGGTCCTTTCGCAGGAGGCGCGCCGCCTTCGAGGCGAGCTTCCAGCGCTTCGACTCCACGACGGCCTGGTAGCCCTCGCGTAGCTCGTCGCGCTCGGCCTCGGTACTGCGCAGCTGGTCCATCAGGTCCCTGGCCATGCCCGACAGCTCGTCATAGATGCGCGCGTTCTCGGCGCGTAGCTTCTCTATCTCGCCCGTCAGCTCGGCAAGCAG
>OCTX011396281.1_pt1 | contig 12522 bp, 14 predicted proteins | sample 1539691 | NCBI WGS metagenome assembly OCTX01 (sample SAMN02144231, study PRJEB22623) | gut metagenome | biome: sheep rumen | host: Ovis aries | place: New Zealand
AATCTTTAACAGGAAGGAAAGCTCATACGCAAGGAAGCGATGTGTGAAGCGTGTATAGATCGAAGTCGGCATCAGATCATAGGTCGGTACGCCGATGACCAGACCGTTGCAGGTCTGCATCTCTGTGATCAGTGCGTCAACATCATCTTTGTCTTTCAGGACGCATCCGTTGTATTCGCCCTTGCCCATTGCGACATTTCCCATGCTCATGGTACAGCCTTCGCATCCTGTACACGGAAGGATGTTGTAATCAAACAGGTTGATCATAACAACTTCTGCGCCGGCTTCCTGGCAGGCAAGCAGAGCCTCTTTTACTAAAATTTCACTGTTTCCGTTGTGGCGTCCTGCCACGATACCCATTACTTTCATACCTGTGTCCTCCTTTATGAATCCCACTTAAATCAAACGGCATCTCTCATCTGATAACCGTTTATGTTCATATAAAATATTAACATAGGGCCAAAATGAAAAAAAGCGAAGAATCCAATCCGAGCAAAGAAGTCTTTTATAACGTTATAACATTTGGTAATGAAAAACTTGCGCAAGTGTTATGACAATGATACCATATGATTAACATAAAAAATGTATGTAGAGGGAAAAACGATGACGTTTAATCAGATTAAATATTTTATCAAAGTGGCGGAATGTTTAAGCTTCACAGAGGCCGCAAGAAGCCTGTTTATCACACAGCCGGCGTTAAGCCGTCAGATCGCGGTTATGGAAGAGGAACTTGGGACACCGCTTTTTATCCGAGAAAAAAAGCGCCTGAAGCTGACACCGGGCGGGCTTGTTTTATACAACCGTTTGCCTTCTATTATGAGTATGTATGAAGAGGCAGTTGCAGATGCAAGCTCTGCGAATCAGGGGTATGAAGGGGCACTCCGTATCGGCGTTCTGGATATCTATGATATCACCAATGTGTTCACAAAGCTGGTTCAGACTTTTCAGGCAGACAATCCCGGGATCCGCATTACATTGGAACGCTTTTCTCTGGGGGAACTGCCAAAACGGCTGCAGCAGGGGAATCTGGATGTGGTCTTAACATATCGGTTTTCTTTGTATGAGCATCCTGATGTGCTGACGGCATTTTTCCATACATTCCAGTCTTATATGATGATGAATCAGGCACACCCGTTTGCAAAAAAGGAAGGTCTGCAGCTCTCGGATCTGAAAGATGAGCTGTTTGTCCAGCTGGGTCCGCAGGCAAGCGAAGAAGGTTACCAGTATCTGCTGTACCTGTGCAGCAGGGCCGGGTTTACCCCTTCGATCCGACAGGTGGATAAGATGGAGGATGTCCTGTTGTGGATCCAGTCTCAGGAGGGCATCGCGATCACGACGGATTGTACGACAGAAAAGTATTATCCGGATATCGTGCTCCGGCCGATCGATATGCCGGAGGCAAAGAATCATGAGGTCTGCATTGCCTGGCATAAGAACAATTACAATCCGGCCATTGCCATGTTTGCTGAACTGGCAGAGACATTTGCACAGTCCAAAGAGGGCCTGACACTGAACCAAAAGATCTATTCAACAGCCGGAAGGAATCATATCGAGTGTTAAAGTTTTTAAAAAAGTACTGGTTTTTTGCGGTACTTGCTTCTGCTTTTATGGTAGGAGAGGTATTGGTGGATCTGATCCAGCCGCGGTTGATGGAGACGATCGTAGATGAGGGTATCCTTGGCATCAACAACGGGGGTGTGTCGGATATCCCGTTGATCGCATCTACGGGAATCCAGATGATCCTGATCGTGATCGTGGGCGGAGGCTGCGGTATTTTGAGCGCGGTTTTTACGAATCTTTGTGCACAGAATTTCGGAAATGATGTGCGCAAGGCCTGTTTTTCACGCATTATGCACCTGTCTTTTGAGCAGACCGATCAGTTTACGACAGGTTCACTGATCACAAGGATCACTAGCGATGTTTCACAGACGCAGCAGATGGTCAGCCAGATGATCCGCGGATTTGTTCGATGCATGATCTTTTTTGCCGGCGGCAGTTTTGCCCTGGTGACGCTGGATATCCATTTTGGTGTGATCGTCGCAATCGCCGTGCCGCTGCTTTTGCTGGATATCATTTTTGTGCTCTGGAAAACAAATCCGCTGTTTTCAGTTTTGCAAAAGCGGTTGGACCGCATGAACACCGTGATCGAGGAAAACGTCTCCGGTGCGCGTGTGGTAAAGGCTTTTGTGCAGGAGGAGCGGGAGACGGCACGGTTTGGCGAAGCCAATCAACAGCTGGTTGACACACAGTTTCGGGTTTTGATCCTGATGTCCTATCTGCGCCCGATCATGAATATTGTTTTGAATCTGGCAATTGTCGGAATCCTGTATGTCGGCGGTGTGCAGGTACAGGGCGGGAATATTGCGCCCGGTGCTGTCATGGCGGCGATCACCTATATTTCCCAGATTCTGAACGGAATGATGATGCTGGCGATGATCTTCCAGACGATCTCGCGAGGATCAGCGTCTGTAAAACGCCTAAAAGAAGTGCTGGATACGGAGCCGGCATTAAAAGACGGGCCGGGAGTGGCAGTTGCGCGTCCGGAAACGGATGGAGATTCTATGCAGTCTGCTCAGATGCCGGGTACGATTGAATTTCGGGATGTTCATTTTTCCTATCCGGGACGAAAAGAAGAAATTCTTCGTGATATTAATCTGACAGTCCACGCAGGTGAGACACTTGGCGTGATCGGTGCAACGGCCAGCGGTAAGAGTACGCTGATCAGCCTGATCCCGCGTTTTTATGATGTGATCTCCGGGGCAGTCTATGTGGATGGTGTTAACGTACGGGATTATACTCTGCGTGAACTGCGGGATAAGGTGTCTTATGTACTGCAGAAAAGCGAATTGTTCGGGACGACGATCCGGGATAATATCGCGATCAGCAATCCGGATGCATCTTTTGAGGAAATCAAAAAAGCAGCAGAGGCTGCACAGGCGGATGGATTTATCATGCAGCAGCCGCAGCAATATGACACGCCGGTCGCGGAAGACGGCATGAGCCTTTCCGGCGGGCAGAGACAGCGTGTTGCGATCAGCCGCGCGCTCTTGAAGCATGCGGAAATCCTGATCTTTGATGACGCCACCAGTGCGCTGGATCTGAAGACTGAGGCGAAGCTGTATGAGGCATTAAAAACAGAATACCGTGATGTGACAAAAGTGATCATCGCACAGCGGATCGCCTCGATCCGGGATGCTGATCACATCGCGGTTTTAAACCGCGGAAAGATCGTCGGTTACGGCAGGCATGAGGATCTTTTGGAAACCTGTCCGGTCTATCGAGACATTTACGATTCCCAGCTGAAGGAAAAGGAGGTGGCGTCATGAGCACTTCCAATTCTTCTGCAAAAACGATTTCCAATGCATCCGGAAACAGATCTTCCATGGTTCGCATGTCGATGGGACGTCGCGGCCCCGGGATGATGGGTGCGCCTGTTGAAAAGCCGAAGGACGGAAAGAATACCTTTAAGCGTCTGTTAAAATATTTCAGGCAGGAGCTTGGTCTTGTGATCGCACTCGCCCTTGTGGTCATTGCCGGTGTTGCATGCTCGGTGATCGCGCCGGGCCTGCAGAGCAATGCGATCGATCGGATCGTCGGTGCGAGATTTGATACGCTGCCGAAACTTTTGATCATCATGGTGATCTTTTATATCGGCTACGGTCTGTCAACGCTGATCCAGGGCAGGCTGTCTGCGGCACTTAGCCAGCGGATCATTAAGCGGATGCGTTCAGATCTGTTTCGTAAGATCGTGCGGCTGCCGGTCAGCTTTATCGATGGGCATTCCCATGGAGATCTGATGAGTCGTATGACCAATGACGCGGAGAATGTATCCGGTGTCATTTCACAGTCGCTCAGTGCTCTGTTTTCAGGTGTCCTGATGCTGATCGGAACCGCTGCAGTTATGCTCTGGTACAATGTGCCGTTGACTTTACTTTCCTGTTCGACAGTCGTCTTGACAGTGCTGTTTACACGTTTCATTTCGAAAAAGATGCGAAGCTTTTTTGTGAAGCGGCAGCAGCTTCTGGGAAGTGTGAACGGAACGGTTGAAGAGATGGTCAGTGCTTCGAAGACGGTGACTGCCTATAACTATCAGGATGAGGCCATCCGCCAGTTTTCAGAAACCGCAGATCAGCTGACCAGGACCGGAATCAAGGCGGAGATTATCGGAAACTGCATGGGTCCCGTGATGAACATGTTTAATAACGTTTCGTTTGTGATCGTTGCGGTGTTTGGAGCATGGTTCGCGCTGAAGGGATATATCACCGTAGGTGTGATTTCTGCATTCATCGTTTATTCCAAGCAGTTTTCCAGACCAATCAATGAGCTTGCACAGCTTTATGGTCAGATCCAGACTGCGATCGCCGGTGCAGAACGGATTTTCTCGATACTGGATGAGAAGGAAGAGCCTTCCGGCGGGCAGGCGCCAAAGCAGCCGGTACAGGGCGTGATCGAGTTTAAACATGTCAACTTTTCCTATGTACCGGGCAAGCAGATCATCAAAGATTTTAACCTGAAGGTAGAATCCGGGAAAAAGATCGCACTCGTCGGGACGACGGGAAGCGGTAAGACGACGATCATCAATCTTTTGATGCGGTTTTACGAGATCGACAGCGGTGAGATCCTGCTGGACGGTGCGAACATCAAAGACCTCTCCATTCACGAGCTGCGGGACGCGGTTGGCATCGTTTTGCAGGATACGATCCTGTTCACGGACACGGTAAAATATAACCTGACCTACGCCGATCCGAATGTCTCAATGGACGAGATCCGCGCAGCGGCCGCATCAAGCAATTGCGCGAAGATGATCGAGGCCTGGCCCGAAGGATATGATACGCAGCTTTTAGCTTCCGGAACGGGACTGTCCCAGGGACAGCGGCAGCTTCTGACGATCGGGCGCGCGTTCCTGTCTTATCCGCAGATCCTGATCCTGGACGAGGCAACATCGAGCGTGGATACCAGGACGGAGAAAAACATCCAGGATGCGATGGTGGAACTGATGAAAAACCGTACGAGCCTGATCATTGCACATCGCATTTCGACGATCCGCGATGCAGACCAGATCATCGTCATGGATCAGGGTACGATCGTCGAAAGCGGAACGCATCAGGAGCTTTTGGATCGTGGCGGCGTGTATCATGAGCTTTATATGACGCAGTTTGCGGGGCAGAAGACGTGATGCGGCTTGAGGAGGGCTTGTCGGAGCTTGTGATATGGTTTCTCGGGACTGTTTTACGAGCTGAAAATGAGAAATGTGGATTTAACACGTAAAGTCAAGGCGGGAATACGAGCTGAAAACGAGAAATGCAGATTCAGCACGTAATCAAGAATAAAAAGTACGAGTTAAAAAGAAGAAACTTATAATCAGCTCGTAATGGAGACAAGAAACGAGGTTGTGTATGACAGAAAAGTCGCAGCAGGAACTTAGCTTCTTTGACTGGGAGAAGCAGATGGAATCCGGGGCAGGGACAAATACATTCCGCGAGCCGGATGCCAACAGTACATTCGAGCGTATTTACCAGGTTGTCTGCCAGATCCCGAAGGGCAAGGTGGCGACCTATGGACAGGTGGCGAGGCTTGCAGGGAATAAGAAGTGGAGCCGCGTGGTCGGCTATGCGCTGCATGTTAATCCCGAGCCGGGGAAGATCCCATGCCACCGGGTTGTGAACAGACTTGGCGAGCCCTCAAGTGCTTTTGCATTCGGCGGCGTGAACCGGCAGATTGAATTATTGGAAGCAGAAGGCATAACATTTGTTGACGACAGAGTCGACATGAATAAATATCAATGGGAACTGTAAAAGGCATTTTATCAAAGGAGAGTTTTTCAATGGGTGAAATGTTGGATCTGGTAAGAAAAAGAAGAAGCGTGCGGACCTATGACGGCAGGCCGTTAAGTGAGGAAGATATCGCAACGATCCGGTCGTTTGCGAAAATGGCTGACAATCCGTTCGGACTGCCGGTGGAGTTTCGCTTTTTGAAGGGGAAAGAAAATGGACTTAACTGCCCGGTCGTTGTCGGGACGGATCTGTACCTGGGCGCAAAGATGAAGCGAGTGCCGGAGTTTGAAGAGGCGTACGGATATTCGTTTGAGAAGCTGATCATGTTTCTGGAGTCATTAAACATTGGTACAGTCTGGGTCGGCGGGACGATGAACCGGGATGCGTTTGAGAAAGCGATCGAACTGGTGGAAGATGAAGTGATGCCATGTATGACGCCGCTTGGCTATACTGCAGATCAGATGGCGCTGCGTGAGAAGATGATGCGAAAGGGTGTCAAGGCGGATAAGAGAAAAGATTTTTCGGAGCTCTTTTTCTGCGGTGATTTTGACAGTCCGCTGACAGATGAAAAGGCGGCAGAGCTCGGCTGGGAGCTGGGTGATGCATTGGAAATGGTGCAGTGGGCACCGTCTGCCGTAAACAAGCAGCCCTGGCGTCTGGTTTTCGAAGAGGGGAAAGTGCATTTCTTTGAAAAGCAGGACAAGGGTTATGTCAATCATGCGACAGGAGACCTGCAGCGGATCGATGTGGGCATCGCAATGTACCATTTTGAGATGGCGATGGAGGAAATTGGGACAGAGATTACTTGGGTAAAAGAAAAACCGGAGATTTTGCTGCCGGAACATGTAATTTATGTGGCAACGGCGACGAAATAGTAGTTTGATCGTTTAATATGAATTGCTCCAGGTGATTAAATGTGTTAATATGTATATACGGTTATAACAGTAATACATGGAGGGATTATATATGATCAGTCAAGTTACATTAAAACCCTGGGGCAATAGTCAGGGGATTTGTATTCCCAAAAGTATATTAAAGGAATTGAATCTTCATATTTCAGATCCGCTTCAATTAAAAGTCGAAAATGATGCAATCGTGATTAAGAAAGCATTTCAGCATAAGTCATTTGAAGAACGATTAGCAGAATTTGGTGGAGAGATATCAGTGTATGACTTTGATTGGGGAGATCCCGTAGGAGAAGAATTGTTGTGATGGATTTTAACCAGGGAGATATCATTAAGATTTCAGGATTTAAAGGAGTCTATTTTTTGATCATCAGTAAAAATACGTTTATTCGTGTGACAGGTGTTTTTCATGTGTGCCCACTGGCAAACCAAGGTTCAGAAGGACCATTGCATATTGCTGTAACAGGTAAAGAAAATACATCAGGAGTTGCTATGTGTGAACAGATAAAACTGATTGATCCACAAAAAAGGAATTGTACAAGAATTGACAGGATTCCATACGAGGATATTATGAATGTTTCCGATGCGATTCAGGGGGTTTTTGAGTACGATTAGAAATAAAGAAACGGAAAAGTAAAAAGAAAGGAAGGATGCGTATGAGTTTAATGGACAGACCGGACAACATGGAACGAATCACGACAGCGGAGCAGGCACAGGTCTTTATCGATGAGCAGATTGCTCTGGCAAGAGAGCAGATCGGTGATAAAAAAGTACTGCTGGCACTTTCGGGCGGTGTAGATTCATCGGTTGTGGCTGCGCTTTTGATCAAGGCAGTCGGCAAACAGCTGGTGTGCGTACACGTAAATCACGGCCTTCTTCGGAAAGGTGAGCCGGAACAGGTAATTGAAGTTTTCAGAAACCAGATGGATGCAAACCTGATTTATGTAGACGCGGTAGATCGCTTCCTGGATCTTCTGGCAGGTGTGTCGGATCCGGAGGAGAAGCGTCACATCATCGGTGAGGAATTCATCAATGTATTTGCAGACGAAGCACGGAAACTCGAAGGCGTGGATTTCCTGGCACAGGGTACGATCTGGCCGGATATCTTAGAGAGCCGCGATGGCATCAAAGCGCATCACAATGCGGGCGGTCTGCCGGATGATATTGCAGAGCGTTTCGAACTGGTTGAACCGGTGCGGCCGTTATTTAAGGATGAGGTCCGTGTGGTCGGCAAGCAGCTTGGCCTGCCGGATGACATGGTATACCGTCAGCCGTTCCCGGGACCGGGACTCGGCGTACGTTGCCCGGGTGCGATCACACGTGATCGTCTTGAGGCAGTGCGTGAGTCTGATGCGATCCTGCGCGAGGAGTTTGCAAAGAACGGACTCGAAGGAAAGGTATGGCAGTACTTTACAGTCGTACCGGACTTCAAATCAACCGGCATCAAGAACGGCAAGCGTACCTTTGACTGGCCGTGCATCATCCGTGCGATCAACACGACAGACGTTGTGGAAGTAACGGTTGAGCATCTGCCAAACGATCTGATCGATCATCTGGTCGAGCGCATTATCGCGGAAGTGCCGGGCATCAACCGCGTGCTGTATGACTTCACACCGAAGCCGCCGGCAACGGTTGAATACGAATAGTGGCATAATGATTGTGAACATGCATAAACACTGCGTTTGCAAGAGATAAGATATTGGTTTGATACTGATTTGATACTATCGCCTTTATTTCCACTATTCTAAAGAATAAAAGAGCAGGTATAAGAAAATGCCCTCTGAGTAACGATCATGTTATTCAGAGGGTATTTTTATGCGTCGGTTAATTATCTGTTTTTTATATTTACTTCTGATCTTTAAAGATCATATCCATAAGTTCCTGAGAGGGCACTTTTGCCCAGCGGTGTCCGGTATCTTTTTCCGGATAGTGATATCGCCAGTCATCATATTCTTCTTTTGTGATCGTGCCATTTCTGAAACGGGCAGCTACTTCATACCAATCATAAAGATAGCTTTCGATAGAAGATCCGCGTTTTACCTGCTTCCTATCAACCCGCAGGCAGATCACGTCATCGATCCGGTCGATCGTAAGTCCGTATGTATCTTCCAACGTAAAAAATGTATGCATCAGACCGATAATGGTATCGATATCAGGCACCTTGATCGCTTCTGTCCGAACATCCAGTATGGCAGCGATCTGTTTGATCAGATCATCTTTTGGAATCCGTGCTTCGGATTCATATTGTGTGATCCGTACTTCGGAAGTCTTTGCGGTAAAACCAAGTGCCTCTCCGAGCTGTTTTTGCTTCATGCCTCTCAGATTCCGAAAAAAGCGGATGCGTTTCCCTATCGCCATAGAGCACCTCCTTAAATAGATTTGTTAAAGTCAGTGTAGCACAAAGAATTGCGAGATACAAGAAAAACTTAAACAAAAAAATTTAAATTTTCGCATTGTATGCACTTGACTTAACGCTATAGAGTAAAGTATACTAACAATGAGCTTAACTCTATAAAGTTAAGTATCCATATATAAAGGAGGTAAAATATGTCAGAAACAGTATTTATCAGAGCAGATGAGATCGCAAAGGAACTCGGGATCGCAAAGCAGACAGCCTATCGGATGATCCGGATATGGAATGAGCAGTTAAAAGCTAAAGGCTATATGACGATTACCGGCCGCGTCAGCAGGCAGTATTACAAAGAACAGATCTATGGCCTGACAGAAAGAAAGGAGGAAACAGATGCCAGCATATAAAGACCAAAAGAAAGGAACATGGTATGCCGCCTTCTATTATGAAGACTGGCAGGGCGTGCGAAAGAAAAAACTAAAGCGGGGATTTGCAACGAAAAAAGAAGCGCTGGAGTGGGAACGACAGTTCCTGCTCCAACAGGCAGCAGATCTGAACATGGTATTTGGGGATTTTGTCGAGATTTATATGGAGGATAAGAAAAACCGTGTACGTGAAAATACAATGGTCTCCAAAGAGCATATTATCAGGACTAAAATCTTTCCGTATTTTAAGAACAAACGTCTAAATGAGATCAAGCCAAGGGATGTGATCGCATGGCAGAATGAGATCATTGAAAAGGGGAATGAAAAGACCGGCAAGCCATATTCTCCGTCATATCTGAAAACGGTTCATAACCAGCTTTCAGCGATATTTAACCATGCAGTACGCTTCTACGGATTACAGTCTAATCCTGCGGCAAAGGCCGGGAATATGGGAAAGGAAGCAAACAAAGAAATGGATTTTTGGACGAAGGAAGAGTATCTGAAGTTTGCAGAAGCCATCATGGATAAGCCGACATCATATTACGCATTTGAACTTTTGTATTGGTGCGGTATCCGGGAAGGAGAGCTGTTGGCACTGACACCGTCAGATTTTGACTTGGAAAAAGGGATCCTTTCCATCACAAAATCGTATCAGAGGATTGGAAACCGTGATGTGATCACGGAACCGAAGACACCCAAAAGCATACGGGAGATTCGGATGCCGGAATTCTTAAAAGAAGAGATCCGTGATTATTTAAAAAGTCTTTATTGTATTCAACCAAATCAAAGGATATTCGACGTCACAAAATATTATCTTCATCATGAAATGAATAGAGGTTCAGAAGCGGCCGGCGTGAAACGGATACGCATTCATGATCTGAGGCACAGTCATATCAGTTTGTTGATCGATATGGGATTTTCAGCGGTTGCGATCGCAGACCGCGTAGGGCATGAAAGTATCGACATCACGTATAAGTATGCGCATCTGTTTCCGTCAAAGCAGGAGGAAATGGTAGATCAGCTGAATGAGATCAGAACAGGAGGATGAGGAATGGAAAAGGCGTTGGATAAATGTGGTCGATGGCGCAATATCACAGTGGGTTTCCGGGTATCGGAAGAGGAAAGCGAGCTCTTGAATGACAAGGTCAGTATTTCGGGATTGACAAAACAGGACTATATCATCCGCAGACTTCTTGGGTGGGAAGTTAAGGTTTATGGAAATCCAAAAGTTTATAAAGCGCTTAAGGATCAGATGGGAAAAATATTAGAAGAATTAAAACGGATCGAAGCAGGACAGATCATGGATGATGATCTGATCGAACTGATCCGGATCGTTGCAGAAGTAGTAGGAGAAATGAAGGAGGAAAGTGAATGGCGGTAAAAAGAAAAAGAGATGTGCATATCTTCTTTTCCGATGAGGAAATGGAATTACTGGAGAAAAAGATGGAAGGATTCGGCATTCATAACCGCAGTGCATTTATCCGGAAGATGGCGCTTGATGGATTCTGTATCCGTTTAGATCTGCCGGAGCTCAGAGAGATGACAACGCTGCTTGGAAGATGCGGAAATAACCTGAACCAGTATGCAAAAGTGGCCAATACGACTGGCGATGTTTTCAAAGAAGATATCATTGATCTGCGGGTACGGTTTCATGAAATACGAAAGGTGGCGGATAAGATCTTAGATAGTCTGATGCAGCTGCCGGGGATCAGGGTGTAGCCTATGGCAGCGACAAGACTGATCGCGCTTCATATCGGCAAAGGAAAAACCGCTGCCAGAAGCATCAAAGAACGGATCGAGTATACGCTGAATCCGGATAAAACAGAAGAAGGTAGATATGTATCCGCATATGAATGTGACCCGGAACTGGCCTGGCGGGAATTTACGATCGCCCGGGAAATGTATCAGATGGAATATGATAATTCCGAAAAAAATGATATCATCGGCTATCACATCCGCCAGTCCTTCAAGCCGGGGGAGATCACACCGGAAGAAGCGAATCAGGTAGGTTATGAGACTGTGATGCGGTTTACGAAAGGAAAGCATGCCTTTACGGTAAGCACACATGTGGACAAGGCGCACATCCATAATCATATCATTTTCAACGCAGTGTCATTGAACGGAGATAAGAAATTCAGAAATTTCTGGAAGTCCGGGATGGCGCTGCGAAGGGTGAGCGACCTTGTCTGCATGGAACATCATCTGTCGATCATACCGGAGAAGACGCAGAGTCAAAAGAAAGAGCGGCCGTTCTCTTTGATGGTAGACATCGAGAGAAAAATGCGTGAAGGAAAGGGGGAAGGATACCGGATATGGGCTAAGAAATTTAACTTAAAACAGATGGCGGAGGTGCTGTGCTTTTTAGATGAAAATGAGGTTGAGAGCTTTGAGGATCTTTTAAAAATGGAAAAAGAGGACGCGGGAAGATTTCACGAACTGTCCGACAGGCTGAAAGAACAGGAGGCAGAATTGAAATGGATCGGCCGGATGAAAAAGAGCATTATCGATTATTCCAACACGCGGAATATCTATGAATCGTATAAGCAGTCCGGGTGGAGTCAGACATTTTTTGAAGCGCACAGGGCGGAGATCCTTCTGCACAAAGCAGCGAAGAAAACGTTTGATGAATACGGAAAAAAGAAGATCCCGACCGTTAAGAGCCTGACAGAACGATACGAAGAAGTGCTTTCCGAAAAAAGAAAAACCTACGCTTCATACAAGGCGGCCAGAGAAAAAATGAAACTGACGAGCATCGCCAGACGAAATGTAGAAACCATTTTGAACCTTGATACGGAAAGCGTTTTTGAAAAAACGCGCAGCCATCGTTCGCCAGAAAGATGATCTGAATTCTGTGACGTTTATCACAGAATGGATCGCGCATCGGAAGGAAAAATTTTCATTTTTTGAAAAATTGTCCAAAGATGCACTGCTTGCAGCTACTAAAAACCCTGTATTTGGAAAGGAGGAATCAGAGAATTTGGAAAAGCAAATAAAGAAAGAGCTTGGAAAAGTGATGGATCAGACAGTTTTGGATGCAGCATTTGAATCAGATGTGACAGAAGAAGCAC
>OCTX011889594.1_pt1 | contig 12520 bp, 10 predicted proteins | sample 1539691 | NCBI WGS metagenome assembly OCTX01 (sample SAMN02144231, study PRJEB22623) | gut metagenome | biome: sheep rumen | host: Ovis aries | place: New Zealand
TTCAAAGTACATCACAGAAAAAACTGGTGTAGATGTAAACTTCATTGTTCCTGCCGGAAACGAAGCAGAAAAACTTAACTCAATGATTGCCGGTGATGCACTTCCAGACCTCATTACATTGGGATGGTGGGAAGGCCAGGTTCCTATGATGATTGATGCAGGTCTTGTAGAACCTCTCGATGAACTTGCAAAAAAATACGACCCATATTTCTTTAAGGTAACAAATCCTGATAAGCTCGGCTGGTATCGTCAGGCAGATGGTCACGTTTACGGATACCCTAATGCTTCTTATACTCCAACAGACTACAAGAATTACAAGGGAAAACTTACTTCAAACGAAACATTCCTTGTTCGCAAAGATATGTACGAAGCTCTTGGAAAACCAGATATGACAACTCCAGAAGGATTTGTAAAAGCCCTCAAAATGGCTAAACAGAAGTTCCCTACAGTAAACGGACAGCCACTCATTCCATTTACAACAAACGAATTTGGTGACACAGGATGTACACAGCTTCAAGGATATCTTGCTCACTTCCTCGCAATTCCACCAGAGAAAAATGGAAAATTCGTAAACGCAGATCTTGGTCTTACAGATGATCCAGAATACATTCGCTGGATGAAGGCTCTTCGTAAGGCACATGAAGAAGGTCTTATTCCAACAGATATGTTCGTAGACAAGCGTTCTCAGATTGAAGAAAAGGCAGCTCAGGGACGTTATTTCTGTATGCTCTATCAGAACTGGGATATGCAGGCAGCACAGCATGCACTTTATGCAAATGATCCAAACTCGGTTTACATTGCAGTTGACGGTCCTAAGAATTCTAAGGGCGATGATCCTACACTCGCTGGTGGCGGAATTGCTGGTTGGACAGTTACTTTGATTTCAAAGAACTGTAAAGACAAGGCACGTGCAATTCAGTTCCTTTCATACTTGATTTCTGATGAAGGTCAGATGGATACAAACTTCGGTATCGAAGGAAAAACTTACACAATGAAAAATGGAGTTCCTGAGCTCACACCAGAAATGAAAAAGCTTGACTCAACAGATAAGAACAAGCAGGAAACAGAAGTTGGTATTCAGTATACATACTGGATGCTCATGGATACAGCATGGCAGGCACAGTGGGGAGCTGAATATGCACCTTCACTCGGACAGCCACAGCTTTGGACACGTCCATATGTAACTTCTTTCGCAGCTTATGATGGACTTACACTTCCAATCGGTTCTGAAGAACAGTTGATTTATGAAGACATTCAGCGCCGCTGGGGTAAGGTTCTTCCACAGCTCATTCGTGCAAAGTCAGATGCAGAGTTCGATGCAATTGTTAAAGACTACAACCAGTACAAGAAAGACAAGGGAATCGACAAGGTAATTGCTGCACAGACAAAACTTATGAACGAAAATAAAGCAAAACTTGGAATGTAATTTGTAAACGAAATGTGGCGGCGGAGGCTTTCGAAACCGCCACATACAGCTGGGTAAAACCAGTTGCAATCGGAGATAGTTAAGAAAAGAGGACGGCGAAAAAATGAAAAAGCAGAAGTTTATTTTTGCGGGTCTGATGAGTGGAGCTTTAGTTATGCTTCTTTCTTCATGTCTGACCATACATGCAAAAAAAATTGTCGAAGCACCTTATCTTCCTCCAGAGCAGGCTTTTGCAGATGCTGGAGAACAGGAAAAGAATTTCAAAGTTTATTATTCAAGTTCAAAATCTCCTGTTATAGATGGTGAATTTAATGAATGGGAAGGATTGGATGGCATCCATGTACGTCGCATGGTTTATGGCGGTATGTTCAATCCAGAAAACACAGACGGTTTATTTAAGGTTCGGGCAGACGATTCTTTCATCTACATTTTTGCAGACATCATAGATGACGAACCACAGGAAAATAAATTCCCGGCTCCACAGGGCTGGCGCGATGATTCAATTGAATTCTTCTTTGGTACAGATACCGGTTATCATACATTCTACAAACCTACAGACCATCGTGTACGAATTGTACCTCAGAGCAAAACAAATAAAACAGCATACGATGTAAGTTTAAATGACGTTTCAATGAATGGAAGCATCAAAGCTGCAATTGTTTACAGTGAACACGGCTATAAGGTAGAAGCCGCAATTCCATTCTCTCTTATGAGTATCAAAAAATTAAAGCCAAAACAGAAAGTTCGCGGCGACTTCCAGATTAACGATGCAGACGGCGGAAAAGAACGTTCACGTCTCATTCACTGGAACAGCAGTAAAGATAATACCTATCTCGATGCAAGTTCATGGGGAGACGGTGTAGTAGTTGATTTGGAATCAGCATTGGAGGCTAAGTAATGAACAAGAAACGTTTAGCAGTATTCACAGGCCTTTTGATGTTCCTTAATATTTCAATTTTTGCACAGTTCATCAGTGTAAAAAAGGATGCAAACGGCTGGCGTCTTTTAGACGACCGAAAAGAAATAGAAGTAAAGGGTATCGTGTGGTCTTATACTCCAATTGGAGAAACACATACTTATGATTTGTGGTCAAAGAGCGACGAGTTCATTGAACGCATGATTGATACAGATATGCCAATGCTCAAGGCAATGGGTGTAAATGCAATCCGCTGTTTTAGTGATATTCCACCAAAATGGGTAGAGTACATTTATACAAAGTACGGAATCTACACAATCGTAAATAATCTTCTTGGCCGCTATGGTGTTACAGTAAACGGCACCTGGTATGCAAATACAGATTATTCTGATTTGTACACACGCGAAACTCTTATTGCAATGGCAGAAGAGACAGCAGAAAAATACCGTGCAGTAAACGGTGTGCTTATGTACATGTTCGGAAACGAAAGTAACTACGGACTTGTATGGTCGGGCTCAGAAATTGAAAACCTTCCGGTAGGTGAGCAGAACACAGTAAAGGCTGGTTATCTCTATAGCTTACTCGAAGAGGCAATGGCTGCTTGTAAAGATATCGACCCATTCCATCCGGTTGGAATTGTAAACGGTGATACTCAGTATCTCGAACTGATAAAAGAACTTTGTCCTTCTCTTGATATTCTTGGTGTAAATGCTTACCGCGGATTTAAGTTCTATGATTCTTTCTACGAAAATGTTGCAGATGTTCTTGATAAGCCAATCATGTTCACAGAAGCTGGTGCAGATGCTTATAACGAAATCACACATCAGGAAGATCAGTTTGCACAGATGTCTTACCTTATGAGCCAGTGGAAAGAAATCTACCAGCAGGGTTACGGTAAGGGCCGTTCTCAGAATGTAATTGGTGGATTTGTTTTTGAATGGATTGATGAATGGTGGAAGCACTATCAGAATAAAGAACTTGAACTTCACAATGATACAGGTACCTGGTCTAACTCTGGCTATGAATTAGACTATCGCGATGGCCTTAACAATATGGACGAGGAATGGTTTGGTATCTGTGCACAGAGCAAACTTACAGACCGTGGAATTCACAAGCGTATTCCACGTGCAGCATATTATCTGCTTCAGGACATCTGGAAACTTTCACTTTACAAATCAACAGAAGAAGATATTGATAATACTTTTGCTTCCCTCAATACAGCAATGTATCTTGCAAACGGAAACGAAAAATCAATCAAAGAAATGTTTAATGAAAACAAGATGATTCAGGTTGATACTTTGAATGCAACAGTACAGGCAACAACTCCTGTTTTTGTAAACAGACTCAAAGAAGCTCTTGAATCAAATGAGGGTGTAAAAGATGCCTTTGAATATGTAAATGAAAAAGGTGAAAATCAGAAAACAACTGTAAGTGCAGAAACAACTTTAGGTATTACTGTTAAGCCGGTAGAAAATCTTTCTGGTTCAGCTGTACTTAAAGTTTGGAACAATGCTCCACAGACAAATCTTGGAGATGAATATGCTTCATATTACAAGAAGGGTCCTGATTCTTCTTCATCAGTTCCAAAACGTGAGCTTCAGTATGTAGATCTCTATTCTGCATCAGTAAACTACACAGGAAACCTTTTTGATATCAATGGCTACTACCATGTTGGCCACGCAAGTTTTGAAAACTCTGGAGATGTTTTCAATATTTCAAAAGAAGCCTTCGACATTATTGGTTATGATACTTACGGTTCAAAAGCTCCAATTGCAGTTGAGTTTGTAGGAAAAGGTCTTCTTCAGGGACTTACTGTAATCGGTGGTCCAGAAATTTGGGGTGCAGCAAAGCCTCAGATTCAGGCAAATTACTTTAAATGGATTCCAACAGCATCTGTATATGTTCCAGACTTTACGATTGGTCTTGTTTATGCAGAAGAGTTTGGACCAAAGTCAGCAGTAACACTTGATCCATACAATGCCTTTGGAGCAGGAAGAAAAGCATCTATCTATGCAGAGGCCGTTCTTGATCCTTGGATTACTGTGAAAGTCGGTGCACTTCACGCAGGAAACGAAAAGGTTGGAACAATTTATACAAAAGATAACGGTAAGCTATCCAAGATTACTTATGCCGACACTCTTGGTGGTTATGTACAGCTTGGTACAAATATGTTCCAGCATATGTATATCTACGGAACAGGTATTTATCGTGGTCTCGTTGCAGAAACAAATCCTGCAATGGTTAGAGGTTCATTCTTTACAGCAGATTCAGGAGCCGGTAACAGACTCGAAGCTCAGGTTGGAGTTGATGTAGGTTACGGAAACTTTGTATTCAAACCAGTTGTAAGAGCCCGTGTTCCATTGCAGCAGCCAAAGGGACGTGATCTTCTTAAAGGTTCACCATTTATCGTAGGTCTTGGAAACCGTCAGGCAATCGAAGTAGAAGCAGTTCTTACATACGACCCAGAGGGAGCTACCTGGTTCCATGAATGGAATAGTGATGATATTGAAGGTGCAAAGTTTGCCTTCTCTCTTACAGGTATGTATACCCTCTATGCAGGAAAAACAGATAATCTTCCTTTCAAAAGTGATGCTTGGTCAACTGTAACAAAAGAAAACGGTTCAAAGTACAGCAATTATATCTGGTATGATGGTGGTGCTCTTCCTGTCCAGAAAAATCTCTGGCAGGTGGGAACAAGAATCGTAACAAATCCTCTTCCAGGTCTTCGAGTAATTGCAACAGCAGATGCAGGTTGTCTTGGAGCTTTGACTGGAACATACACAGATACAGAAGAGTTTGTTAAGTTTGTAAATGCAGGACTTGCAGTACGCTACAACCACTGGATAGGTGCAACTAACTGGTCATTCAATACATGGGGACCAGAAAGCTGGTGGAGAAACTTTAACCAGACATTCCCATTGCAGTACAGCTTTGATATCGCATACGGCTTTGGAAACGCACCTTCATTCCTCGACAATTCAAACAGAATTGGTGTAAAGGTTGTTGGCCGCAAGTTTGGAAAATACAGTTCAGATCCATACAACGCATTGCCAAAAGGAATCGTTAAAAACAAAAAGATTCCAGAAGGCACAAGTTATGCAGAAATCACAACTTACGTAAATATAGGATTATAAATATGAAAAAGCAGCATTCTTTAAAACGAAGATTGCTGCTGCTTTCAGGAGTAGCAGCAATTATGTGTACGTCATGCATTTTCATTCCACCTAAGGAAGAAGTGGAAACTGTTAAAACAGAAGTTGGAAAAGATGAAAATGGCAAAGATGTATTAAAAAAAGATGGCCTAACACTCGTTTGGCAGGATGAGTTTAAGTATACAGGAGTACCTGATACATCTAAATGGAAATATCAGACTGGACATGGAAATCCGTATGGCTGGGGAAATAACGAACAGCAGAATTATATTGACAATACGACAGTTGCTAAAACAGCCATTGTAAACGGAGAATATCTTACAATCAAAGCCTATAAAGAAGGCAATGAATGGAAAAGTGCTCGTCTAAATTCAATACAGAGTTGGAAGTATGGTTACATCGAAGCTCGTATGAAAATCACAGACAGAGCAGGTGCATGGCCTGCATTCTGGATGATGCCTCAAGATAGTGTTTATGGACCTTGGCCTAAAAGTGGAGAGATAGACATTATGGAAAATGCTCCTGCAACAGCAGGGCTTCATAAACTATTCAGCAGTCTTCATGCAGAAGGACATAATTCTGCAAATCCTGAGAGCATAGGTTCTAAGAAATTTGATAATAAACTTTCTTCAGAATGGCACACAGTCGGAATAAGATGGACTGAAAATAAAATAGCATGTTATTACGACGATGTTCTTGTTGGAGAGTATATCAATAATGGTACAGGTTATAAGGATTGGCCTTATGACCAAAAATTCTACATCATTTTGAATCTTGCGATTGGTGGAAATCTTGGCGGTGATGATTATGTAGGTAATCTTAATGGTCAGGCAGAATTCCTTATCGACTACGTACGTGTTTATCAGTAAGTCTAGACTAATAATGAACTGTCGTTTCAGGAGTTAATCAAAATGTCAGTCTCGGAATTGAAGAATCAGTCATTCTCGGGCTTGACCCGGGAATCAAAACAGAAAAAAAAACACCTTTCTGAAAATTGCAGGACTTTCATTTCTTTAATTTCAGATTAAAAATGTAGCATAGAAAAAATTAGGAGGAACAATGAAAAAACTAGTAAAACTATTAGCTGCAATCGGAACTCTTTCTTTGCTTTTCTCTTTTGCAGCTTGTGATATTCCAACTGAAAGTGAATTGTTGGGAATTACACCAGGTAATGAAAAAATCCCAAGTCTTGATACATCGAAAGATAATACACAAACTTCAAACGACAACTCTTCTGATGATGTTTCAACCTCAGATACAATTGGTGATTCATGGGGAACTTTGTTTGCCACTACAGAACATAACCCAATTGACTTACAGGTATGGCAGGGATTCGATTCAGAGTTTGATTCGGAATATGGTATGAAATCTGAAATCATTGGTGGTGCCTGGTTTGGAGGAGCAATTGTACAGAACAGTGGCGCTAAACCAGCAGAGAGCCTTTATTATGATATGTCATCAGTAAAGAAAATGACATTCAAAGTTAAAGCCAGTGAAAATATGACAATTTGGGCTGGTTATTCAAATCAGAATAAAACCGATTCCCTTATAAAGCAGAATATCAATGTAACGACATCTTGGCAAACAATAACAGTTACTGGAGCAGGAGTTCAGAGAGCATGGGCAATCTTTGCATTCGGTAGTGATGGTGCTTCAGATGGTTCATGGTTAGCATTCAAAGACATAACATATTTGGATTCTAGCAACAAAAGTGTTGTACTTAAATATATAAAATAAATACAAGGAGTAAAACTAAAATGAAAAAACTTAAATTTTTAGGAACAGCAGTATTGGCAGCATCTCTGCTTTTTGCAGGATGTTCATCACCAGAAGTTGATGATCCAACAGGTGGAAAATCTAATCCAACACCATCTCCTGTAGAAGAGTCTTACAAGTACTATCTTGTAAGTTCGCCTAAACAGGATACAAACAAAGCAATTGCAGATTGGGGGGCTGGTTCAGAAGCAACACCAAATGATGATGGTACATATACAATTAAGGCTTCTGATTCTATGTGGACAGGAATACCAGGTATTTGTGCTCCATTCACAGGTTTTGATGCTGGTACACTTGCTAACTATGAGTATATCGTATTTACATTAGATACAAGTGATTTCGAAATTGATACTTCAGATACAGGTGGTAACTATGGCGTTAATGTAAAAGTTCCTGAAATTCAGAAGGAAGTTTCTGAGTATGCTAATTCAAACACATATCGTGTTCCATTATCAATATTTGAAACAGCACCTGTTACTGCAACTGAATTTGCAATTATTATTGGTGGTACAGGAACTCTTAAATTAAATGAAGTTTATCTTGAAGCTGAATCAGATCCTAATAACAAACCTATAACAAGTATTTCAATTACACCAGAAACAGCAAGTGTAAAACAAAATGGTACTGTACAGTTTACAGTAAAAGACTCTAACTTTGTAAATCGTACTAGTGATGTTGTTTATAGCCTATCAGGTGAAGCAGCTGAAGGTTCGACAATTACAGAAGATGGACTTCTTACAGTTGGAACAACAGCTGGAATCATTACTGTTAATGCAAAGTATACAACATCAGAAGCTGAATTCACTGCAAGTGCAACAATTACCGTAATGGCTACAAAAATAAACTTAGTAAAGACTGTAGCCTTTAATAAGTTCTTAAAATCCAATGGTGGAAATGTAACAGAATTAGGTGATGTAGTTTCAATTGAGGATGGAATTGTAACAGTTCATAAACCAACAGATTCTGATTGGGGTGAATGGTCATGTCAGCTCTTCCTTAATGTTTCAACTGCAGAAGGTTCTATTTTCGAAGCAGGCAAAAAATATTATGTAAGTATTACGGTAACTTCATCTGCAAAGCTTGAAGGTTGTGTATGGAAAGAAGATTCTACAGGATCAATTGATCAACATGGAATTACATACAATGCGGGGGAAGAAAAAACATTAACTGCTGAAATTACTGGTATTGAAAGTGAAACATTTAATTGTTTGCTTTCATTCCCTGGTGCAGCTTCAGACATTACAGTTTCAAACATTACTGTATATGATATTACAGAATAGTAAAATAAAAAAATAAAAATACTTCCTTTCCTCTGGCTCCAGGCGTTGCCTGGGGCCAGTTTTTATGGCTGAAAAGAACATTTTTATTTTATATCTTCTTGTTTTAATCTTTCAAGAACAAGCTCCAGCGGCGCATTCATATCTTTTGCGGCATCTTCAGGACTTGCCTTATATTTTTTTATTAATGTTATTGCATTTTCAATGGCTTTTTGTTGAGTTCCTCTGTCATATGCTTCTTCTGCCTTAACCTGCATGTCCAAGTCATAATCATATTCATCTGTAAACATATTTATTACCGCCGTACCCTTTCTGGTAAGATAGTCTACGAGTATGTTTTTGGAAATTGCTTCACGAATTGCTTTTTCATAACAGGTTTTCTGTTCATCTGTGGTAGGAGTGTCTATAAGTTCTGACTGATAACGGAAAACAATTTCCATGAACTCGCAATACTGCTTTAGCATATCACACTTACGGACAACGGGCAAGTTTTCTTTCCGTCTAGTTCATCATCTCCGAACAAATCTGCAAACACGCTTGATTTGATTTCACGATTTTCAGTAGCCATAGTTAGGTCTCCTTGCAAATAAAATACAGAGAAAAGTCTCTATATACAAATTTGCAAAGAGATAACATTTTCAGAAAAGATTTAGAAAAAAAGTTATAAAAGTTTTGTTATTTTTTTCTAAAACAACTTCCTGCATTCCAGGTAGAAGCGTTTTTCATCTGCTTCACCCATACTAAAGCTTTTGCGTGGAAGAGGGCCACGGCCGCTGATGGTTTCGAAGAAACTGTCTTTTGCGATTGGTGGAAGTAAGATTCCCACAGCATTGTCGCGTTCTCCAAGCTTCAAAACTTCGTCTGAACCATGTATATAGTCGATTTCAGATTTTTTATTACTTGCTTTGAGGAATGTATCAATTTCCGGCTGAAGTCTTGCAACTGCGAGTTCTGTTATTTCTGTCTTAAGTAAAACGTATTTTTGATTTCCTTCTGCTTTGTAAGCAAATCCAAAATCAGCATGTGATGCTTTTACTGCAGCTTCGAGTTCTTTTGCTCCGGCAACCTCACACACACTACCATTAAGTTTTTCAGAAAGGTGTTTAATCAAGCCTTTGACATCACAATCAAAAATAACTCTATGAATTGGCTCGAATGTTAATCCTGTGTCATAAATATTTACAATTTCAACAAGGGCAAAGCGAACAGGGCTTTCTGCAATTTCGGCTTCACCAGCACCATTTGCAATAAGCTTTTCTTTATATTCATCCCAAACTGCTTTTGCTGTAGCAAGGGAATGGTTTCCGTCTCCTACTGCAAACAAGAAAGTTGAACCATCTGCTGCACGTTTTTTATCAGCAATTTTAGCAATAGCTTGTGTTACTGCAGAAATCTCAGATTCGCTTTCGACTGCCCATCCTGTTATGGAACCACCGTTACACATCAGTTCTCCGTCGTAAACCGGTTTTTTTGAGCGAACGAGCTTACCTGCGCCACCTATCAGATCATCAGCTTTGTCATCAACCAAAAGCATAATGTGTGGCAATTCCAAAGGTGCTCCACGACGAATCTCCATTCTAGGAGGAATACGCTCTACAATTGTAGCTTCTGTTGCGCGTATATTTGCCTTGCTGAAAGGCTTCCATTCATATGTTTCCAAATCAATTTGAGTTACTAGGCCTTTGCGCATACGGCCGAAAGCTGTTTTTCTTTCAACATAAATCATGCAGTTTCGGGGTGCATCAAATACGTTTTCTTCTATATATTGGTTCATTGTTGCACGGATTTTTTCAATACGATTTGCTTTGTCTGGTGCACCAAGATAAACTTCAGGAAGAATCAGGTTCAAGGTAGAAGGCTTTCCACTGGCATTGGCTTCAGCTTTCTTCCAGTAATCTAAGTCCTGAGTATACTGGTCGCATGCAATTACAGACCAGCTCTTAACATCAATGTTTTTTGGCAAAAGGATTTCCGGCACGCGGATTCCAAAATCTTCAATCTTTTTCATAAATGCAAGTATACAGTTTGAAGCAGATTTATGCTATAATAATTTTGATGGATAATTCTTTGAAGCTGGAGCACAGTCAGGTTCAAAAACAGATTCAAAAGCTCTCGCAAATTCAGATAATGGCTTTGAATTATCTGACAATGGAAAATACCACTTTGCGAGATGAAATCTACCGCGAAGTAAATAATAATCCTGCTCTTGAAATTGTTCGTGAACCAAAGGCTTCTTTTCGTCACGAAACTTCTTTTGATAATGTACACGACAGATCTTCTTATGGAAGGTCAGAGACTTCTGATAATTTTCAGCAGCTGTTGGAAAATCAGGAAAGCTATGGCGAAACTTTGCAGGATCATCTTCTTCATCAGCTTAATTCAATGAATCTTTCTAATGATGAAGCAAAACTTTGCCGCAGCCTGATTTATAATCTTGATAAAAATGGTTTTTATGGGTCCATGCTTTCACCGGAAACTTTTCTGGCTCATAAAAATCCAGCAGCCGAGCACGAACTTCTGGACCGCTGCTTAAAAATAGTTCAGGCTCTGGATCCGATTGGAACCTGCTGCCGTACTCCGGAAGAAAGCCTTTTAGTTCAGGCTCGTCTTACAGAAAATCCAGACCCGCTTGCTCTTTTTATTCTTGATGGTCATCTTGATTTTTTGACTCCACCGGAACCTGCAAAAATTTTCCGCAAGCTTTCAGACTTTCAGGAGAACTGGCACAAAAAAGCATTTGCCGGTAAGACAGTGCTCGACTCTATTCCGCTAACAGAACAATCTGCTGCGGCCGCGCTAAAATTCATTCTCTCCCTTAACCCGCATCCAGCCCAGGGCTACACAACTGACACCAATAATTCCCAGACTCAAATCGATGTTGTGCTCACCGTTACAAAAGAGTCTGGCCCGGCTCAGGATGATTTTTCACGAGGCATAGTTTCCTGTAATTCAGATTATCATTTCCAGATAAAGTACTCTTCCGGTACTCTTCCGGAATTACGAATTTCTCCCGACTTCGCCTTCGACAAAGAGAACGTAGCAAAAGCCCAGTCGCTTCTCAACTCCCTTAAGTTCCGCGAGTCTACGATTATACTCCAGGGCTGTGCCATTGTCCGCGCGCAAAAAAACTTCTTTTTAAAAGGTCCTGGTCACCTTGCAGTTCTTACCCGCCGCCAGATTGCAAATCAGCTTGAAATCCACGAATCAACAGTTTCCCGCACTACGGCCCGTTCTGGCAGTAAATACATACAAACCGAGTGGGGCCTTTTTCCGGCCTGGTATTTTTTTACCTCAGGAGTATCAAACCGTGACGGTACAAAAAAAATCTCTTCCGACCGCATAAAGCAAAAGATGTCCGAGGTGCTTTCCGAGCCAGGCAATGAAAATCTTTCAGATCGTGAACTTTGCGAACTGTTAAATAAAAAAGGTGCGAAAATTGCCCGTCGCACCGTTGCTAAATACCGGGCACAGCTCGGGCTCAAAAACTCGTATAATCGTCACTAACACAAAATAAAAAAAATCATCCAGTCAAAAAAAAGCCGGCACCTTTTATTAAGTGCCGGCCATTATAATCTTCGTCATTGCGAGGAACGCAGTGACGAAGCAATCTATTACTTCTCCTGTACCTTATCTTTTTCCTTCTTAATCTTGTTATCAAGCACGTCCATCATCTTGTTCAAAGCTGCTCCGAAATCAAAATCTTCTGCAGAAACGTGAGCCTGAGTGCCCCACTTAAAGTTTACTGTTGTATCGAAGACATAAGCCTTGTCTTGCTTAATTTTCATAAGTAAATCGACAATCAGGTCATCGGCATAAGCAATTCTCTTGAGTTTTGATTCAATCATTTCAGCTTTCTTTGGCTCAAGTGTAAAACCTACTGCGTTAATTGATGGTGTCATAGTTGTCTCCTTGTGAAGTAAATTTGCTTTACTTCGGCTAAAAGTGATGTAAACCCGCATACGCAGGCAGATGA
>OCTX011525288.1_pt1 | contig 12519 bp, 11 predicted proteins | sample 1539691 | NCBI WGS metagenome assembly OCTX01 (sample SAMN02144231, study PRJEB22623) | gut metagenome | biome: sheep rumen | host: Ovis aries | place: New Zealand
GGGATCCGCTGGGTCAACGTGATTGTCGATATGCTTCTTCCCCAGCGGGCAACGCTTTTTGGCTGGGCCGGGCTGTTCTCTGTACTATGGCTGCTTTATCTTGCAGTCTTTTGTGAAAAGAAGAGTTTGTTTCTTCCTGCCGGGTTACTCGGTGGCCTGTTGCCGATGATCCACACACACTCCTACTTTGCTCTCGGCCTCATTGCCGCCTGCTGGCTTTTTTATTCGGCTGTACGGGATCATTTTTCGTCTGATTGGCTGCGGCAGTGGGTTTCGTTTGGGCTTCCGGCTGTACTGCTCGCCTTGCCGCAGCTCTTCCTGTGGACCTTTCACTCAGTTGACGGAAATGAACAGTTTTTACGTTTTCATTTTGATTGGGTCAACAACGGCGAGGAAAACTGGCTCTGGTTCTGGCTGAAAAACGTTGGCCCACTGTTTCTGATTGCTCCAGTCGCATTCTTCTTTTCTGGCAAGAGACAGCGTGCAGCAGCTTTCCCTGCGCTCTTCATTTTCGTCTTGTGTGAATTCGTTGTTTTCCAGCCGAATGTATATGACAATAACAAGCTTTTCTATGTCTCCTATGCTTTTTTCTGTATGCTGTCCGGAGATTTCATCGTTTCCACCGGTGAAAAGCTTCGCTCGCGAATACTACGTGCCGCACTGCTCTCTGTACTTCTCATCTTGACTACAAACGCCGCCTTCTTTACGCTTGGTCGCGAGATCGTCTCCGGAACACCGAAGTTCGCCTATAAGCTTTTTTCAAGGAATGACGTCGCTGCGGCTGAGTATATTAGCGAAAACACAGCGCCTGACGCCTTGTTCCTGACTGCAAGCAATCATAACAATCCCGTGGCTTCTCTGACCGGGCGGAACGTATTCTGCGGCTGTCCGTCTTATCTCTTTTATCACGGCCTGGACTACCGTGATCGCCTCGCGTTAGCGGAGGAGCTGCTGACGAGCGAAGAAAGCTTTGAGCGTCTTCATTCCATGCTTGGGATCGACTATGTCTATCTCGGGGATTACGAACGGAGTATTCCTGGCTGCTGTGTGGAATATTTCGAATCAAACTATCCCGTTTTTTTCCAGGACAGAAATGTGAAAATATTCTTTGTTGGTTGAAGAGACCCGATCGGTCTCTTCAACCTTCTTATACTCTTACTCTCTTTTTTCTGAATGCTTTACTTCTATACTCTGAATGCAAAAAAATGATTGAAGATCCTTCTCCATGGTGACCATGGGCCAGAGGTAGGAGGCTGCTATAACATTAACACGATGATGACCGAGCGCTTCACTTGCGACTATCATCGCTTTTCTGTCAAGGATGATGCCGTTGTAATCTTTTTTACAGTGATATTGTTCTTTAAGGGGAACATTTTTGGAGTCCCTTTCGTTGGAAAGATAGATCTGAACGGCATATATGCTCCGCAGTACATGCTGATCATAATGAGAGGGTATACGCCCATATACTCCATCCGGTCCAAACAGCTTAGATTCCCCCGCTTCTTTCATCATTTCGACAACCTTGGCAATTTGTTTTTCGTCTCCAATGATCGGAGCGTCACGATACTGGCCATTTTTCCCTTTTATATGTATAAAAAATTCTCCATCTTTCTCTCGTAGATCTGTTCCTTTTACTTTCGATAATTCTTTATCCTTCCGCAGTCCTGTCGCGAGTCCGAATAAGAACAAATCCGGGTTTTGATTTTTGATCTTTTCAAAGTATTCTAATGTGTGGTGACGGCTTCGATTAATTTCTTCCCGCGCTCTATCTGGAGTTTCGAATTTGCCTAGATAAAGACCTGGATAGAGCTTAAGTACCGCACACCCGGCAAGCTTGATATAACTGGGACTCTTCCCTTCCTTTTCGAGATAACTCAAATACGGCTGGATGTAATCCTTTGCTTCTGCGAAGCTGCGAAGATGAATACCTTGGTTTCTTATCCAATTGAAAAAGTAGAACACATGCCTGACATAAACCCGAAGTGAACTACTAGCGAAGATATACTCCTTATCCTGATAATTTCTCTTCTTGAGACTACGACTAAATCTGTTCTCTATTTTGGATTTTCCCTTTCCTCGCATATACATCGCTGTTAGCAAATGCTTTGCATGCGTAAAAAAAGGAGGTTGCTTTTTTATTAGAAGTTTCTGCTCTCTATCTTTTTCTTTCTCATTTGTGAAATTGTTTTGGGCTAGTGTTATGTACTTGTCTGCTTCTTTCATATGTTTTTCCTTTTTATTGATGCTAGAGGGATTCTGATAAAGGTGGCATTTTGGCAGCCAACGAGCCTGCAGCAGCAGAACCGAAAATACCGGCATCGGTTCCACTACTCCAAGAAAAGACAGCACTCATTGCAGAGCTCCCTCCTAACTGCAACTGCAACAAATGCTTCTTCCCCTTATGCAAATTGTTAAGATAGCGGTTCCTTTTTCCGAGCCGAACCACCTCGTTTGAACAAATGACACATTGACGAACAACAATCTTTGCCCGTCCTGTATTTGCTGGGGCCATCAACCAGTCGGTTGATGACCCCCTATAATAATTAATTCTTTTTTTCATTGTTCTCCTCTTTCAGTCCCGGTATGACTGGATTTAACATATTAATATATAAGATAAAAAGACAGACATTTGCTGCGACTTGCCCACTTTGGTGGCAGGTAGTGAAATGTCTGTCTTATGCGAGGTTTTACTTTCATTCATAATATGTGATAATGATACATTTTTAAATGTATCATTATGACTTCTATATTTATATATATAGTTTACTGCCTCACATTGAATCTGTCAAAGTCTTGAGACATACAATGGCAGAGAAAAATGGGCGGAATTAGTCATCACATTTTTCCCGCAATTCAATAGTTGAATAGTCTGCTTTTACAACTAGGCGCAGCAGACTTTCTTAAAGCTATAGATGAATCTGTAAGAGTCATTCTCTACTCTTAACATCTCTTTCCTAATTTGATTAAATTATCTTTTTAAATTTTTTAAGATATTCGACATCTTTCTGCCAATTTCACTTTTCAATCCTGATATGCTGTTGATAAGAAAATGACGTGCACTTTTCTGTTAGCTAAATAATTCATCCCTAATTGTAAATGGCGCTAATCTCGACGCCACAATATAATGTTAATATTATATTGTGTTTGTGAGGGTTGCACCATGACGCTGTCTCAAGATAGATTAATGGAAATCAGCAAGAACATTCAAGAAATCCGCCTAAAGCAGCGTAAAACAGCAGAGGAAATGGCTGAAAAGGTTGGGATCACGACAGCGTATTATTGTCAGATTGAAGCCGGGAGTAAATCGCCAAGCTTAGAGACTCTGATCAATATCTCCCAGGTACTGCAAGTCAGCATTGAAACTCTAATCCGAGGAGAGCATTCGGCTTCGCGGGATAACATCCTACATATGTTAAGCGAGTTGAGTGATGAAGACGCCGCGCGTCTTGAGATCATCCTTCGCACAATTATCGAAAACGCATTCTGAACGCATCATGAAGCATAGAGAAAAGACAGCTGTTCTGCAAGAGCGACCATCCAGTGTGGACAAGCTGATCGATCAAATCTTCCTTTCGGACTATAAAAATATGGAGCTTTTCTCATATAGCAAGCTGCGCGACCACCAATTGGCCGAGACCGCTGTGCAGGAGGCATTTCTCCTCGCGCTTGAGCATTATGAGAAGTTCTCTAGCAGTGAGGATCCTGTGGGATGGTTGTACGAAGCCGTTCGATACATTTCTTTGCATATCTTCCGAGAGCGACAGTATCTGCTTCTCCACACAGTAGCATTAAGTGATGTTCCCGACTCAAGCATAGAGCATATTGATACATATCCCCTGCTTCCCTGCGAGATCAGGGAAAGCCCGGAGATGAAACTGCTTTGGGAGTTTTATGTTGCGGGATACAGCGCCAGGGAGTTGGCAGAAAAATATGATCTTGAGTTGGGCGCGTGCAAAATGCGTATTTTTCGTGCAAGACAAAAGCTGTCTGAGCAACTTAAATCTTTAAAATAAGCTATTTTCAGAGCGTGGCTAAGATGGCACAACAGGTAGAGAGAGGAGGTGTCAGCACGTGGACAACGAAAGATCCAATCCTATAACAAACGAACATCTTTCCGAATGGAGCGATGAGCAGCTTCGGCAGCTTTTGCTGACACAAATGGATGCGGTAAATGTGGATGTGGATCTGGTTCGGTGCATTACCACCATCTTAGCGAAAAGAGAGGAGGAAAATGGCCATGAGATAGATCCTCACATTGCGCTCAAGTCCTTCAAACAGGAGTATGAAACAACGCCTGCTCTATATCGTCTTGACGCAATTGAGAACGAAGTAGCTCATCCTCAAGATAGTCACTCGCAGTCTAACATTCGAGCACGGAAGTTGGTTAGGCTGGTGGCTGTTGCAGCGGTCGTTTCCGCGCTCCTTCTCGGCATTTCGATCGTGGCCAATGCCAGCGGGCTGGATCTTTGGGGCGTTGTAACTAGATGGACGGATGATGTTTTCGGGATTACACGGGAAGAACCCGGAATTAGAACTATTCATAAAGAGCAAACTGATGATTTCTATCATTTGAAGAAGAATCTGGAAGAGATGGGTATTTCTCATGTAGTTGTGCCAAACTATATTCCGAATGGGTATGTTTTTGCTAGTACAAACTATTCCGATACCTATGATGGATTTTATGCTGAGTGCATCTTGAACAACGGTGAAAATGACATTATTCTGCGTTATTGGATTTCATCTAGTAATCAGACATATCACTTTTATTCGATTAATGAATCAGAACCAGAGATTTATGTACGTAATGGTATCGAACACTACATTATGACAAACGAGGATGAATTTATTGTCAGCTGGACCAATGAAAATCTTTTGTGCGATATTTCTGGACTTCAAAGTTACGATGAACTAATTCGAATGATCAATTCAATTTATGAAAAGGATGATTAATATGAAACGCTTTTTCACTACAATACTCTGCTTGTTTTTAGTTTTTTCTATGATCGGGACATCAACCGCCTTTGCCGCAATTGAATCAAATGCCTATATTTCCTCTTTTAGTGCAGCTGTCTCTGTAGCCAGCGATGGAACAGTTACCGTCAATTTTGGGACATTTGGAACCGGTAAAATGGATAAAATCGGAGCTTCTGCGATAACTATTTACGAAAATGGCTCACCTAGGACCACATATTATTACACAAATTCAAACTACACAGCGACTATGATGGGATCGAATGCATACCATTTTTATGGGTATGTAACCTATGCGGGCACAAAGGGCAACACCTACCAAGCGCATATCACACACTATGCGGAGAAGAACGGCGGCAATGGCACTGAAGATCTATGGACAGCCTATGCAACTTAATTATTTTTATATCAAAAATTTGCGGCGTCAAAAGACGCCGCTTTTTTTCACAAAAAATATTTTTTCAGTTACCTTTTGCCCTTCTAATGGCATTACTTTATAGAGGGTGAAAGAGTAAAACAACTCTGCAAATATTTCCCGCATACTGGCATAACGGTATGCTATGCTGTCTGATCGGTTCCCATTTTTACTCTTATTTCCACTATGATGGTGTTGAAAGGAGAGATTTCCGATGGAGCTGCAGCTAAACATAGCTAATGTGATCAGCACGATGAAGGCACGCTGCGTTCCCTTGTCTGAATTCTCCGCCGAGCTGGATATCTCCTGTTTCACACTGCAAGAATATCTCTCTGGGACTGGAAACCCCGAACTAAGCACCATTGAGCATTTGGCGCATAAGCTTGGAGTTGATCCGGCTGTCCTTCTAACGAAAGAATTTTCCTGCAAGGGGCTTCAAGCGCGGCTGAACATTGTGGATCAAATGCGCTTTCAGTCCCAGATTGATCGAACAGCACACATACTGTTTGCGCAAAAAATTGGTGATAGAAAAGCTCTGGAACGGGGATGTAGACGATGGATAATCTGGACTACCGATTGAGCTTTGAAGAAGCCTGGTCATACCGTCAGCCCATGCTGGTTGTCGAGGTTCAGGTGCTGCCTTATGTCCATGGTTTTACGACCTATCCGATTTGTCCGCGATGTAACCGCAGTATGGATCGGGAATATATGTCGTATTGTGACCGTTGCGGACAAGCCCTTGACTGGTCGCGGCTGGGCAAGGCATCTAGGCGCCTTCCTTTGAAATAAATAGAATCCTTTATGGTTCATGCATTGTTTTTTGCCCCTCTGTTATCGTTCATGTATTTATCTCCAAAGCGGCGTTGTCGTTCTCAATCGTATGAAGCGCATTGCTCGGCCTTTTCACTTTCCCGATCGTCTTTGGGTTGAAGATCTCCATGCCAAGATGATGATCGAGATGTGGCTTGTGCGTATGCCCGAAGAGCAAGTTATCCGTGGCGGCGCGCAAGGGTAACATAGCACAGCCTCAAAAGCGTGAGATCATACTATAATAACCAAGGATCAAGCTATTTTTTAGGGTCATATATCTGCTTACCTCAGCTTTGTTCTTTGCTGCTAATTAAGCCTTTCCCATTCCCGGATCTCATTTAAGTCGATTCCAAGGCCTTCCGCCACGCGTTGAATCCCACTTTGAATATCAAAGCTTTGATTGACAACCACGGCTTCATATCGTCCGTTTTTATCCTGTCCAAGCACGGTTACTGCGTAATTGGAAGACATGCGTCTTTTCAGCTCAGCGACATGTCTTTCCGTGGCATTCTGAATATGAAGGCAATAGAACTTCTGCCCTCCTCGTTTTTCTTCTTTCGCAAGCTTTATTATCCCGTCTGCGGACTCAATCTCGGCTTTCACAGACTTTCCGTTTATGTATGTAAGTACGCTGTTTATCAGGCGCTCCGGTAATGGATAATCAAGCAGGACCTTTCCGTTTTCCAATATAAACGCACCGCTTGCACCCACCAAGGCATCAGCATGAAAAGCCTCGCCGAACATATCTGCCGTCAGATAATGTCGTGAATATATTAGAGTTTTATCACCGGCAGATTTCAACTCTTCCAACTTTTCACGCAAAGCATCCGCAATCTTTTCATCTTTTTTCCATGAAGAAAAGTGGTCCCAGTTCAAGCAGAACAGTCTTGTTTTTCTTCCCTTTTCTAGTTCATCGAAATCGCACAGTAGCCAGCGAAAACTCTTTGCCGGAATCTCTACCTCACGCTTGTTAACGATGCGGCCAGTAAAAAGATCGAAGAGATCGCCGTCTTCGTTCCGTAACGTTATTCTTTTCTCTTCATCGGAAAAATTATAGAGTGCGATCAACTTTTCCCCGTCGTAATAGCGTCCGATACCGAGCAGGCTTTTGTCCCATATGTTGAGCGTCCATATATCTGCTTTACTCTCAAAGCAGCGATGCTCGGCCCGAAGTTTTTCCAGCTGTCGAAGTGATGTAAACATCTCCCCTTCCGGCGTATTGCGGTCTCCGCGATTCTCCGCAGCAGCCCAGTTCATCTTTCCGCGGTGCAGATAGCGGCTGTCCGCGGCCTTGTCCGGGTCGTTGTGATAGCTGTAATCATTCTCCTGCGCCAGCTCATCTCCGCTGTACAGAATCGGCACACCGTTGAGCGTAAACATATATGCATGGAGCATGATATCGAAACGCAAGGCTTTTTTCAGCTTTTCCCCGTCTTGTTCACGGCGCGCCGCCTCGATCCCGCAAAGGGAGGCCGTCGTCCCGCATAGGCGTGCATCACCTAGCCGCGGATCGTCATTATACAGTTCTCCACGTGCCGGGCTTCCGGGCCATTTGCCTGTCAGATAATCGTTCAGATATTTCTTATGTGCCGTTTCCTCGATACCGAACCATTTGAGAAAGTCATAATCCAAGCCCCAACCGATATCGTCATGACAGCGGAGGTAGTTCAGAAAACCATATTCTTTTGGAAGCGCAAATATCTTGTTGAGTTGATCACGCAGAAGGCTCGTATCCTTGGTCGCAACTGTGTGCCAAGTGCTGGCCATTGTCGTCACATTATATAACATATGGCACTCCGGCTTCTCGACCGTTCCGAAATATGGGACGACCTTTGACGGCTCCATCACGACCTCGCCAAGCAGCAGTGTACCGGGACAAACGATTTCACAGACAATGCGCATAAGACGGACAATGTCATGAACCTGCGGGAGGTTTCGGCAGTTCGTGCCGAGTTCTTTCCATATGTAGGGAACAGCATCGAGACGGATGATATCAACGCCTTGATTGCACAGGAAAAGCATGTTTTCCGTCATATCGATAAAAACGGAAGGGTTAGCGTAATTCAGGTCCCACTGGTATGGATAAAAGGTCGTCATGACAACTTTCCCGGTCTCTTCGCACAAGCTGAAATTTCCCGGCGCAGTTGTCGGAAAGACCTGGGGGACGTCCTTTTCAAACTGCTGAGGGATGGTCCAGTCGTCATAGAAGAAATATCGATCCTGATATTCCTTTTCCCCAGCGCGGGCACGGCGCGCCCACTCGTGATCTTCGCTCGTGTGGTTCATAACAAAGTCGAGACATACGGATATTCCTCGCTTGTGACAATCCACAGAAAGAGCGGAAAGATCCTCTATTGTGCCAAGCTCCGGCTGAACCTTTCGGAAATTCGCTACCGCATATCCCCCATCGCTTCTTCCCTTTGGGCTTTCCAGAAGAGGCATCAGATGAAGATAATTCACGCCGCAGTCCTGAATATAATCCAGTCTTTTTCTCACGCCCTTCAGATCACCGGCAAAAGCTCCAACATACATCTGCATGCCAAGCATTTCCCGTTTTTTATACCAATCCGGATCTTGAAGACGGACTGAATCCAGCCGTTTCAACCCATTCGGCCGCTCTGACCATGAGCGGTAAAGCATTTGCCGAAACAGATCGAGCGCGGTATTATCATGGTATAAACCAAGGAAGAGAGACTTAATTTCTGCGCTGTATTTTTGATAACGCTTGGAAAACGCTTTATCCAAAGTCTGTCCTTTCATAGGCTGAACCTCTTTATTATTATGTTTATTGACAAGATAATTTGATTATATGGTACAACATGAGAGATTGCAAGTTTTCTTCTCGCCTTCTCTTCTAAACTTCTGTCGTATTACGGCTAAACAAAGAGTTGAAAGGCATTTTTTTCTGTGTTATACTGACAAAATGTAAACATAAAGAAATGGATTGTTCTTTTTCATTTCTACTTCTAAGAAATCCGGCACGATTGTCTGCCGGTGAAATGGAGCCATTATGCTGAAAAGATCAAAATGGAGACCGATCGCAATCGCAATATTAGCCATTCTTTTGCTTGCCGCATCTGTTTTCTTTTTCTTTTTATTACGGTTGAATATCCTTCCGGATCTCTACCATCTTCTTATTGCCGCGGTGATCGTGCTGTTGGTTTACACCTGCGGCGTTTTATTGCTCTTTGGTATGAGAAAAAAAGGAAGCCCTTCGCGCCGCGTTCGCAGGATTATCGGCATCGTCCTCTCCATCATTCTGTCGGCAGCTTTCCTGTTCGGCACCGTTATACTCAATCGTGTCGATCAGGCAAAAAAAGCTGTGATCACGAATCCGGAGGATTCCCCCCGGGCTGTGATTGGCGTATATGTTCTAAAGGACGACCCGGCCAAGACTCTTTCCGAACTGGGCGGACACAAGTTTGCCGTTTTAGCCGGTCTCGGAGATGAGAAACTGCATTCAAACTATGCACTCGGCATAATCAACGAAGCGGTAGGTTCTCCCGTTGACGCCGCTTCCTACTACAGCATTGTAGACGCCGCAGCGGCGCTTAACAGCGGTGAGGTGCAGGCACTTGCCGTCAACAAAGGTTTCCTCGCGCTTTTGGATGATACCGATTCGTTTGCGACATTCTCTGATGAACTTCGCCTTATCGATCAGATCGCGGTTCCCCGTTCTGCATCGCTTGAGAACACCGCAATACTGGTCGGTGATGTTGAGAAACCTGAGAACCCCGATCCTTCTCCCACCCCAACCCCTGAGCCTACTCCCGAGCCTATCAAATATGGCGAAGACCATCCGCTGGTCTTCTATCTCAGCGGTATGGACAAGTACGGCAAGGAGATCGAAAGCTATGCTCACGCCGACGTCAATATTCTGATGGCCGTCAACCCGCTCACCAGGCAGGTACTGCTCGTCAGTACTCCCCGTGATTTTTTTGTCATGAACTATGCACTCGGCGGCAACGACAAGCTTACACATTGTGCGATCCAGGGTGTCCCAAACTCCATCCATTCGCTGGAAGAACTCTATGATATTCATGTTGATAACTATTGTCGGGTAAACTTTACCGGATTTGCTGATTTCATCAATTTGATTGGCGGTATTACGTTCGACAACCCTGTTACATTCCGCACGACGCCGGAAAATGACAACTACCTCTTTGAGGAAGGTCCTCTCACATTGGACGGATACGCAGCCCTTTGCTATGCACGTGAACGTATAGCCTTTGGCGACGGTGAGCTTGCCCGTGGGCGGAATCAGATACGGGTTATCAAGGCCATTATAGAAAAAGTCAGGTCAAACAGCGCGAGCATTCTGATGAATTATTCCGATATCCTTGATACGCTAGCCGGAACATTCGAGACCGACCTCACATCTGACCAGATGTCCGACCTTGTTAAAGTTGCCCTGGGAAGCTTGGATGATTGGGACATCAAGTCCTACAGTGCTTGGGGCGGAAGCGGTAAAGGTACCGTCGCCTCGATGGGCTCGCAGGAAGTGTTTTTCATCTTTCCCAATGCTCGCTCGGTTGATTTCACAAAGCAGCTCTTCCAGACGATTCTTAACAACGAGATCATTACGGACGAGCAGCTCAGCAACGCTCCGGGCTGACAAATATAATCCGCCTCTGCTTGAAGAGCGTTTTTGAGCTTCTGTTCAAAGAAAAACGGCATAGCCGCTAATGCGGCTATGCCGTTTTCTTACTCGCCGAAATCAATTTTATAAGCGCTGTGGATCTCTCTTCTTTCGGGTGGCGGAATCTGCATATAATCGCCGTACTCCGCTTTCAAATAGCTGTCATAATCCTGCGGAATCTTAAATTTGTATCCGCAAAAAACAGCTTCCGTGAACTCTGTCAGAAGCTCGCGCGGGTAAATACGGTCCAAATAGCCACTGTCTGAAGGTATCCCTACCCAATCTGTTTCTTCTTTCTGATCGGCCAACGATTCACAGACTTTCAGATAAAACCTTATGCTTCCGAAAAGGGAAAAGAAAAAGCCGACAAGGCGCCGAAAGGAATAATACTGTTTCAGATCGCGGTCTGTTCTGCTTTTTTCCAGAATTGGCGGTGAAGGATACTTGTAATCCAGGCATACGCTTGCTGCTCTGAATGCCGTATTATATGCCAAAGCCTTTAGCTTGCGCTTCCATCCCTGGGCCGGGACATTCTAAATCAAAAACAAATCCACAAAAATCATATTCGGGCCTCCGACGCCAGCCGTCGGGATCTCGACATAGGTCGTCCCCTTTTTGTAGATCTTGACAAGCTTACTGAGATAACGCGAGTCAGACAACGGCTCAGCAAGCTCATATTTGTCCGGAAACTCTTTTCTGAAGGCTTCCTTGAATTTATAGAACTCGCCGCGGAGCATCATGATATCCACATCGTCATCCCAAGGAATAAAACCCTGATGTCTGACTGCGCCAAGCGTAGTTCCGGCGCACAGCATATAATCGATCTGGTATTTATCGCAGACTGTTTTGATATCAACGAGAATTGTCAGCAATTCTTGCTGAAGCTTTTTTAACGTATCATCACTTAATCTGTATTCGGCAAAGCATCTCGTGTAGAGGCTCTTGCTGTCCTGCATCTTCTCACACCTTTTCTACATGTATTTCATTTGCTGATTGAAAAATAGCAGCGCTAATTCATTTGAAAGATAGTGGGTAGCTTTCCTGTCTCATTATAAAAGGCCATTTCTTTTTTATCAAGATAATAATCAGCCGGTCAAATAGGATTATGAGCTTTATTTCTTTGGACGCAGTATTATGGGGAAAGGCCCGTGATTATTTTCACGGGCCTTCTGTTTTTTGATGAAAAATGTTCCGTCGTCCGTTAATCTATCTCCGAGAAAACCTTTCTTTGTTTTGCGTAGAACACAATGCCTAAGGCCGTCCAAATCGCGAGCATAATATAGCTTTCTTTCCCGAAATGAACTCCACTCAGTCCCGGGATCGGAATCAGCTGCAGGATCATGAAGATTACACTGAAAATGACGCCCAGAACGCCCATAACTTTCAAGAATGGTGTTCCGTCGCTGTTCTTCTTTGCCGTGATCAGCGTACTGGCACTCGTGAAGAAGTAGGCGATAGATGCGCCGATCGCACTCATGTCCACAAACCAGCCCAGTGCTTCACGCCCAAGAATCGGCCCGCTGAGGCTGACAACGACACAGAAGATCATGGCATTTTTCGGCGTTCCGTATTTCTCATCAACACGGCCAAACCACGCCGGCAGATAACCATCGCGGCTCATGGAATACATCAGGCGACTGGACGCAAGGTAAAATCCCATAATGCCGGAAAGAACGGCGCAGGA
>OCTX012163204.1_pt1 | contig 12517 bp, 5 predicted proteins | sample 1539691 | NCBI WGS metagenome assembly OCTX01 (sample SAMN02144231, study PRJEB22623) | gut metagenome | biome: sheep rumen | host: Ovis aries | place: New Zealand
CCGGCGCGAACCTTCCCGCCGAGCCGCTCCCACATGCCGATTGCGCTGCCGACCTCCTCTTTGATCTTCAGGACATGCTTGCGCACAGTATCCTTTCGTACGCGAACGGCTCCGTCAAACCGCACCTGGTTGCCCAAAAACGACACCCACGGCGCACACCCGCGAGCCCCCTTTTCCGCCGCGCACCAGCGGAACGGACCCTTGCTCTTCGCCTCGAAATAGTCCGTGCCGTACGTGAAGTCGGCTATTGGATGCGGCGGCAACTGGAGCTTTTCGAGCGCCGCGAAATAGGCGCCCATGGCACGACGGCAAAGCGACTCGTCCGTCGCGGCGATAACCATGTCATCGCAATAGCGTGCATAGAACATCTTCTCCGACGAATGCCCGAGAACCGCCTCGTCCGCCTGCGCCATCACCATATTGGCGAGAACGGGCGAGAGCGATCCGCCCTGGGGGATGCCGTAGGAAACTCCGTCCGTCTCACCAAACCGGTAGCAGCGCAGATAGGCGCGCACGACCTCGCGCGCGGCAGGATCGAGATTGCCGAGCTCCGCGGCATAGCGGTCAAGCGCCTTGAGGATTTCGTCGTGTCGGATGTTGTCGAAGAACTTCCGGATGTCGCACTCCGCGACGAACAGTTCCTCTCCCTCGTGGCGCTTGCGCCAGCGGCACAGCGCCCCGACGGCGCTCTGGTGCGTGAGCTTGCGGCTTCTGCGGAACGAATAGCAGCACCTGCCCGCCTTCAGCACCGGCTCGAACCAGTCGCGGAGATACGCAGCCGTACGTGCGAGAAGGACGGCGTCCGCCGGATCGTCGAAGATTGAGATTTCCCGCGTCTCGCGGTGCCCGGACACGGTCAGCTTCGGGACCTTGCCAGCACGCGGAGGGCGAATGGAGATGTCGCACTCCCCGACCCGTCTCCGGACATCCACAACAAGGCGCACGAGCCGTCCGCCCCATTTCGTCGCCTCGAGCGTCCCGGATTTTTCGTGCGCGCGAATGCAGCGCATGATGGACGCCACCTGGAGCTGTCCGGTATTCTTCTTGCCGCGTGCCCCAGGTCCAGACCGCGCCCATTGCCGACGCGGCGGCAAATAGTCGCGCGCGCGGCATTTGTTTTCCGACGCCGAACCCATGTTGAAGAACCGCAACAGAAATTCCCTGGACGCATTGCGCACCGTCCGGCGCATACGCATCCGGGCGAGCGTCATCGCCGCATCATCAAGCGTGATGTAGTCCTTAAGCGTTCCTATGTCCTTCTCTGCCATATCCTTCACTCTCCGCCATTACCATTACTGTTCGCTACTGCCTCCACTATTCACTCTTCACTGTTACCTATTCACTAAAAAAGCGAGGGGATTGGCCGCTGCGGATTGTCGGTCCGTATTTCAGGACATCGAGCCCATCGAGTCACCTTATCGCAGGAGCCTCCTGTTTCCATTCGGCCTTTACCCCGCTCGAACTCCCGCCCTTGGCGGGTCGCTACGGTGTCCCCTCTGAAATTCATGTTAGTGCACATTCCAATACTCCGTTTCCGCCTCCTCGTAATCCGTGGCATCTGCACAATAGTACCCATCATACCAAATGCCGCCGTCCTCATGGTCACGATAGACATCATGACCATTCATCCATCCTTCTTCGAACAGCTCGTCATCGTCAGGGTCGTACATCTCAATCTCCTTTCTTTTGAAGACGAGCATATTATCGCATATTACCATCGGCAATATGTGATTCTGGACATCCGCGGATATCCAGAGACCAAAACGCACCAAATAGTTGTCACGGAATCAGATATATGAACAACGATCGTCTTCAATCTTCTGCCTAATCTGATAAGCAATGCCATCGCCGTAAACCAAACGACAGGAGCGAGACTCTTCTATGCGCTTCAAAACCGTTGGATCTTTCGGAGGAAAGCAACATGCCAAAATGCCGCGCCCACCAATTCCACCGTACTGCCTCACTTCGTCGTTCAATTTGATTACATAATCGCTGGTTACGCCACCCGCCTTACATTCAACAATGTACAAACGACTTCCATCAGTAAACAACACATCAAACTCTTGAAGTGACCGTTCTTCATTATGTGAACGCACCCTATACCCATTCTTGGTTTCGTGCGCCGGTATGTGCGCATTAAACGACAAGGACAGCCCAATACGCAGATCAAAAATCAGCCCTTCATCCTCAAGGGGCTTCAACTGCGAATAAACGTACTCTTCAAACCACCCGCCGGTTATGTACTTTGCAAAATAGGGGAAGTGGTCAAATTGATAAGACACTGCACCCATCGAGAACTCAGCCGTTCCATCCCACTCCGATGCGGTTGAAATCTGATGCGCACCGGCCCCCTTTCCCGGCAATGGGTATGTAAACGGACAGCACCCTTCTCGTGCCTTCTTTTTAGCGTCTCGTCCACTGACACTCTTCGCATCCGTCATTTCTGAAATCGAACGGTAAATATCGGCCACGTCGCTCTTGTTTTTCCATAAAAATTCCGTTAGCTCCTTTCGGCCCATAATATGGATGTCTGGGACATGCTCCCACTCGCCTTTATTAGAGACCTTTACATCCGTACCATTTAACCGCAGAAACGTCTCAACAGAGGTGATGGCCTTAATCGGTGTCTTTTCAAATGTCATGAGGTCGATGACGCAATTATTTTTCTGGCTGAAGTAGAACGGGGTCCCATTCACCTTCCGACACGCAGCCATAGCACCAGCATACATAAGCTTCGTGCCTCCAGTAAGATTAAACCCAATTCGCGCTGACGCAGGGGCCTTCATCTGCTCCAACGCCTCCAACATTTTCACTCGGACATCCTCCGGGTTGAACGCATCAACGCGAAGGACAAATGGCTTTGCTCCATTCAAAAATGGTGCGATGGCCTCGGGCGAGAACTCATCTGAAGTAACAAACACATGAAATCTAGCGGCATATTGAGACACTCCCCAATACGAAGGAAGCCTCTGTTCTCCAAACAAATGGAATATTAGGTCAAAGCTTTTGCGCTCTGGCATCGACTCAATCTTCCTTCGCCCATTCCATTCCAACCATTCAGTTGGCAACGAGATTGTTTCCGGCGGCTTCCCAGGGCGCGACGATGAGATCAGACGTTTCTTGACGCGAGGGAAGCTCAATGCCGCAAATGCCCAGACAAATGCCATGACCGGCGTTCCTGGGCTGAGAAACAATGAGACCACGACTTCCCCAGCTTCAGCAGAAATTGAATCCATCGCAGAAGTAGCGGCTTCATAAATCCCCTCGGTGTCATTCAGCTCTTTTAGGTGCACCGGGCGAAATGCAACAGCGGTGCCAGCACCTTTGTCCCGCAATCTCGCCATCAGCCATTCGCAGTAAAACTTATGGGCCTGTTTGGTATTCGAGAACTTTGAAACAACAGCTTGCGCAGCAATCATATCGCCATGCGGAACCACCGCAAGGGCATCCGTCAGAACCGTATCATCAAAGGTATTTATCCCGTCCTGTTTCACATCGTCAGAATAACCCAAGATAACAACCTCGTCATACTGCTCCGATGTCAATGCGCCAAGAATTGGACCGCTCGGCTCAAAGCCAAAAGACGCCCGAAGATCTGTTATCCCATACCACGTCAGAAGTATTTTCCGCATCATCTTAACAATCCTCCACACCTCCGCTTACAATAATGGAATTTGCACCATCGTCACCAGTCAGACCCAATTTAAGTGCATAGAGCAGATCTGGGCTATTTTTGTAAATATCCGGCTTTTGCACGCCAAGGCTAATGCGCGATTCAAACCAAAGGCCCTTCTTGAAGAGAGGAATGACCTCATCGTCAACAATGGATTCAAACACCATGGCGCGATTGGTACCTGGCATGATGACTCTCCTGATATCTTGATCCCCGCTTTCACGAGTTCTCAATAGGGCAAGAAGGAGCTCAAGATGCTTGCAGAGCGTATTCAAAGCAGCATCAAGTCGGTGATCATCTCTGAGGCGATTCTGTTGCCCGGCAAGATTCTCAATGCGAGTCCGATCTCTCTTAATGGCTGGAGCCAGTCCGTCAATAATTGCGATCAAACTTGCCTGGTCAAACTTATGAATCAAAGATTCAGACCGCCACAGTGCTATAGATAGAATTTCATAGATGACGGACGTCCATTTCGCATCGACAGTAAGTTTGGACAGCACCTGGTGGATGATATACAATTGCCAATTTTCTGAACACTCGCCAATCGCAAGCGCTATTGCCTTTCGATTGGCATTAAATGTCTGCCACTCATTATAATCCGATCCTTGAACGACCTGGGTTAGGTAATTGATCCCGGACTGTGGGATCCGCGAATTATAATACGCCAGTACACAAAGCAATTCATACTTCGTCTCTGAATCCACTCCATCCATTTCGTAAAATGTCTCGGCGGCTTCAATCGCCCGATCAAGAAGCGGATACAAGTCGCCAAGCGACAGAAGGCCATCACGATCACGAAGTACGCCAAAGACGACAGACATTGGCGACCTTACCAAATAGCGCATCCACGTGAACTTACTCGGTATGGTTTCTCCAAGCGTAATGTTACGGGCTCGTGATCGTCCGCGAGAATCAGTCTCGATGTCAAAAGAGATCTCCGTCGCATCGCGATTAAACTCCTCGAAATCATCAGAACGGACAGAAACATACGTATTGCCCATTCTTAAAGAGGAATAAGCACCGCCTTGATCCCCGTCTCTCCAGACCAGAGAATGTCGCAAGTTCACAAATCGGCGCGTAGTTGGGGCGCCTGAGAGGAATGCTGCATATTGGAGCAGGCGATTAAGACCAATGCGGAGTCTTGCGAGCATGTCCACATGGTGCTTTCCAAAGGAAGACATCGCAGCCCAATCGAGAGGAATCGGAAACTTTGGAACAGGCGCATTCGCCTCGAACATTTCGGCTGTAACGGGAACCCATTCGACAAGGAAACTTTGGGGAAGTCCCGGCCGAGTACTTCTCGGCTTAAATCGCAATTCATACGGATTGTCCGCTCCGTACCTGTAACGCATTACGAGCTTGCATGGCAAATCTTCCTTTAGGGGGAATGCCTCGCGTGAGGACAGTCTCGCTTGATACCGCAAACGTGCGACACCGGCACCTTGAAAGAGTGGAAATGTGTAAACGTCTCGTCCCGCAGGAAGCGTGAACGTCGCCTCGACGGGGATTTCAAAGGTCAAACCAGTCCTTGGGACGATGGTCGTGTTTGAGACAAGATGCACACGGAGCATCTCTTTCCCTGTCGAAGCGCTTAAATCCAAATCCGGCAAATGATCACGCCAAAGCGGAATGTCTCCGGCGCTCTTCTGCCTTTCATACATGAGCAGCCCGCCAGCGACCGGATCAATGTCAGCAAGCACAACATCAGATCCTGCGAATCGTTCATCGGATTCAAGGAATTGTCTTTTCAGCTTCTGTAGATTCTCTACCCAACTGTTCTCTCTGGCCAATTTCCAATGCAAATCTTCATCAAGGATGTTTATGCCGGTCAACCGCTCTTTGAGAGTCCACTCCTGATCCGTAAATAAAACCGTAGGTTGCCGTTCCCAATAATATCCAAACGACTGCGGGACTCTCTTTATGAGATTGGGGTCAGGGCATTTTCGCGCAACAAGCTTGGTCGCATAAACTCTGCCTCCAATCGCGTCCAAGATTGTAACCGAATATCCGTCTCGTAGTTTTCGGCCATCGACTTTTTCAACAGCGGTGGCGATACTGCGCGGCAACGGCTGCGCCAGTTCATAACGATTGTTGATGTGCCGACGCAGAACCGAGAGTTCAAACTCGTTCACACAGTCGGGAACAAGCCAAACCAATTCTGGGGAATGAAACCGACCCTTGAGAATCTCAAGAAAGTCAGACGCTGCCCGTTCACATATGTCATTTTCAACACGCCCCGGCAACATTAGATCATTTATCGTGACAGTCGTAGCGTTCTCGTTCGTCCAAACGCACACGGCGTCCTCAAGCGCAAGAGGGACAGAACCAATCCCATCAATGCCCCACTGTTGCCAAACCAGCAAGGCATCGAGCCGCTTTGGTGCGCGCCCAAAAGTCCACATTGGCTTCAGTGATGTAAGGTCAATACAAACCGGAACGTCTACCTCGCATTTCTCAACCTTGGCCTTCGCGTTCGTCCCCGCAGGAATTTGCGTGGCATTCCCGATTTCAATCTGGTGGCACGGTGCGTTCTTGGCATAGACGACCCCATCAGTCGTTTTCGTCCCGATGTAAAAGACGTCATAATCGAAGTCGATGGGGATGTCCGCCAGGACATTTCCTTTGGCAAACGCCTGAGCCAACCGATCCCAGAATGAAATGATCTGACGACGCTCGGAAACTCGTTCGGCATCGTACTGCACATCATCATCCAGCGATTGCAGCCAGCGCCAGGCCTTCCAAATGCGTCGATAATCACGATGGGACAACAGAGCGTTATTTGGGGGCAGATTTTCCCAACGTGAAATGTTCTTCGCATCTTCGGAAATCAGCCAATTGCGGATGTCGATCAACAAGTCAGAGTCCGGCTCATCAAACGCCTTAGCGCGGGACTCGAGAAGTTCTTCCATTCGCAACGCGAATGCCTTCAAGAGTCGGTTTTCAAGGATGTCCACAGACTGATAGTGACGAACCGACATGACAAACGGATCGCTTCCAAGTTTTTCGCGAATCGTCCGGCCAGTACGGTTCGCAAGTTTCACAAACGAGCTCGCGTCCATCTCCCTCACCTTGGAGACGTGCATTCGAGCATGATCCGTCCTGGGCTGTTCATTGAGTGATCGTATGATTCGCACGAAAGCGCCGGCGCTGAACTCGACTATTCGCCAAAGCCGATCATGCAAAGTCTCGCGAGCTGCAGACGACGACTGCAGTCGCGTCAGAAAATGCGAGAGCGACTGCGGCAATGCATCACCCGACATTGGGTCAAATTCAACCGAGTTGTACAACCAATCCGACTGAACGATAACCTCCCGAGCGATCTTGCCGTCCGGTGTGTCCGCCGGATAGCACGCATATAGTGACGCTAACGAACGAATCGCCATTGGTTTTATCCGTGAAACCCAGAATTGTACGCCTGCAGAATCTTGAACGCCTCGTTCTTGTCAACATTTAGGAAGGACTCGATATCGCGACGCGATAACGGCTTGTCGAGCTTGCTTGCATATTCAACTAACTCGGGCGGGACAACTGTTCTCTCTGGAGCTTCAAGAACAACGTGTACCGCTTCAGATCTTGCTGGAGCCACTTTTTCAGCTGGCGTCACGACCGCCTTAACTTCAGGAGACTCAGGCTTTATGTCAGTCCCAGCAATCGCCGACACGGCTTCCTCGACAGGTGCAACCTGATTGCCGGATGCACCCCCCATCTCAGCCGAGGGCGCATCTTCCTGTTCGCCCAGATTCAGATAATTCGCCGATTGCCACATGAACTGACCATACCCCAATTCACATGCCGCATTAAAATCATCATCAAGATTGAATGGGATGTCATTGACACCTTTAAGTAGCAATCCCTGGATTACATCCAGACAGTCTGTCTTGCTTTTGCCACGAGTGTCAATGCCACGGAGCTTAGGCATAATCTTTTGGACGATCTGATCCTCAAACGCAATGTGCATCGCCCGCGCAAGATCAGCGGAATCGCCGTCCTTCGCCCCTGCCCGAACGTCAGGATAGTTCGCGATGTAGTATTCAATCGACTGCCACACACGATGCCCGACGGCACGACCGGCAACACCGAGAGCCTTGTTGATATCTTCGACGAATGTTTTGTAAGGGAGGATGATTTCCTTGTCAAAGGAGATCTTCTTTTCCATCCAGCCGAACCAATCTTGCTTGTTGAGCAAGGAACCGCGATTGCCTTGGTTGAGCGGCTTGAGCTGTGGACGGCGCGACAGGGTCACGGGCCTCGGAAAGTTGATGACAACGGAGCGGTCGAGTACCTTGTCGGACAACGACTTTGTCGTTTCATCCTGGTTCATCGTACCCGTCCAGAGAACATTCCGTCCAAGCGGAAGTCTGTAGGGGGGAATGCCAGCCCCCGTTTTGATCTCAAGAGTCGGGACATCTCCTCTGGCCTTGCCGCGACGGAGTTCCAACTTGCTCAAAAACTGTGCAAAGTACAGCTCGGGATGTGCCAGGTTCATCTCGTCCAACAGCACCATGCACACGGATTCGGAAAGGCCGGGGTATTCCGCCGTCCACTTGCGTTGCGATTGTGCAAGGAAGCGAAGGAGCGGTTGCGCATCAAAGCGATTGTCTATCGAATTAAAGAACCCCAGCATAGACTCTTGACTGTCCCAGTTCGGCTGAACGGCAACGGGCTCAAACACAATGCCGCCGAAGTGCGAATAGAGGCGCGGCAGTTCCGACTTGCCTGTCCCCGACACACCGGCAAGGATCGTCAGCGGCGACCATTCTGCTGTCTTCAGCGCCGTGTGGAAAGCCTTGAGAATGCGCTCATTGAACTTGATTCCGTATTCATCGCATCCGCCCTTGATCTTATCCAGCCACTCGAGTTCGTTCAATGCTCCGGTAGCGACCGGTGCTCCATCCACACGATCCCTGCCAACATACGGCATCTCGATCTCAGCGTAACGGGCATCGGCACCCTTGGCCGGCGCATAAAGGGCCATCATGCGGTCATATTCCGACTGGATGATCTTCATTGCTGCATCACGCACCTCAAACTTCTTCTCCGCTGCCTCGGCCTTGGCCGTGAGAACCTCATTCTGGTAGATCAGCGTCTGTCGATCAGCCGCCTCCGAGCCGATACGGCTCAATTGGTCTTGCAGATTCTTATTGGCGGCCTCGAGTTCGTTCACCTTGCCTTTAAGGCGATTCCGCTCTTCCAACACCTGTACGGACGGCAACTTGGACAGTTCACCCGTCAGCTGTGCAATCTGTGCGTCTCGGTTGGCGATAAGTTCCGCCGCGCTTTGAGGATTGTCCTTGAGAATTGACTGCAACGAGTTCAGACGGCTGCGAAGCTGCTCGTTATCAGACACGAGGCCGTCGTTGACATCCTGAATACTGCGCATCTGTGCCGAAAGAGTCCTCTCGCGCTCCTGGATTTCGTCCTTGACCCGCGCTTCGACTATGGACTCTTCTTGGTCGATTTGCTCTTGGTAATGAGCCGCCATCCTCTCGTACCGACGACGCGCCGCATCCGCCTCTACCGACTTGCGGTCCAATTCTGCCTGGGCCGTGTCCAGCCCCGTCTCCTGTTCGACCAGTTTTGCCTGGCGCGCATTTAGGGAGTCGGCTTGCTTTTTCAACGCCTCTTGGAGCTTCTCCACCTCCGTCCTGCGCACTTCGATAAGTTCTTGGAGATGGGCGAGTTCACCCTTCTGACTCTTGGACTGCTCTTCAAGAGCATTCTTCTCAGCTTGAACATGCTGAGACCAATTCGCCTTCTGTTCGTCAAGTTGAGCCTTAAACATCTCCGATTGCTGCTTAATCTGCTCCTTCATAGCGGCGAGCTGCGCGTCAATCGTCGATTGAAGTGCCTTGGTACGGAGCACCCGTTCGGATTCGATTTCTGCATCAAGCGCAGCATATCGAGCAGCTCTCAACTTAGCAATTTCGTCATCAAGCGACACCATTGCAGCTGTACGCTCTTCCGCCTTACCCACTTCCATTGGCGGCAATGCAGGAGCCGTAGACTCGGCCTGACTCATGACCGCCCGAATCTCTGCATTCTCGTTACTCTGAGATCTTTTGTGCTTATTCTTCTTGCCCATATCCAACCTCCATTAAAATCTCAATGAATCGTTTTAGATGAATCTGAAGTGACTTTCTCTCGTCGACAGACAAAACAATCTGCTGATCATGTCCTCGGCACAAATGCACCTCGCCGATGAAATTGAAAAAGCCCGCATCACGCAATGCTATCTGCCGCAACAGTTCATCGCTGCCGCAAGTCGCCAAGACGAGCCCGGCGACACCAAGCGTCTCAACATTCCAGTCAAGCCCGCGACTTACACGATCCGGGTTGAGTTCCTTGAAAGCGTCTGACAGGGGGTCGAATTGGAATGTCCGCAGACGATTCTTGGCCGTTACGAACGGATTGCGATCACGTTTTCGCGGCACGTCATTCAACACTGACGTGAGCAACGACTGCATGGCCGATGCCGCCTCGCGGATGAGCTTGGCGGCGTTCCCGTCCTCCTGAAGCGTATTGAACTCGATCTGGGCCTCGACAAGATGCTCGACCGTCTCGCTGGGGAGGCCCCTACAGATTTTTCTTCCATAACCCATGCGAACATCGTTTCGTGCCTTGAAGCGGTTGTCCGTTTTCGCATCGATCAAGACAGCTTCCGGCGTTGACTCGGTAAAGGCGAGGTCTGGCAACAATATGGTAAGCACGTGTTCGACGAAATCGCGTGTCTCAGAATAAGACAACAGCATGTCATATTCAACCTTGGCACCATGACTTTTCGCGCCGCGCAACCTACGGAGGGCGGAAATCACCTTCGGAAAATCCGGCATCTCATCGTGGATTCTGAAGAGTGCTGTTCCTGGCGTGGTTTCACGCATGAGCATGATGGGGAACAATACGTTGAACAATGCGCATTCACCCTTTGAGAACGCCGTAATTTGCTTCTCGTAAGGCCATTTGCTGGGCAGATGACATCCTTCCCATCCCAGTTTCACAAGTGTATCTTTCACCTTGTCCGCGAACTCCTCTGTCGTCATCGAGGTCAGCGCAAGATAAATCGACTCGACGTCATCGGTGAAGTGATAATGGAGGCCCCATTCGAGTGCGCTGAATAGATCCGGGAAGGAAGGAGACGAACTTCCATAGATGGTCTCAAGTACGGAAGCGAGTCGCGGATAGGCGGATTCGACTCGATCCACATCAAACGGCAATTTGATCTTATTCAGCGTTTCTCGTATCTTCTCGTCTTTGTTTTCGAGACTCCTCATCCAATCTTCCATCTTGTTTAGAAGTTTGGGATCGTTGTCCTTGGCATCCTCAAATGCCGCCTCCAAGACCAGCGAATACCCCAATCCAAACGGATCACCGATGCGATCCGCACCATCAGAACGTCTGACGGCGATGGGGCACAAAAGATAATATGATTCCGCCGCATCCAATTTCTCAAATTTCGCATACGAGGGGATCTTTGGCGAATTGCCGTCATCACGGACTCGATGCCGCCACCCAATAATGGCCGAGCGAACTTCATCGTCCGTGGGTGCATGGGAAACCTGTGGGTTGCGTTCGAGAATGATAGGGCTACGCTTGGATACTTCGTCGTAATCCATCGTCTCAAGGTTTCCATCCTTGACAATCATGATGTGCGGCAGGATACGTCCTGTGACGGCATCGCGAAATACAAATCCAGTCAGCATCTCCTCTGGCGCGTCTTCTTTTGCCTTGTCTTCGGAATCAAGAATCACCGCTTTGATTTTTTCACTTAGGCGATATTCTCCTCCTTGAACAATCCCCGCTCCCTCCAACTTCAGCAGAATGTCATGTACAAAATCTTGCGGAAGGCAAACATGGTCTGCGAGTGCGGCATCGGTGTTAACAAGTGGATCTTCCACGGAAAGTTGCGCGATGATGATCCGCTCGAAGGGATTGAATTTCCCGCCCAATGGATCATCCTTCAGAACCGGGACGAAGATTCGATAGGCATCCACGGGCCACCCCAAATAGCGTTCCCGACCAATGATCATTTCCTCGGTGAACAGGCAGCGATTCCCAACGACCGATGGATTTTCGGGTATTTGAAGATATTCACGAGACATGGATGATCCTCCCCTGCGTCTCGCACAGTTTGCGGAAATTGACAAGGCCAGGAATGTATTTCTCGGCGAACGGCGCCGTTGTAAGCGCTGCGTCGCCCACGAGAACCAGGAGTTTTTTCTGTCGGCTCATCGAAACGTTGAGTCGGTTATAGAGGCTCAAGAAGCCATACATCCTCGCAGCTTGTTTTTCATCGACATTCACAGCTGCCTCACGATGCGTTCTGACCAGAGAAAGAAACACAACGTCAAACTCCATGCCTTGGAAACTGTCCACGGTTCCAATACGCAGTTCTGAAGTATTGTCGCCTCCGCCTATCTCATGCCGTATCCGCTTGGCTTGGCCCTTGTAAAACGAGATGATGCCGTAGGACAGATTCCTGCCAGCCTCACAGGAGAACCATTTGGAGTAGAGTTTACGAATGGCCTTGGCCTCGCAGTCCCTCACAAGACTACCCGAAGCGAGACGTTCAAACATACCCAATGACGTTGGCACATCGAGCCAGATAGCCGGTACGCCGTCCGTATCTGGCAGATCGTGGTTGAACAGTTCCGCGCCCAGTCCAGACTGGACTCGTTCCGAGGTGTCGAATCGTTCGTAGAAATTCTGACTAATGAAGTCGCCGAGAAGTGGATGCATACGATATTGAACATTGAGCGTCACATGCCTAACTATATTGTCTCGCTTCTCGAGAACTGGGATCCGTTCCGAAAACAGATACTCGAACATTGACTTTTTGAGCCACTCAAG
>OCTX011879822.1_pt1 | contig 12508 bp, 15 predicted proteins | sample 1539691 | NCBI WGS metagenome assembly OCTX01 (sample SAMN02144231, study PRJEB22623) | gut metagenome | biome: sheep rumen | host: Ovis aries | place: New Zealand
CTTTCAAATTTCCCCGGCGGGATATTTTTGGTAGTTGTACAGATATTTTCTGGGAGGTTTAAATGGAGACAGAACTTAAAGAAGTTTATTACAATGAGTATTGTAAGACATGCAAACACAAGGATGAGGCTGAATCTTGTGACAAATGTAACGAGTGTTTAAATCAGCCTTATAACATTAATTCACATAAGCCTATTAACTATAACTAATTCTCCTGTATATTTGTGTTTAGGCATTCAGCGTCTTAATTGGGGATACAGAGCACTAAGTAAACAAGAGGTCACTAGCCTTGTTTCTCTCCTTTCAAGAGCAATATTAAAACTGTATCTCCAGTTAAGGCGCTGAAACTGCCTAGAAACTATACTAAAAGTAATTAGTAAGTATTTAATAAGTATATACAAAGTGAGGTGAACTCTGTGGAAAGAAATAAGAAAGAGTTGCCGCCTACTAGTTCAGCAATAATGCCAGAGAATCAGGAATCAAGAATGATAGGCTATGCAATGAATTTAGCAGAGCAGCAGTTACGAGATGGCACAGCTAGTTCACAGGTAATTACTCACTACCTTAAACTAGAAGCCAGTAGAAGAGAAAGGCAGGAGCAGTTAGAGATATTACAGTTACAGAAAGAATTAATAGCTGCTAAGACTGAAAACCTTAAGTCTTCTAAACGTATGGAAGAAATGTTCGAAGAAGCCATGAGAGCTATGACTATGTACGGAGGAGGAGTCAACTAATAATGATAAAAAGGTCCTATAGCGAGATGTCAACTTATAGTAGCTTCGAAGAACGTTTTAACTATCTCAAACTAGATGGCACAGTAGGAGATGTCACATTTGGTTGGGATAGGTATTTAAATCAAGCTCTCTATACATCAGACGATTGGAGAGCGGTAAGAAACAAAGTAATACTACGAGACAAAGGATGCGACCTAGGTTGTCCTAACAGAAGATTATCGGGCTCTGTAATAATTCACCACATAAACCCAATCTCCCGAGAAGACATACTTAATAGAAACCCAATTATATTCGACTTAGACAATCTGGTCACTACTTGCCTCAAAACTCACAATGCAATTCATTACGGTGATATTAATTTATTAGACAAAGACATTGTAATTGAAAGAACTCCTTTTGATACATGTCCTTGGAAAGATAGGAGCACATATGACAAATAGTATATTAGATGATGTCAAGCTCCAGTTAGGAATAGATGAAACCGATGATAGCTTTGACCCTCAAGTAATCGATACAATTAATACTATATTCGATATACTCAATCAGATAGGTGTTGGACCTGCAGATGGGTTTTACATTGAAGATAATACAACTACTTGGGATTCTTATTTAAGCGAACATGGTAAGACATTGCGAATGGTAAGAACATACATGTATGCTAAGGCTAGATTAATATTTGATCCGCCATTAAGTAGTGCAGTCATGGATGCCCTAACTAAGATCGCAGATGAAACCGAGTTTAGATTAAAGACTCAAGCAGAGTACGATAGATTTAAATCTATTACCGGAGATACCGGAGAACAAAACTATTATAAGTAAGGAGGTCCTCGATGGAATACACTGCGGTAGATGTGGATGTCGGTGAGAATTTTATAGAACACCATGGCATCCTGAACATGAAATGGGGTCGAAGAAGATTTCAAAATCCTGATGGAACTTTGACGGCTGAAGGTAAAATAAGATATTCGAGAGAAAAAAGAAGGCAAGCAGCTAAGAATCTTAAGAAAGCAAGGAAAGTTCGAGAAGCCAACAAGAAGAAAGAAATGAAGTTGGAAAAGAAAAAGGCCAAAATAGTAGCCAAAGGTCTCGACGAGGTTAAGAAGAATTCTAAATTATTTAGTAATGAAGAGATTAATAATATTGTTAATAGAACTTATCTAGAATCTAAACTGGCTGACGCAGCGAATAACAAGAATATACAGAAAGGTAAGATTACAGCAGATAACATAATAGACTTTATGAGTAAGGCTGCTAATTTTACCAATAGTGTTAGTACAATCTATAAAAATATTAATCCGATACTTGAGGATAATGGTGTTTTCTTAAATAGAGATAAGAGAAATGATTATATCTATAATAGAAATAGTATTCTCAAGAGACGTAAATATGACGCCATGGAAAGAGAATGGAACGAGGCTATGGCGGATGCCAAGTACAAATTCCTTAAAGAGAATAAGAATTCTAAAGACCTTATGTATAGACTTGCCAAAGCCGAAATCGAGAAGAATGTGAATAAGCTCGAATATGATAGAGATCATCCAGAAAAGGGTGGCAACAATAATAACAATAATAACAATAATGATGAAGATAAGAAAAAGAAGAAATAGGTAAAAAGCAGGTGATGAGATGAGTTTAAGTAATACCGCCACGCCTTACTATTATGGACTTTTTAGAGATGCGGTTATACGAGGTGAAATACCAGTATGCCAGCAAATCTCAATGCAGATGAATCTTATAGATAATTTAATAGCAGACCCTAGATATTACTATGATGAGGATGCTGTTAAAGGATGGATATTATTCTGTGAGAATGAATTAACTCTTACTGATGGTTCCGACTTACATCTATTAGATACATTTAAATTATGGGGTGAAGACTTATATGGTTGGTTTGTTTTCATAGATCAAGAAGTTCCAGTACCAAATCCGGATGGTAGTGGCATGCACTATGAAATCAGACATGTTAAACAACGACTAAGAAAGAAACAATTCCTTATAGTAGGAAGAGGAGCGGCTAAGTCTTTATACGACACTTGTGTGCAAGCATATGAATTAGTAGTTAATAAGAAGACAACGCATCAAGTAGCAACGGCCCCAACAATGAGACAGTCGGATGAAGTATTATCTCCATTCAGAACTGCCATCACAAGAGCAAGAGGACCATTGTTTAAATTCCTTACAATGGGTTCTATACAAAACACAACAGGGTCTAAAGCAGAAAGACCAAAACTGGTATCAACAAAGAAAGGAATTGAATCATTATTTACTGGATCATTACTTGAGATAAGACCGATGAGCATTGATAAATTACAGGGTCTCAGAGTTGCATGTACCACGATTGATGAGTGGCTATCTGGAGATACTAACGAAGATGTAATCAGTGCTATTGAACAATCAGGCGATAAGGGAGATAATCCAGAATACATTATACTTGTTACTTCATCCGAGGGTACTGTACGAAATGGACCTGGTGATACAATTAAGCTAGAGTTAATGGATATTCTCAAAGGTAAGTATTCAGCGCCTCATGTAAGTATATGGTGGTATAAGTTAGATGACATAAATGAAGTATCTAATCCTAGTATGTGGCTAAAAGCTAATCCGAATATTGGTAAGACAGTATCTTGGGACGCGTATCAGAGAGATGTTGAAAGAGCAGAAAACGCACCAGCAACTCGTAATGATATTCTTGCAAAAAGATTCGGTTTACCAATGGAAGGTTATACATACTTCTTTACTTATGATGAAACCTTACCATTTACAAATAAACAAGATTTCTGGCAGATGCCATGCGCTTTAGGAGGAGACTTATCACAGGGTGATGACTTCTGTGCTTTTACATTTATATTTCCACTATCATCTGGAGCATTTGGTATTAAAACTAGAAGCTATATTAGTAGTAGAACATATGAAAACTTACCAATGGCAATGAGAGCAAAATATGATGAGTTTATTAGTGAAGGTTCATTAATTGTAATGGACGGTGTTGTTCTTAATATGGAATTAGTATATGATGATTTAGATAGACACATAATGGATAAGCAGTATGATGTAAGAGCATTTGGATATGATCCATACAATGCCAAAGAATTTGTAGAACGCTGGGTTTCAGAAAACTCCGAGTTTGGTGTTGTTAAAGTTATTCAGGGTGCCAAAACAGAATCCGTGCCGCTCGGAGAACTCAAGGCATTAGCTGGTGAAAGAATGTTGATATTTGATGAGAGTTTAATGCAGTTCGCTATGGGCAACTGTATTACAATGGAAGATACAAATGGTAACAGAAAATTATTAAAGAAGCGTCGAGAGCAGAAGATAGATAATGTGGCAGCTATGATGGATGCATGGGTTGCGTATAAACTTAATCGAGACGCTTTTGAGTAAAGGAGGGCATCAAAATGAACGATGCGGATTACTTCGATACCTGCTATGATATCGGAGAAGATTACTTAGCCCATTATGGTATCCTTGGTCAGAAATGGGGTCGTAGAAGGTATCAGAATCCTGATGGAACTTTAACGCCATTAGGAAGAGAAAGATTATATGGTGAGAGCGGTAAACAGAAAGTAGTGTCTGGTTTACTAAATAATGGCGGCAGATATATAGCACGCCTAGATAAGAATAAGCTAAAAAGAATGATGTCAGCGGCAGACGCCAAGAGGAGACTCGATAATTATGATTGGAGAATAAGTTCCAGAAAACGTAAAGGTAAAGATACTTCAAAGCTTGAAGAGAAGCGTAGAAAAGTAGTGGTCAATAAGGATTTATATTCTAAGGGTCTTACAAAAGGGGAAATAGAAATTGGTAGAAGTGAATTAAAGAAAAGAGACGAAAGGATTAGTATGCTTGCCGCTATTCCGGTTGCGCTAGCTGCTCGTATGGGAGGCTACATGGTAGGATACTATCTACCAAAGATAGCATCGACCGCTATATCGAGTGTTGGCCCATTAATACGCGGTATAAGTAATCAAGTTAATAAAAGTCCTATAATGACTACATCAGTCCATAAGATTCAATATCCTGAAAAAACATGGGAAGACATATTTGGAACAAGCGGGGCTTATGATTATTTAAAAACACGGAAATATTATGATTGATCAAAATAAACAAGGAGAAAAGATATGAGTAATTTTGCAGATATGGCATATGATAATTATCTTATGCACTATAGAACTAAGGGTTCTAAAAATGGTTATACAAAAGACCCCGACTATACACCAGTTGGCGAAAAAGCCGTTGCCAAAAAAGTCCTGAGAGATAAGATCGATAGACTTGTCGAAGAAAATAAGAAAAAACAGTACGGTCAAATTTGGAAACTTCACAACCAGACGTATAGAGGCGAACGTTTTCAGGGTGATTTTGCAGGAATGCCTTCGTCAGATGCAGAACAGTTCAGAGCGAAACGAGTAAGAGACGCCAATAATAGATATGATAATAGAATGAGAGAGATTGATAGACTTTCTAAGCAGAAAACTAGAGGTGATTACGCTGGTATGCCTTCATCTGCTCTTAAGGCTAAGGAAAATGCTAATAGAGCGTCTGAGATCAATAGACTTTCTAAACAGGCTTCTAAGGGAGATTTAGGTGGAATGCCTTCATCGGCTCTTGCGGCTAAGGAAAGAAATGCAGAGATTAAGAAGCTTCATGCCCAGGTCAATAGAGGCGATTTAGCAGGTATGCCTTCATCAGCTAGAGAAGCTAAAGAAAGATCAGATAGATCATCTGAGATTAGTAGACTTCGTACTCAGAGACTTAGAGGAGACTATGCTGGCATGCCTTCATCTGCTCTTAGAGCGAAGGAGAATGCAGAAACGCAAAGAAGAGAAGAAGCTAAGGGAAGATACAATAGACTTAACATGCAGCGCGAGGCAGAAGCTAGACGTAAAAGAGAGTATGATCCAAAGATGCTAGCAGAAAACGAAGAACGCAGAAAACTTCTTGCTGAATTAAGAAGTAAACAGAAACGTCCTAAGACGAATAAGTTTAGAGCTGAGGAAATGAAAGCTCAGGCAGAATCTAAACGTTTAAATTCTGCATATGAAAAGTCTAAGCGTGAAAAAGCAGCAAGTGAAAATAGAGACCGCGAACTTCTGCTTGCAGAAAATAGAAGAAGACAAAGGATCGCTAGAAAAGAAGCAGAAAGAGCCAATGAAAAAGCCAAGGCAGAAAAAGATAGAACAGAAAGAGAAAGAACAGGAAGAGAATGGGAAGACATAGTAAGTCTTAATAAATCCAATTCTGCTCTTAAATCTACTAGCGGATACGGAACCCCTAAGGGATGGCTCGAGGAGCGTAGGAAACTATTAACCGGCAAAGGTTTTAAAAGGATAACAAGTAGTGGTAAAGGAAGAAAGGTATGAGTAATTTTTCAGATATGGCATATGATAATTATCTTATGCACTATAGAACTAAGGGTTCTAAGAATGGTTTTACAAAAGATCCTGACTATACGCCAGTTGGTGAAAAAGCTAGAGTAGAAAGAGAAAAAGCAGCAAGAAGAAATGAAATAAATATGCGTTCAGCACAGGCTCGTAGAGGCGATTACACTGGAATGCCTTCATCGGCCCTTGTGGCTAAGCAAAGAGCATCTGAGATTAGTAGACTTTCTAAGCAGAAAACTAGAGGTGACTATGCCGGCATGCCTTCGTCTGCTCTTAAGGCTAAGGAAAGAACTGAAAGAGCTTCTGAGATTAATAGACTTCGTACTCAGTTCGGTAGAAAAGGTGACACAGGTGGAATGCCTTCGTCTGATTATGAAGCCATGAGTAAAGCAACATTAGAAGCATTCAGAAGAAAAAGAGATGAGCAAGAGAAAAGAGATGAGGAGATCAGTAAGATTACTAAGAATCCTTTCCTAAGGGCTTACCGAGAGGATTACTCAGGAATGCCTACATCTGCTAAAGATGCTGCGTTAGATGCTTATAGAAAAACCCTCGAAAAAAGAGCTACAAGAAGAGAAAAAGCAAAAGACTACGCAAGATCAGTTGAGATTAATAAACTTTCTAAGCAGGCATCCAAGGGAGATTATGCAGGAATGCCTTCATCCGTTAAAGAAGCTCAAGCAAGAGTTAAAGAAGAAAAAAGAGATCGTATGAAAGCTAATGCAGAAGCCAAGCGTAAAGCAGAGTATATGAAGGCCGATGCAGAAGCTAAGCGTAAAAAAGAGTATGATCTAAAAGCAAAAAAAGACGAGATTAATAGACTTTCAGAGCAGGCTTCTAGAGGTGATTTAGGTGGAATGCCTTCGTCGGCTAGATCTGGTAATGCATATGTAAAAAATCGTTTGGCATTTAAAGAATGGGCTAGAAAAGAAAGAGAAAAGGATGCCAGAGAAAAAGCACGAAGAAATTTACAGATCGATAAACTTTCTAGACAGAAATCTAAAGGCGACTATGCTGGTATGCCTTCGTCGGCTAGAGACACTATGGAAAGTAGAAGATATAAGCCGACTTACGAATATGAGCAATTAAAAGAGAACGGTCTATTAGAGAGAGAAAGATTATATGAGAAAGACGAAAAGGGACAAACATCTAAGTCAACTGCTAAAAAGAGGCGTTGACAAAAAAGTATGGTATAGGACCATATGCCAATGATAAAGGAAGAAAGGTATAAAAATTCAAAATGGGATTAATTGATAGATTACAGCATGGATGGAATGCTTTCATGAATAAAGACCCAACAAATTCAGTTATCTATAGTATAGGTCAATCATCTTATAGAAGACCAGATAGACCTAGATTTACCAACGGTAATGATAGAAGTATCATTACTAGCGTATATAATCGTATAGCTATTGATGTCGCTTCTAATAAAATTATTCATGCTAGATTGGATGATTCAAACAGATATTTGTATGATGAACCATCTGATATTAATAACATATTATCGACCGAAGCTAATATAGATCAGACTGGTAGAGCATTTGTTCAAGATATGGTTCAATCCATGCTAGATGAAGGATGTGTGGCTGTTGTGCCAATTGATACAGATATTGATCCAGATACAGCCTCTTTTACAATTGATAGCGCTAGAGTATGTAAGATATTGCAGTGGTATCCAAAGCATGTATTAGTGCGAGCATATGACGATAGGGATGGCAATAATAAAGAAATAATAGTTAGTAAGAAAACTACATTGATATTAGAAAACCCATTCTATGCAATAATGAATGAAAGAAACTCTACTGCGCAAAGACTTATCAGAAAGTTGGCTTTAATGGATTCACTGGATGAAGCTTCTAGTTCTAATAAAATGAATCTGATATTCCAGTTGCCTTATAATGTTAAGTCGCCATTAAGAATGCAGCAGGCTAACCAGAGAATACAAGATATTGAGCATCAGCTTATAGACTCAAAGTATGGTATAGCTTATGTTGATTCTACAGAAAAAGTGACTCAGCTTAATAGGCCTATAGAGAATAATCTTCTAGATCAGATTAAATATTTAACTAGTGAGTTGTTCGGTCAGTTGGGTATTTCAGAAGAAGTTATGAATGGTACGGCACCAGAAGAAGTTATGAGAAATTATTACAATAGAACAATAGAGCCGATACTAGGTTGCATCTCAGACGAGATTAAGCGTAAGTGGATTACGAAAACTGCTAGAAAACAGAAGCAGTCTATTGTATACTTTAACGATCCGTTCAGGCTTGCACCTATCTCATCTATTGCCGATATTGCTGATAAGTTTACACGTAACGAAATTCTTAGTTCTAATGAAGTTAGATCTATTGTTGGTTTTAAACCTGTACAAGATCCTGCGGCAGATGAACTTAGAAATAAGAATCTTAACCAGAATGATGGTATGGTAACTCCACCGGCATCTACTGCTGATGAAGCTAACTACGATAATGGTTATAATGAATAAATAATTAGGAGGAAAAATTCAAAATGGCAAAGATTCATTACGATTTTAGTGGATGGGCCACTAGAAATGATCTTCGCTGTTCAGATGGAAGAACAATACGAAAAGATGCTTTCATAGATAATGATGGCACTGTAGTTCCACTTGTCTGGCAGCACAATCATAACGATGTTTCTCAGGTATTAGGCCATGCTTATCTAGAGAATAGACCAGAAGGCGTATATGCATATGGTGTATTCAATAATAATGACCGTGGCAATGAAGCTAGAGAACTCGTTAGGAATGGCGATATTAATGCATTATCGATATTTGCCAACAATTTAAAACAGAATAGATACAAGGATGTTTTGCATGGTAGTATAAAAGAAGTGAGTCTTGTATTGGCTGGTGCGAATCCAGGTGCTTATATTGATAATGTAAGTATGGCGCATTCTGATGATTATGAAATTAATGATGAAGAAGCAGTCATATATACCGGACTTACTTTGGAACATTCTGAAGAAGGAGGATACATGGACAATTATATTGATGACGAAGAGCTCGATGATGAGTATGATGAAGAGCTTGACGACGAAGAATATGATGAAGATGATGAAGATGATGAAGATGAAGAGCTCGACGATGAGTATGATGACGAAGAATATGAAGATGAAGAAGATCTCGAGCATTCAGACAAGAGTGATTTAACAGTTAGAGATGTATTTGACACTCTCACTGATATTCAGAAAAAAGCAGTATATGCCGTAATCGGAGCTGCTGTTAATTCAATGAACAATGAAACCAACGAGGAGGACGAAGAAATGAAACACAACGCATTTGACACATATGAAGAGGACGGCAATGTTCTTTCACACGCAGATTTTGAGGATCTTGAATACAAGGCTATTACAGACATGGGATCTTATGGATCACTTAGAAAGTCAATTCTAGCTCATGCTCAGGGAGATTATGGTATTGAGAATATCGATTGGTTATTCCCAGATGCTAAGGAACTTAATACACCACCTGATTTCATCAAGAGAGAAACCGAGTGGGTTAGAACTGTAATGTCTGGTACAAAGCATGTACCATTCTCAAGAATTAAGACAACACACGCCGACATCACTGCTGATGAAGCTAGAGCGAAGGGTTATATTAAGGGTAACCAGAAGACAGAGGAAATCTTCACTCTCTTAAAGAGACAGACATCTCCTCAGACAATCTATAAGAAGCAGAAGCTTGATAGAGATGACATCATTGATATTACAGATTTTGATGTAGTACTCTGGATGCGTGGAGAAATGAGAATCATGCTCGATGAGGAAATCGCTAGAGCAATTCTTATTGGTGACGGTAGAAATCCATCATCTCCAGATAAGATTAAGCCTGACTGCATTAGACCAATCGCTCTTGATACAGAAGGCGCAGAAGTATTACCAGCCGGTAAGGGTGAAGGACTGTACGCTATGAATGTAGATACAGTATATCCAGCTAACAGTACTAGAGATCAGAGATGCGATATGATGCTTGAGTCTGTTCTTCTTTCTAGAAAGAACTACAGAGGTTCTGGTGATCTCACAATGTTTACAACCGATGATGTACTTACATCTTTCTTACTTCAGAAGGATGGTATTGGTCATAGACTCTACAAGGACGAGGCTGCTGTTGCTCAGGCATTCAGAGTTAAGAGAATTGTAACAGTTCCTGTAATGGAGAATTTCACAATTACAGATTCTGAGAATGTAGTTCATACTCTTGATTCCATTATTGTAGACCTTCACGATTATGCAGTTGGTGCCGATAAGGGTGGAGAAGTTAATTCATTCTCAGACTTCGATATCGATGTCAACCAGGAAAAGTATCTTATCGAGACAAGATGCTCTGGTGCTCTTATCAAGCCTAAGTCAGCTTTCGTTGTAAGACATACAATTGCTGGCCCAGCTATTGTTGATCCTGGCGTAGTAGTAGCTGGCTAAAGAAAGGTAAAAATTCAAAATGGCAAAGATTCGTATAAGAATAGGCTTTGCCCTGCAGGTTGAAGATCCTGATTATCCTTCTGTATTTAAGGAACAATTAGTAGAAAAGCCATATTACGCTGAGTTGATGAGGGATTTCAGCGTAAATTGGCAACCTGCGGATAAGGCAATAGACGACATAAATCTCAGGCATGAGATAAGCATACTTGCGGACAGCTTTGCCAATAAAAATGGTGCATACATGCGGTATGCTGTTATTAAGGGTACTAAATGGAAAATTGAATCTATTGAGTTTCCACACCCTAGAATAATATTATCGATAGGAGGTGTATATAATAGTGAGAAATAGAGCAGACCTAGACGCTTTATTGCGTGATATTTTATCTGATAAGATTTCTAACTTTTACTTTGCGCCTCCATCGAATATTAAAATTAGTTATCCTTGTGTGATATATTACAAAGAAGGCGCCGATCATATACAAGCCGACGATCGTAAGTATATTAGCACGATGAGATACAATTTATCCATCATAAGTAAAAGCTCTGATTTTAATACAAGTTGTACAGAATTGTTATTGGAAAAATTACCTATGTGCAGACTTAGTAATTGCTATGTTTCTGACAACTTATATCACGATGCTTTAACTGTATATTTTTAATTTAAGGAGGGCCAAAATTATGGCAAAATTAGTTTGGGACAACGTAGGTGAGCATCTTTACCATACCGGTAATAAGTGGGGAGTTCTCTTTGTATCTGATCCAACTGTTGTAGGTTCAGGCAATAGACTCGCCGGTTATGCCAATGGTGTAGCTTGGAATGGTCTTTCAACAGTAAATGAAACACCATCAGGTGCTGATGAAAATGCTATCTACGCCGACGACATGAAGTATCTCGCTCTCAGAGGTGCAGAAGACTTTGGTGGCACAATTGAGTGCTACACATACCCTGATGAATTCGCAGCTTGCAATGGTGAAGTATCACCTATTCCTGGCATGAGATTCAGTCAGCAGGGTCGTAAGGCATTTGGCTTTGCATTCGTTTCAACAATCGGTAACGATACGGAAGGTAATGATCATGGTCAGCAGATTCACATCATTTACAATGCAACATGTAATCCTTCTGAAAGAGGTTATCAGTCAATTAATGACTCACCAGAAGCTATTGCATTCTCATTCGAGTTTACTACAACACCTATCGCTATGACAATCAATGGCGTAACTTACAAGAATGCATCTAACATCATCATCGATTCTACAAAGTGCACAAAGGCTCAGTTCGATGCTGTACTTAATGCTATTCAGGGAACCGATGGAACTGAAGGAGGTACTGGAACAGATTCATATCTTCCTTCACCAGCTGGTATCTACGCACTTATGACTGCAGCAGCTTGATCAATTATTTAATCCATGTAAAATGTAATTCAAGGAGATCTGGAATATTCTAGGTCTCCTTATTATTTTAAAATTCAAAATAGCAGAAAAAAGGAGATTAATACTATGTATACAATGACTCGTGAATATGAAGATTTCTTCGGTAATGTAAGAAAAGAAGATTTTAGATTTAATTTAACTAAGGCAGAACTCCTCAACCTCGAGACCTCAGAGAATGGCGGAATTCAGGGAATTCTCCTTAAGATTATTCAGACACAGGACGTAGCAAAGCTCATGGAATTTATGAGAAAGTTTATTGATATGTCCTATGGAGAAGTTTCAAACGATGGTAGAAAGTTTATCAAGTCACCTGAGATTCTTGAGAACTTTAAGTCAACTCAGGCATACTCTGATATTTATACCGATTTGGCTACGAATTCAGAGGAAGCTACAAAGTTTATTACAGGTATTCTTCCAAAGGATCTTTCTAAGGATATTAATGTAAATGAACTTCCTAAGGAAATTAAGGATAAGCTTCCTTCTACATATAATAAGCAGCAGTAATAAAGGAGGGTCAATGTTAGAGAT
>OCTX012239964.1_pt1 | contig 12508 bp, 10 predicted proteins | sample 1539691 | NCBI WGS metagenome assembly OCTX01 (sample SAMN02144231, study PRJEB22623) | gut metagenome | biome: sheep rumen | host: Ovis aries | place: New Zealand
TTCCCGTTCATCGACTCCGAGGTTTACGTGAACGAGGCCCTTTCCTGCGGCACCCCCATTCTGGCCGAGGGGGCCCAGGGCGCCCTCCTGGACATCGACTTCGGCACCTATCCGTTTGTCACGTCGTCCAATACGCTTTCGGCCGGCGTCTGCACGGGCCTGGGCGTCGCGCCCACCCGCGTCGGCAAGGTCTATGGCATTTTCAAGGCCTATTGCACCCGGGTGGGCAGCGGGCCTTTCCCTACGGAACTCTTCGACGAAGACGGGGAGCGCCTGCGTAGAATCGGCCACGAATTCGGCGCCACCACCGGGCGTCCGCGCCGTACCGGCTGGCTGGATATGGTGGCCCTCAAGTATGCCGTCATGATGAACGGCGTAACAGACCTCATCATGATGAAATCCGACGTCCTGGACAGTTTCGACACCGTCAAGGTGGCCGTGGCCTACGAGGAAGAGGGGAAAACGGTCAAGGATTTCCCTTATGACGGCGGAGAGCATGTGAAGCCCGTGTATCAGGAATTCCCCGGCTGGAAAACCCCGCTCAGCGGCCTTCGCCGCTACGAGGATTTCCCCGAGGCATTCAAGCAGTATATCGCTTTTATCGAGAAGGAAACCGGCTGCCGGATCAAAATCGTATCCGTCGGGCCGGACCGGGAAGATACCGTTCTCCGTTAGGCAATGCCCACACGGGAGAAAATCTCGTCCACGTTCTTGAAGTAATAATCCAGGGTAAAGCACTGATCCAGTTCTTCCCTGGATATTTTTTCACTCACCAGCGGCGAAGCCTCCAGCAGGGTCTTGTAGTCCTTGTTCTGGGTCCAGGCTTCCATGGCGATGGGCTGCACCGTGTCATAGGCCTGTTCGCGGGAAAGCCCCTTGGCGATGAGGGCGTTCATCACGCGCTGGGCGAAGATGACCCCGCGTGTCCGGTAAATGTTCGCGAGCATGGTTTCCGGATAGACCACCAGGTTTTCCAGGATGCCTTTGAAGCGCTGAAGCATGTAGTCCAGCAGTTCGGTCGCATCCGGAAGCACAATCCGTTCGGTGCTGGAATGGGAGATGTCGCGCTCGTGCCAGAGGGCTACGTTCTCATAGGCCGTGGCCATATAGCCGCGCATCACGCGTGCGCAGCCGCAGATGTTCTCGGACGAGATGGGGTTGCGTTTGTGCGGCATGGCGCTGGAGCCTTTCTGCCCCTTGCGGAAGGCTTCTTCCACTTCGCGGACCTCGGTGCGCTGGAGATTGCGCACCTCGAAGGCCATCTGCTCCAGGGTGGAGGCAATGAGGGCCAGGGTGCCCACATAGCAGGCATGGCGGTCGCGTTGCAGCACCTGGGTGGAGATGCGGGCCGATTCGATGCCCAGTTTTCCGCAGACATAGTCCTGGATGAAGGGAGGGATGTTGGCGAAGTTGCCCACGGCGCCGCTCATCTTGCCGGCTTCCACACCGGCGGCGGCATAGCGGAAGCGCTCGAGGTTGCGCTTCATTTCCTCGTACCAGAGCGCCCACTTGAGGCCGAAACTGGTGATGTCGGCATGGATGCCGTGCGTGCGGCCGATGCAGGGGGTGGATTTGAACTCCAGCGCACGGCGCCGGAGCACCTCCAGGAATTCCTCCAGGTCTTTCAGGAGGATGGCATCGGCCTGCTTGAGCAGGTATCCGTTGGCCGTGTCCACGACGTCGGTGGAGGTGAGGCCGTAGTGCACCCATTTGCGTTCTTCGCCCAGGCTCTCGCTGACGGCGCGGGTGAAAGCCACCACGTCATGACGGGTCTGCTCTTCGATTTCCCGTATGCGGGAAACCTCGAAGCGGGCGTTGACCCTAATCTTTTCCACATCTTCGGCCGGGATGACACCCAGTTTGCTCCAAGCCTCACAAGAGAGGATTTCTACCTGCAGGTAGGCACCGAACTTGTTTTCTTCGGTCCATACGTCCCGCATTACTTTCCGGGAATAGCGCTCAATCATGCTTTATCGGTTTTGAAGGAACTTCAGGATATTGGCTTCGATGCGGGCGGGGATGTCCTCGCATTCGGCCCGTTCGAAAGGCGTGTCGCTCAGTTTCTGATACAGTTCGATGTACCGGTCGGTGATGCCGGCGACCACCTCGGGGGTCATCTCGGGCACCTTTTCCCCTTCGCGGCCCTGGAAGCCTCCGGCCATGAGCCATTCACGGACGAATTCCTTGGAGAGCTGCTTCTGGTGCTCCCCCTTCTCCAGCCGCTCTTCATAGCCTTCGGCATAGAAGTACCGGGAGGAATCGGGTGTATGGATTTCGTCCATCAGGATAATCCGGCCGTCTTTTTTGCCGAACTCGTACTTGGTATCCACCAGGATGAGACCCTTCCGGGCGGCGATTTCGGTGCCGCGCTGGAACAGGGCCAGGGTGTAACGCTCCAACTGTTCGTATTCATCGGCCGGGACGATGCCGCGGGCGATGATCTCTTCCTTGCTGATGTCTTCGTCGTGCCCCTCGGCCGCCTTGGTGGTGGGGGTGATGATGGGATGGGGCAGTTTCTCGTTTTCGCGCAGGCCCTCCGGAAGCGTGACTCCGCAGAGGCTGCGTTTGCCGCTTTTGTACTCCCGCCAGGCATGGCCGGCGAGATATCCGCGAACCACCATTTCCACTTTGTAGGGCTCACAACGCCAGCCGATGGTGACCATGGGATCCGGAACGGCGACTTTCCAGTTGGGGAGGATGTCGGCCGTGAGGTCCAGGAACTGGGCGGCCAACTGGTTCAGAACCTGCCCCTTGCAGGGAATTCCTTCCGGCAGCACGACGTCGAAGGCGGAGATGCGGTCGGTGGCCACCATGACCAGGTAGCCACTGCTGAGGGAATAAACGTCACGGACTTTTCCCGTGTACAAGGAAACTTGACCGGGAAGTTGGAATTGGGTTTTTACAACGGCTTTCATGGGAGAATAATAATTGTACAAAGTTAAAATGCTAATCCCGTTTCTGCAAATGTTTTCCGGATATATCGACCTGCGATGTCCCGGCGGATTACCGCACCTTCGAGTCGCAGTACCAGCAGCGAAGGACGCCGTCGTCTCCGCGGCGGAACTTGTGCGGCGCTTTCTCGTTGTTGCAGATGCACTTGCGGTTGGTGCAGCGGGCCGTGGGGTCGGTGACGGGTTCCTCGTCGGCCGGCATGCCGTGCTCGGGGTCATCCTTCCATTCCAGGAGTTTGACGATCAGGGCTTCCCGCACGAACTTGCCGTTCTCCACCTGGCGGAAATAGGCGGCACGCGGGTCGGCATCCACCTCGGTGAGGATCTCATTCACGCGGGGCAGCGGATGGAGGACGGCCATCTTCTCCTTGGCAAGGGACATGCGGGCGGCGTCCAGGACGAAACTGTCCTTCACGCGGTCGAACTCGTCCTCGTCGAGGAAACGCTCCTTCTGCACGCGGGTCATGTACAGGACATCCAACTCAGGCATCACTTCCTCCATCGTCTCCACTTCGCGGTAGGGGATGCCGGTACGCTCGCAAACGTCGTGCTTGATGTAGTCCGGCAGTTTGAGTTCCTGGGGGGCGATGAGGACCACTTTGATGTCCTTGTAGCGGGAGAGGGCCTTGATGAGGGAGTGGACGGTCCGGCCGAAGCGGAGGTCTCCGCAGAAGCCGATGGTGATCCCGTCGATATGTCCGAGTTCGCGCTGGATGGTCAGCAGGTCGGTCAGCGTCTGGGTCGGATGGCTGTGGGAGCCGTCGCCGGCGTTGATAATCGGGACGCGGGATACTTCGGTGGCATAGAGTTGCGCACCCTCGATGTGGTGGCGCATGGCGATGACATCGGCAAAGCAGCCGACGACGCGGACGGTGTCCTGGACGGTCTCTCCCTTGCTCACGGAGGAGCTCCGGGCGTCGGAGAAACCGAGGACGTTGCCGCCCAATTCCATCATGGCCGAGGTGAAACTCAGGCGGGTGCGGGTGCTGGGCTCGTAGAAGAGCGTGGCCAGCTTTTTATGGGACATGCTGCCTTGATAGCGTTCGCGGTGGGCGATGATGTCCTGTGCGAGGGAAATGATTTCGTCGGTCTCCTGCTTGGTCAGGTCTATCGGGTCGATGAGGTGTTTCATATGGTTTTGGTTTATGATTGTTTGATCCAACTTTCATCCTGGGGGTTGTCACGGAAGGCGAGGATGCGTCCCTTCCAGTCCGCTGTGATGCGCCCCTCTTCCACGGCCACGTCCACGAGGACGTCCAGGTTGCACAGGGAATGGTTCTCCGTATTCGCGGCGGCGATGCGTTCCAGGCCGCGTTTCATCCCGTAAGTGAAGATGGAGACGATGCCCAGCACATCGGCACCGGCCTCCCGAAGGGCTTCCACCACTTCGATGGAACTGCCGCCGGTGGAAATCAGGTCTTCGATGACGACGACCTTCGTGCCCGGGGCCATCCTGCCCTCGATCCGGTTCGTCCGGCCGTGGGTCTTGGCCTCGCCGCGGACGTAGCCCATGGGCAGGTCCAGGATGGTGGCGGTGATGGCAGCGTGGGCGATTCCGGCCGTGGAGGTGCCCATCAGCATCTCGCAATCCGGATAGTAACGCTGTACGAGCCGGGCGAGTCCGTTCTCCACCTGCTCGCGCACCCGGGGGGCGGAGAGGGTGAGGCGGTTGTCGCAGTAGATGGGACTCTTGATGCCGCTGGCCCAGGTAAACGGCTCTTCAGGGCGCAGGAACACGGCGCCGATGGAGAGGAGGGAGGAAGCGATCTGTCTTTCCATTATATGAATTCTTTTAAACATTTCTCATACGCCGCGACAGGGTCCGGGGCGGCGGTGATGGGGCGGCCGACGACGATGTAGTCCGAGCCGATTTCCCGGGCGTCGGCGGGGGTGGTGATGCGCACCTGGTCGTCCGCGGCGGCGTCGGCAAAGCGGATGCCGGGGGTGACGGCGAGGAATCCTTTTCCGCAGGCTTCCTTGACCAGGCCGGCTTCCCGGGGGGAGCAGACGACCCCGTCCAGCCCGGCTTCCTTCGCGTTCAGGGCATATTGGGCCACCGTCCGGCGAAGATCCGTGCCGATCAGCAGTTCCTTCTGCATGACCTCTTCCGACGTGGAAGTGAGTTGGGTGACGGCGACGAGGAGCGGCCGCGTTCCGTCCTCCCGGGTCAGCCCTTCCAGGGCGGCGCGCATCATCGCGACGGTACCGGAAGCATGGACATTGACCATGTCCACGTCCAGGCCGGAGAGCACCCGCATCGTTTTCTTGACGGTGTTGGGAATGTCGTGGAGTTTGAGGTCCAGGAAGATCCGGTGTCCGCGGGCCTTGATCTCGCGGACGATGGAGGGACCTTCGGCATAATAAAGTTCCATGCCGATTTTCACAAAAGGTTTCCGTCCCTCGGGGAAACGGTCCAGGAATTCCAGCGTGGCTTCACGGCTGGCGAAGTCGCAGGCGATGATGACGTCTCGGTGGGTCATACGGTTCCGATGATTTCTTGTAAGGTATTGATGTTCAATTCGTCCATGAGGACGGGGAGTTCTTCGATGATTTCGGGGCAGGCCAGCGGGTTGCGAAGGTTCTCCGCGCCCACCTGGACGGCCGTCGCACCGGCCATCATCATTTCGATGACGTCCGCGGCCGATGCCACACCGCCGCAGCCCATGACGGGAATCCGGCAGGCGTGCGCCACCTGGTAAACCATCCGGAGGGCGACGGGGAAGACGGCCCGGCCGGAAAAACCGCCCATCTTGTTGGCGATCACCGGCTTGCGCCGATGAATGTCGATCCGCATCCCGAGGAAGGTGTTCACGAGCGTGAGGCCGTCGGCCCCGGCATCCTCGCAGGCGCGGGCGATGGAGACGATGTCCGTCACGTTCGGACTCAGTTTGATGAAAACGGGTTTCTGGCAAACGGCTTTCACCGTGCGCGTTACCTCGGCGGCCGATTCGGCGGAAGTTCCGAAAGCCATGCCTCCGTTGTGTACGTTGGGGCAGGAGATGTTGACTTCGATGAGGTCGATGCCCCCGCATGCATCGGCCCTCGCGCAGCATTCCCGGTATTCGTCCAGGGAGAAACCGCTGATGTTCGCGATGATGCAGCCGTCATAGACCTTCCGGAGCGAAGGGATTTTCTCATTCACAAGCACGTCGATGCCCGGATTCTGCAGGCCCACGGAATTGATCATCCCGCCGGGGCACTCCGCGATGCGGGGCGTCGGATTTCCGTAACGCGCCTCCCGCGTCGTCCCCTTGAGGGAGATGCCGCCGAGGACGTTGAGGTCCATCTCATCGGCCAGTTCCAGCCCGAAACCGAAGGTTCCGCTGGCCGGAATCACCGGGTTTTTGAGTGGCAGGCCGCACAGGCCCACGGAGAGATCCTTTACCATAGCAGTTCCTCCTTCTTGAACACCGGACCGTCCTTGCACACGCGCCGGGGACCGTTTTTCGTCTGGATGCTGCAGCCGTAGCAGAAGCCGGCGCCGCAGCCCATGCGCTCCTCCAGCGAGGCTTCACCGGGCCCCTCCAGCGTGCCGCACACGACTTTCATCATGACCATCGGCCCGCAGGTATAAAAGAAATCGTAGGACGGACGGGCCGCGGCGATCGCATCGGTGACGAAGCCCTTTACGCCCGCGGAGCCATCGGCCGTGGACAGCAGGACTTCGTCGCAGACCGCCCGGAATTCCTCGGCCAGGATGATTTCCCCGGCCTTGTTGAACCCCAGCACGGCCGTGACCTTCTTCCCGCGCGCCTTCAACTCCTTGGCCAGCAGGTACAGCGGGGGAACCCCGAGTCCGCCGCCCACAAGCAGCGCCTCTTCCCGGCACGCTTCCGGATGGAATCCGTTCCCCAGGCCGGTCAGCACTTCCAGTTCCGTCCCGGGCTGCATCTGAGACAGCGCCTTCGTCCCTTCTCCCACAACCTTGTACACCACCGTCAGTCTCCCGTCTTCCCGGTCACAGACGGACAGCGGTCTCCGGAGGTAGAATCCCGGGATGGCGATGTCCACGAACTCGCCTTCCGCATCGGCCTTGCCCGCCAAAACCAAGCGATAGGTCTTGGGCGCGAGGAGCGTATTCTCCGCGATCGTATAAAGGCTTTTATTCACTTTTTGTATTCTTCGTCAATGGTGGAAATCCCCAGCGTAATCTCTTCCAGCACATCCAGGAGAACCCGGACGGTCTCGAGGGCCGTGAAGATGGTGACATTGTTCTCCACCGCGCAGCGGCGGATGCCGTAACCGTCCAAGTGGCTGGATTTCTGGTTCAGGTCGATGGTGTTGATGACATATTTCACGTGTCCCTTGCGGATGGCCTGGTAAATCTCGTCGCTGCCTTCCCCGAGTTTCCGGAGCATCTTGGTGCGGATGCCGTGCTCTTTCAGGAAGGCCGCCGTGCCTTTGGTGGCCTCGATGTTGAAGCCCAGGTTGTAGAACCGGCGGATGAGCGGAAGGGCGTCCTCCTTGTCCTTGTCGGCGATGGTGGCGAAGACGGTCCCGTAGGACTTGATGTCCATGCCGGAGGCCTGCAGGGACTTGTACAGGGCACGGTTCAGGGAATCGTCATAGCCGATGGCCTCGCCCGTGGACTTCATCTCCGGGGAGAGGTAGGTGTCGATGCCCTTGATCTTTCCGAAGGAGAAGGCCGGCGTCTTGACAAAGTGGCGCTTGCGCTCCGGGAAATAGACCTCCGTGATGCCCTGCTCCTTCAGGGAGTGGCCCAGCATCACCCGCGTGGCGATTTTTGCCATCGGGATGCCCGTGCTCTTGGAAATGAACGGAACGGTGCGGGAGGAGCGGGGGTTGACCTCGATCACGTACACGTTCTCGTCGCTGTCCACGATGAACTGGATGTTGAACAGGCCCACGATGCCGATGGCCTTTCCGAGTTTCACCGTATCGTCGATGATCTCCTGCTTCACCTTCGGGCTCAGGCTGAAGGAAGGATAGACGCTGATGGAGTCGCCGGAGTGGATGCCGGTGCGTTCCACGTGTTCCATGATGGCCGGGATGAAGACGTCCGTCCCGTCGCAGATGGCATCGACCTCGGTCTCCTTGCCCTGGATGTACTTGTCCACGAGGACAGGGGAGTTCTCGTTGATTTCCACCGCGTTGTGGAGGTAGTGGCGAAGGGTGTCCTCGTTGCCGACGATCATCATCGCACGGCCACCGAGTACGAAACTCGGACGCACGAGGACCGGGTAGCCGATGTCCTCGGCCGCCTTCACGCCGTCCTCCACGTTGGTGACGGCATGGGCCTTGGGCTGGCGGATGCCGGTCCGGCGCATGATCTCCTCGAAGAGTTTGCGGTCCTCGGCATTGTCGATGGCCTCCAGGCCGGTGCCGATGAGCGGGACGTCGAATTCGGAGAGGGGACCGGCGAGGTTGATGGCCGTCTGCCCGCCCAGGGAGACGATGACCCCGTCCGGACGCTCGAGCGAGATGACGTTCATCACATCCTCCGTGGTGAGCGGCTCGAAATAGAGTTTGTCGGAGACGGTGTAGTCCGTGGAGACCGTCTCGGGATTGTTGTTGATGATGATGGCCTCGTAACCGGCCTCGCGGATGGCCCAGATGGCGTGGACCGTGGAGTAGTCGAATTCCACGCCCTGGCCGATGCGGATGGGACCGGAGCCCAGCACGAGGATCTTCTTCCGCTCGCTTCGGACCGACTCGTTCTCCTGTTCGTAGGTGGAGTAGAAGTACGGGACGTAAGTGTCGTGCTCGGCGGCGCAGGAGTCGATCATCTTATAGACCGGGACGATGCCGTGCTCGAAGCGGAAGCGGATGATGTCGGCCTCCGTCTTTCCCCAGAGCTGCCCGATGAACCGGTCGCCGAAGCCCATGCGCTTGGCTTCCCGGAGGATTTCCGCGTCGCCCGGGGCGGCCTTCACGCGGCGTTCCATCCGGACGATGTTGTAAATCTTCTCGAGGAAAAGCCAGTCGATCTTCGTGCGGTCGTAGATGCGGGACAGGTCGATGCGAAGGCGCAGAAGCTGCGCGATGGCATGGATGCGGTCGTCGGTAGGGGTGGAGATGTAGTCGAGGAGTTTTTCCTCGGACCAGTCGTCGAACTTTTTCTTGTGGATGTGGCAGCAGCCGCTTTCCAGGGAACGCATCGCCTTGAGGATGCTTTCTTCGAGGGTGCGGCCGATGCTCATCACCTCGCCCGTCGCCTTCATCTGGGTGCCGAGTTCGTTGGAAGCCTCGCTGAACTTGTCGAAGGGGAAACGGGCCACCTTGGCGACGACATAGTCGATGGCCGGCTCGCAGCAGGCGGGAGCGCCGGCCACCGTAATCTCGTCCAGGGTCAGGCCCACGGCGATTTTCGCCGTCACGCGGGCGATCGGGAAGCCGCTGGCCTTGGAGGCGAGGGCGGAGGAGCGGGACACGCGCGGGTTGACCTCGATGATATAGTACTTGAAGGACAGCGGGTCCAGGGCGAACTGGACGTTGCAACCGCCTTCGATCTTGAGGGCGCGGATGAGTTTCAGGGCGCTGCAGCGCAGCATCTGGTACTCCTTGTCGGTGAGGGTGAGGGCGGGCGCCACGACCATGGAGTCTCCGGTGTGGATGCCCACGGGGTCGATGTTCTCCATCGAGCAGATGGCGATGGCGGTGTCATTGCGGTCGCGCATCACCTCGAACTCGATCTCCTTGTAGCCCTTGATGCTCTTTTCCACCAGCACTTCGCCGACGGGGGAGAGGGCGAGGGCGTTCCGCATCATGTCGCGGAGTTCCTCTTCGTTGTAGGCGAAACCGCCGCCCGTGCCGCCCAGCGTGAAGGCCGGGCGCAGGATGACCGGGTAGCCGATCCGCTCCGCCGCCGCCACGGCCTCCTCTACGCTGTAGGTGATTTCGGAAGGGATGACCGGCTCGTCGATCGACAGGCACAGTTCCTTGAAGAGTTCGCGGTCCTCCGCCTTCTCGATGCCCTGGAAGGACGTGCCCAGGATTTCCACGCCGCATTCTTCCAGGACGCCCTTCTTGGCGAGCTGGACGGCGAGGTTCAGGCCGGTCTGGCCGCCGAGGCCGGGCACCAGGGCGTCGGGACGCTCGTAGCGGATGATTTTGGCGACGTATTCCAGGGTGAGGGGTTCCATATAGACCTTGTCGGCCATCTGGGTGTCCGTCATGATGGTCGCGGGATTGGAGTTCACGAGGATCACCTCGTACCCCTCTTCCTTGAGGGCGATGCAGGCCTGCGTGCCGGCATAGTCGAATTCTGCGGCCTGGCCGATGACGATCGGGCCGGAGCCGATCACGAGCACTTTCCGGATATCTTTTCTTCTAGGCATTCTTCGGGCCCTCCATCATTTGGATAAACTTGTCAAAAAGGTTCACGTAGTCCAGCGGACCGGGAGCGGATTCCATGTGGAACTGGATGCCGAAGACCTTGTCTTCCCGGTTCTCGAATCCCAGCACAAATCCTTCGGGGACAAGGACGTGTGTCGGGGTGAGCGCCGTCCCTTCCAAACTGTCGAAGCGGTAGGTCTGGTTGAGGACGGCGATGTGGATCCGGCCGGTGGCGAGGTCGCGCACCGGGTGGTCTCCGTGCATGCCGCAGCCCATCGGGGCGAGAGCGGCGCCATATTCCAGGCCGATGGCTTCCATGCCCAGGCCGATGCCCAGCACGGGGACGCGGCCCTTGATCTCGGCGAACAGGGTGCGGATTTCCGGGGCCTCCAGGGCCGAAACGGGACCGTTGGACAGAAGGACCCCGTCCGGATTGAACGCGAGGATGTCCTTCGCCGGGGTGTTGTACGGAACCACGGTCACGTTGCAGCCGCGCTGCTTCAGGCAGGTGAGGATGCTTTGCTTGACGCCGCAGTCCACCGCCACGACATGGAAGCGGTGGTTCGAGGTGCGGGTGACCCAGCGCTTGCGGCAACTCACGCGGCGCAGGAGGTCCTTCGGCCGCTGCGTCGCCGCAATGAGGGCGAGGGCTTCCTCCCGGGGCATGTCCGCCTCTACGATAGCGGCCATGGGCCGGCCGGTCTCACGGATGATTTTGGTGATCATCCGGGTGTCCACGCCGCTCAGGCAGGGGATTCCGTGGTCCTCCAACTCCTCTTCCAGGGTTTTGGTGGAGCGGAAGTTGCTGGGCGTGTCGCAGCATTCGCGGACGATGAGTCCGCCGATGTCCGTAGAACGGGATTCATAGTCTTCGTCCGCGATGCCGTAGTTCCCGATGAGGGGGTACGTCATCACGACGATCTGTCCGGCGTAGGAGGGGTCGGAAATGATTTCCTGATACCCGACCACGGATGTGTTGAACACCAGTTCGCAGACTTTGCGGCAATCGGCTCCGAAGCCGGTCCCGTAAAATTCCTGGCCGGTTTCCAGCACCAGCTTTTTCTCGGGTCTGATCATATTGTCAAGTTGTTATGATATACTGTTTTTCCTTCCATGACGGTTCTGAGGATCCTTCCGTACACCTCCGCCCCTTCGAACGGCGTGGCGCGCCCCATGGAGGCGAACTCGCTGCTGCGGATGATATAAGGAGTGTCCAGGTCCACCTCGACCCGGTCCGTCGGCGCTTCCGGGAGCCGGAAGATGCGGCGCGGGGCGGTGGACAGCACTTCCACCAGGCGTTCCAGGCCGATGCGGCCGGTTTTCACCAGGCGGGTATAGAGCACCGGGAATGCCGTTTCGAGCCCTACGATGCCCATCGCACTGCCCGCAAGGCCCCTGGATTTCTCTTCGGCCGAATGCGGTGCGTGGTCGGTGGCGACGACATCGATGGTCCCGTCGGCCAATCCCTCGATCAGCGCCTCGCGGTCCCCGGCGGTCCTGAGCGGCGGATTCATCTTGAAACGTCCGTCCTCCTGAAGGTCGTCCTCGCAGAGCGCAAGATAATGGGGGGCGGTTTCGCAGGTCACTTTGACCCCGCTCCTTTTGGCCTGGCGGATGATGTCCACGCTCTCGGCGCTTGAAATATGGCACACGTGGTAGCGGCAGCCCGTCTTGGCCGCCAGTTCTACGTCACGGGCAATCTGTCCCCATTCGCTTTCGGAGCAGATTCCTTTGTGTCCGTGTTCCCGGCAGTAGCGTCCGTCGTGGATGTAACCGCCCCGCAGGAGGGTGTTGTCTTCACAGTGGGCGGCGATGATGACGTCTTCGGCCGCCGCCGCGCGCATCGCCTCCAGCATCATCTCCCGGCTCTGGACACCGCTTCCGTCATCGGAAAAGGCGACGCACCGGCCCTTGAGGGCATGGAAATCGACCAGTTCCTTTCCAAGCCGTCCGATGGTGATGGACCCGTAGGGGAGTACCCGGATCAGGGCGTCCCGGTCGATGGCATCCTGCTCCACGGCCAGATGTTCGGGGGAGTCCGGCACCGGATTGAGATTGGGCATCGCGCACACGAGCGTATATCCGCCGCGCGCCGCGGCCTGACTGCCGGTGCGGATGGTTTCTTTCCAGGTCTGTCCCGGTTCACGGAAATGTACGTGAAGGTCGGCGAATGCGGGTAGCGTAATCATGCTCCGATAATAAAAAAAAGACAACCCGAAGGGCTGCCAATAACAAATGGAAATGGATGAATGGGGAAACGG
>OCTX012241449.1_pt1 | contig 12507 bp, 7 predicted proteins | sample 1539691 | NCBI WGS metagenome assembly OCTX01 (sample SAMN02144231, study PRJEB22623) | gut metagenome | biome: sheep rumen | host: Ovis aries | place: New Zealand
AAGGAATAAGAGAAAAATACGGTGATATATTTGCAAATAGTATGCGAAGAAAAAATGAAGAAGAAAAATCTGCAGAATTAAGATTCATAAAAAAAATGATTGAAAGATTTTCTTCTTCAGCGGATAAAAAAACCAAGAAAAAGCTACTAGAAGCATATTTAGATTATCTTAAAGCTGTAAATTATAAGTTGTCAGAATATTATAGGATAATAACAATAAATAAGCCTTTATTTTCGCTAAATGATAAGACAAAAAAAACTAATAAAAAGATTCAACAACTAAATGATATACTAATTAAGCCATTAGAAGAGATACTAAGAGCATTAGAACATGGTTCATCTGACGAAGAGAAAAATATACAACTTATAGATTGGATAACCTTTAGATTATTTGATGAAGTTTTTCCATCTCAAAACAATAGCTATATTAATGAGTTCTTTTCTAATGATGAAAAAGCACTACTAGAAAAAAATCTAAGAAAAATAAGAAAGTTAGCATCATCTTTAAAGTGTCCGAGTGATATTAGTTTTGCCACTTTTAATGATTTGATAAAACGACTTCAAAAAAAGAGTAGAGATATAGAAACTATTATCGATGCATATATTTACAAGCGAATGATGGATCTTTTATTAGCAATAAAATATGAAGATTTTTATGACGAAGAAATCAGTAAAAAAATTATGAAAGATTCGGAAGAAAAGTATTCACTTTTAAAAATAGGAGAACAAGATAGAGAAAAATCATTTGTTGAGCGTTATAATGGTTTAAAAGAATATACCAAAAAACAATTTGGTATAGACAATATTAATATTGAAAAATATAAAAAATTGCTAATCAAAAAAGAAATATTAAAAAGAATAGATAAAGGATTAAAAGAAATACTAAGTATTATAAATAACAATACTTTTTGGAATAATGAAAATAGAGAAATAATTCAAACTCTTAAAAGTTTGATTGCCAATTTTTTACCAACTATTACCAGAATGATAAACGAAAATAATAAAAAAATAGCAGAATTTGAACAATATAAAGAAGCAGTATCTAAAGCGTATTTGGTAGAAACACAATTAATAGATGAATTAGCTGAAATACTATTTAATATAAAAATCGGTAAAAAATACGATAAAAACAGATATGAGGAATTAGTTTTAATAGTAAAAGATGAAAATTTCAAAAAAGCTCAAGAAAGAGCCGAAGAATTATATCAAGACCATCGAAACAAGAAAGCAATTGAGGAGATGGAACAAAGGCCTGATTATACGTCATATAATGAGTATTCTTATTTATATCTTCAACCGACTAATCATTTGGAAGAAGAGCTAAGATACTTAGCAGGTGAAGATGCTGTTAGGTTTGCTAAAGAGAGAGCTGAAATGGCTGCAAATAATAATTTCCCAGTTATTCCAGATCACCATAGAGAACCTTTTGATAGCTCACCAGACGAAAATGCCGGTAAAAGAAGTAAAGCTAGAGAAGAATATTATAGAAAAAATTTAATAGAAAAAATAATAGAAATAAAAGAAAAACAAAAAGAACAAGAAGCCCAAGAAATGCTAAAGAATAATGATAGTAATAACCAACCTAGTATAGTTGAAAAAGAACTATTAGAACTTGTTGGAGAAATACTTAGTAAAGTAACTGATGAAAGTCCATATGCCGATTATATATATAGAACAGAAGAATATCCTAAGTATCTACCTAATATAAATATCAAAGCCATAACTAGGAACTATAAATATCTAGAATGCATATTTACCTTCCTAGGACCGAACGAAATAAAAATGGTAGAAGCAGATCTAAAAAGAAGAATTGCTGACTACTTAGATTTATATTATAATTCAATTCCGGGAGCTTATACACATACTGCTCCTCGAGAATTAATAGAACAACAGATGCAAAAAGAATTATTCCTTGTAGCTTGTGTAGAAAAAGTAAGAGAAAAATATATAGAATTAACAAAAGGATATTCTAATAACTAATAAAAACTCGTTTAAATAACGAGTTTTTTATTTTACATATCTATAAGATTTATTGGCTTCGGGAACTATTCCTTTCTTATTAAATAATTCTTCAACTGTTACAAATTGATAGTTCTCATTTTTTAAATAATCAATAGCTTTTAATACACCTTCTACTGAAGTGGGGTATAAATCATGCAGCAAAATAATATCGCCATCGTTAACATTATTAATAATATATTCATATACTAATTCACTATCTCTATTTTTCCAATCCTCAGTATCTACACTCCATAATATAAATACCATATTACTATTATCTAAAATACTATTATTATAATTTCCATAAGGAGGTCTTAAATATTTAGTACTTATACCAGTTATATTATTTAACGCATCATTTGTTCTATTAATATCATTTAAAGCATCTTCTAGTGATAACTTTAATAAATTTTTATGACTATATGTATGTGAACCAACAAGATGTCCTTCACTAGTCATTCTTTTTATAAGCTCTGGTTGATTTATCGCTCTACTCCCAAGAACAAAAAAAGTAACTTTAGCATTTCTTTCTTTTAAACCATCTAGTAAAGTTGTAGTAGTTTCCTTGGCTGGACCATCATCAAAAGTAAAAGCTAAGTATTTAGGAAGATTAAGCTCATCTGTCTTATCTATGTCTTCTTGCTCATTCTCTTCTTTGTCTTCAGTTATTACTATCTCTTGTTTTTCTTCAGTTTTCTTCGTATCTTTTATCTTAAAATAATTATTGCTTAAATATTCTTTTATATAAATATATTCTATAGGTATATCAAACTCTTTATTGTTATTAATTAATATAACGTGTAAAGTGCTATTACTAAATGTTAATAATTGATAATTTTTATCATCTATTTCTAATAATTCTTCATTATAATCTGCTATCTTTTTTTCTTCTAAAAAATCAATACATTTAGAATTAAGTATCGCATACAAACCTATATCTCTTTTAATTAATGATTTTTGTTCAAGTATCTTTCTTTCTTTTGAATCATAATAAATTATATAATCTTTTCTTTTTAGAATCTTTTTAATACTTTCCTCACTAATTATATGAAATGTATATATATCTTTATATCTTGTATATTCATAATCTATTATTAAGCTTCCTTTATTCCTGTTTTCTTTTAAAAAACTATCTTTAGCTTTATTAATTATTTCCTTTATTTTACTATTTAGCTTATTACTATTACTATTAATAGTTTTAATTTTTATAGTATAATCTTTTTGCTCGATAATATAATCTTTAGTATCAAAGTGAAAACCTTTATCAATATTTGTCGCTAAAACAACAATACATAGAACAAGAATAATAATAGAAATTATAATAATTTTTTCTCTCTTCATAAGCAATCCCTTTAGATTAATATATCACTAATTGTAAAAAAGTGATATATTAATAAATGTTTAAAGGAGTAATTATATGAAAAATATTGCTAGTATAGGGAAAAAAATTGGTCTTAGTAAAGAATTAGAATTATATGGAAAAGACATGGCTAAAATAGATTTTACTAAATTAAATAATAATCAAGAAGGTAAATTAATATTAGTTACAGCAACTTCTCCAACACCATATGGAGAAGGTAAAACAACAATTAGCATTGGCTTATTAGATTCTCTTAATAAATTAGGAGTAAAAGCTATAGCTTCCTTAAGAGAACCTTCCTTAGGCCCAGTATTTGGAATGAAAGGTGGAGCTACAGGTGGAGGTAAGTCTACTATTGAACCTAGTACAGAAATAAATCTTCATTTTACTGGTGATTTCCATGCTATAACTGCTGCTAATAATTTATTATGTGCTGCAATTGATAACCACATTCATCAAGGTAACAGTTTACAAATAGATCCAAATAGAATAATGTTTAATAGATGTTTAGATGTAAACGATCGGGCTTTAAAAGATATAACTATCCATGGAAAAGACTATGAAAGAAAAGAATCTTTTTCTATCACTGCTGCTTCAGAAATAATGGCAATTATTTGTCTAGCCAAAGATTATGATGATTTAAGAAATAGATTAGATAGTATTTTAATAGCTTATGATTTAAAAGGTAAACCATTATTTGCTAAAACACTATCTATTACTGGAGCAATACTAGCTTTACTAAAAAATGCTTTAAAACCAAATCTAGTTCAGACTGCTTATGGTAATCCTGTCATAGTTCATGGTGGACCATTTGCTAATATAGCTCATGGATGTTCATCTTATTTAGCTACTTCTACTGCTCTAAAACTAGGTGATTATTGTATTACTGAGGCTGGATTTGGCTCTGATTTGGGAGCCTTAAAATTCTTTGACATTAAATGCCGAAAGAATAACTTACGCCCTGCAGTAACAGTTTTAGTAACTACTATTAGGGCTTTAAAATATAATGGCAATGAAGACCTTAAAGAAGGCTTGTCTAATCTTCAAGCTCATATAGATATTTTAAATAATTTTACTAAAAAAATAATTGTTTGTCTTAACAAATTTAATGAAGATCTAGAAGAAGAAATAAATATAGTAAAAGATTTTGTTGAAAAACAAGATATACCATTTACTATAAGTACATCTTATATAGAAGGAGAAAAAGGCTCTATAGAACTAGCCAAAAAAGTTTTAGAATATGATGAGGTATCCTATAGAGAAATATATAATATTGAAGATAAATTAGAAGATAAAATTAATAGAATAATAAAAGATATATACAAAGCAAGTAAAATAGAATATAGTCAAAAAGCTTTAGATATAATAAAGTTACTAAAAGACAATAATTTAGATAAATTACCAATATGTATTGCTAAGACACAATATTCAATATCAGATAATAAAGATTGTCTAGGATATCCTAAAAACTATGATGTTACTGTAAAAAATATAAAATTATATAATGGCGCTGGTTTTATTACCATATACTTAGGTAATATAATTACAATGCCAGGATTAAATAAAGAACCTAATTATAAAAAAATTGATTTAATAAATAATGAGATAATAGGAGTAAAATAAAAGATAAAAAAACAGGAGGTTGCGATGAGTCAAATAATAAGAGATTACAAATCTATATTTGTTGATAAAGAAGAATATCCATCCTTTATTGATGAATATTTAGCTACTCGTACTTTAAAAAGATTACAAGGAGATACACAATTTTGTGGTTGTGATTATACTAAAATATATAATACCAGAGCTATGTATACTCGTTATAATCATAGTGATATAGTAGCTCATATGACTTGGCATTTCGGTCATGATAAAATCGAAACTATTAAAGCGGTTTTACACGATCATAAAACCCCTTGCTTTGCTCATACTATAGATTATTACTTTGGTGATTATCTAAATCAAGAAAAGTCCGAACAATACTTACGTAATGTAATAGTTAAAGATAAAAAACTAAAAAGCTTATTAAAAAGAGATGGTATTGAAATAGAAGAAGTGAGTAATCTAAGTGATTGCCCAATACTTGAAAACAAAACTCCAAGATTATGTACAGACCGTCTTGATGGCGTTTTACATACGGGATATATATGGCTTCAAACACATACTTTAGATACTATTAAAGATATTTATGATAGTATGAAACTTCTAAAAAACGAAGACGGAACAAAAGAAATAGGTTTTATTGAAGAAAAACAATGTGTTAATTTTGCTGAGATTGTTTCAGTGTATGCTAAAGAACTTCAAAGTGCAAGAAATAAATATGTGATGATGTATTTATCAGAATTAATAAAATTAGCTATAAATAATAGAATAATAACTTTAGATGATCTCTATACCAAATCAGAATCCGAATTAATTAGAATTTTCTCTTCTAACTTTAATTCATGGTCTTTATTTAGAAATGCAACAAAAGTTTTAACTAGTGCTAATCCTGTCGATGGTAGATTTTGTGTCCATATAGAAACTAAAAGAAGAAATACAATACCACTACTTCAAAAAGATGGTGCTATCGATAGAATTACAAACTTATCAAGTGCAGCTCGAGATATATACCAGGAAATAGATGATTACAAAGAAAAAGGATATGGATTTGTTAAAAGCATTAAAACTATTAATTAATAAAAGTTGATTACTTGACAATTATTATTTCTTTTGTGATTGACAATAACTATTATAAATAGTATACTTAAGATACTTAATAGTATTAGTGATTTGGATACTTTTAAATTTAAATCTCGAATTTAAATTTAATCTCTATCCATTACATCCTATATTATTTAGTGATTCGTTTACTAATATAATATAGATGTTATCACAAAGATTAGTATTATTATATTAATCTTAAATCTGTATCTTATCTAACTATTAAGTATATATGTGTATAGTAGCAATAGGTGAGAAGCTATATTACAACTGTCACTGTTTTATAGTTAAAAAGCTACGGGAAAGGACATATTATAGACAGATAATATGTCTTTTTTTTGTACATTTTTTATAAATGTGAATTGACTTTATATTCAATAAATAGTATACTTAAGATACTTAATAGTATAGGGTATTTTATTTATGTGACGATACTTTTTTAAAACGGTGTATACTGTTTTGGATGACCTTTGTTACTGCGATAAAAGGCCCTTTTAAAAGGAACGGAGTGTCCGTTATTTGAGTGGTGCTGTTCTTTGTTAAAAGGCGTTTTAACACTGTAAACGGTCCTCATAGGATAGGCTCAGTACTTTCTAGCTAATGACTAAATTAGTGATTTTAGTTTCTTATCAAGCTATTAAGTATACCGGTATGTGGCATTTTTGATAAGAGCCTCTGATTATATCTGTCAGTATAAGAAGGGCATGACAACCGCCACAAAAAAAACGTGTTGATTATCAATATGTTTTTTTTTGACTTAAATAATAGTTGGTAATATACTAAATTAAGGAGGATAAAATGAAAAAATATAAATACATAATTAATAATTTAGACTGTGCAAATTGTGCACGTGAAATAGAAGAAGGACTAAATAAAGATAAGAGATTATGCAATGTACATGTAAACTTTAGTACATCTAAAATATCTTATGAAACAACTCATAACATTTCTTTAAAAGAATTAAATGAATTAGTAAAAAAAATAGAACCAGAAAGTTTTATTACTCAGGAAGATATAAATACCGAAACAGACTTTAATATTATTATATTTATAATAGCTATAGTAATATTTATTATTAGTATTTTTGTAAAAAATAAAATAATAAACAATATGTTGTTAATAATTACATATATACTATTACTATATAAAATAATAATTAAAGCTAACAAAATACTTATAAATAATCATAGTATAGATGAAAACTTCTTAATATCAATATCTTGTATAGGAGCATTTTTAATCGGTTCAAAAGCTGAAGGTATTATGGTTATTACTCTATATACTATTGGCAAATTATTAGAACATTATGCGATAAATAAATCACGTTCTTCTATAAAAAATATAATAGATTTAAAAGTTAAAAACGTTCAAATTAAAGAGGGAACTAGTTATAAAGATGTACCAGTAGAAGAAGTAAATATAGGTGATGTTGTATTATTAAAAAAAGGTGATCGAGTTCCAATTGATGGAATTATAAAAAAAGATTCTACATTTGATACCTCAAGTATTACAGGGGAAAGCGAATATGTAAAAATAAAAAAAGGAAAAAGTGTTTTCTCGGGATATATTAATATCGGAGATACTATAGAACTTGAAGTAACTAGTTTATATCAAGATTCAATGATTGCCAGAATATTGGATATAATGGAAGATGCTACTGAAAAAAAAGCTAAAACTGAAAATCTTGTTAGTAAGTGGAGTAAAATATATACCCCAGTTGTAATATCATTATCTCTTATATTATTCTTATTTCTTTCCTTTATAGGAAATTTAAGTTTTAAAGATTCTTTATATCGTTCTTTGACTTTCCTAGTTATATCATGCCCATGTGCGATTGTTATTTCTATACCATTGTCTTATTTTTCTGGACTTGGTATAGCTTCCAAAAATGGAATACTTATTAAAGGCAGCAACTATCTTGATCAAATATGTTCATTAAAAAAAATCATTTTCGATAAAACAGGAACACTAACTACTGGTACATTTAATGTTGAAAGTATTGAAATAATCGATACTAATTATGATAAAGATAAAATAATAGAATTACTAAGGATGGGCGAATCAAAATCGCCACATCCTATAGCAAAATCAATTATGAACTTAAGTAATAAAAAAATAGATGAAACTAAAATAAAAGATTATCACGAAGAAATAGGTCATGGAATAAGTTATAGAATTAATAATAAAAAAGTATTTATAGGATCTAAAAAAATGTGTAATTGTGATTATGATACAGATCTTCATCTTAATGTAAATGGTAAACATATTGCTTCAATAACTATAAATGATGGATTAAAAGATGGTGTTAAAGAAACTATTAATTATTTAAATAATCAAAAAATAAAAACATACATGTTTACTGGTGATAAAAATAATGTTGCTAAAGCTATAGCTGAATCTTTAAATATAAGCGATTATCAATGTGAAATGTTACCAGAAGATAAATATAATTATTATGAAAAAGTATCAAGTAATATGTTGACTGCTTTTGTAGGTGATGGAATAAATGATGCTCCAACACTTAAAAGAGCCGATATAGGTATTTCTATGGGGAATGTTGGCTCAGAATCAGCAATAGAAGCATCAGATATAGTTATAATGAATGATGATATTAAAAAGATATCCCTATTATTTGAGATATCAAAATATACTAAAAAAATAATAATTGAAAACTTAATCTTTTCTTTATCAATAAAAGTATTAACTCTTATATTAGGAAGTATAGGAATGGTTTCAATGTGGTTAGCTGTCTTAGCTGATACAGGAGTAACTTTAGTAACAGTGATAAATAGCTTAAGAATTATCAAGAAATATAACAATATTCAAAATAAAAATTCTTGTGTAACCTAGGAGCTAGATATATAATATTTCCTTGGAAGCGAGAAGAAGAAAAATGGTTATAGGACAAAATAACGCTAAAAAAAAGCATAATGATATAGAAATATTTAAAACAGAAAACACAATAATACTAACAGAAGCTCAATTGGAATATATAAAAAAAGAAAAAAAGATACTAGGATCAGGAATAGATGGAACAGTATACGGTATGGATTCTAAAACAGCATTTAAATTTTATCATAGTACTTTAGATGCAACAGAAGTATTTGAGGGAAAAGGTATATATGATAGTGACGGAGTTAATATAAGAGATATAAAAGAAACGCTGAGATATGTTTGTAGGAATAATAATAAACCAATAAATTATATAGATTTAGACGGAGTTATGCTAGGTCGTGAGGAAGCAATACTAAGAGCAATTGAAAAACAAAAAGATGTAAAACTAACATATCTTCCTCAAAAAATTATAAAAAAAGATAATAATAGAGTTATAGGTTGTGAATATAGAAGATATCAAACACCTCTAAGTGTCTATGCAGTATCTTATATGCCATTTTTAAAAAAACGTAAAGAGATTATGTATAAATTATTTGTTAAGTTTAAAGAATTGGTAGATAATAATATATATCCTGTTACTCTAGTTCAAAAAGATCCTTTATTTCCTTTTGGACGCCATGGAGCTAATGTATTATTATCTTTTAATTTAGAACCGATATTTATTGATCTAGACGGAATAAGTACTATATATACTGAATCTTTCCATCAACGTTTATATGATAAAGCTTTTAGAGATTTTTCGATATTAGCAATGGAAGTAATATCAGGCTTAGATTATGATTACGATGGAAATCAAGACATCGACCTAGATATTGTCGACTTAGTAGATCGTGGAATACCTTACGATATTGCAAGAGACTTTTATAATCAAGAAGGATTTTCTACTGAGGAACAAGTATTACGACTATTAAAGTAGAAAAAAATAAGATATAATAAACTATATGTAGAGGGTGGTTCAATGGATAAAACTGTTACTTTATTACCGGCAGATACTTATAATGTAATATGCCGTACAATAATAAGTGAAGAAGATAAAAAGAATATTATTTCTCTATATGAACCAATAATTGGACCAATAGCATTATCTTTATACTTAACATTAGAACATGATTTAAAACTATCTAATATTATATCAAGCGAATACAATCACCATCATTTAATGACTATAATGAGGAGCTCCTTAGAATCAATAAAACTTGCAAGAGAAACTCTAGAAGGAGTAGGGCTTATTAAAACTTATTATAAGGAAGGTAATACTAATTCCTTTGTTTATGAATTATATTCTCCACTAGGAGCTAAAGAGTTCTTTAATTCACCGATATTTAATATTACCTTATATAATAATATTGGTAAAACAGAATATGATTTATTAAAATATGAGTATCAAATTCCTAAAATTGATTTGAAAGATTATCAAGATATTACAAAAGCCTTAAACTTAACTTTTAAATCTTCTAGTACTTTAGAGCCATTTGAAATAGCCGAAAGAAATGAACTAGATTTAAAACTAGAAAATGTTATAGATTTTGATTTAATCCTATCCTCTCTACCAAAAGGATTAATAAATGAAAAAGCATTAACTAAAAAAACAAAAGAATTAATAGAACAATTAGCTTTTATCTATAATTTAGATAATTTAAAAATGATAGAGATATTACGTATGACTATAACTGAAAAAGGAACTTTTGATAGAGAAGAATTAAGAAAAATAGCTCGTAAGTATTATCAATATAACAATAATGGAAAATTACCAACATTAGTATATAGAACTCAACCTGATTATATAAAAAGTCCAATCGGAGATAAATCAACCAAAGCAAAAATTATTTATATGTTTGAAAATACAACACCTTATGACTTCCTAAAAATGAAAAACAAGGGAGTAGAACCATCTAATAGGGATTTAAGAATTATAGAAGGTTTAATGGTAGATTTAGAACTGTCTCCTTCGGTAGTAAATGTTCTAGTAGACTATGTTTTAAGAAAAAATAATAATAAACTAAATAAAGAATATATCGAGACTATTGGAATTCAATGGCGTCGAAGTAATATAAAGACAGCTACAGAAGCAATGGAAATAGCTAAAAAAGAAAATAATAAAATAACCAAAAAGATTGAAAAGAATACCAATATTAAGCCAAAAGGAGAAAACCCTGCTTGGTTTAATGTTGATGCTAAAAAAGAAGAAATGAGTGCAGAAGAAATAAAAGAATTAGAAGATTTATTAAAAGAATATAGGTGATAAAATGACAATTAATAGTGAAGTAAATAAAGAAGAGTTAAAGAATAATTACAACGAGGCTTTAAAAAATAATACTACCTTTAGAAAAATAGTTAAAACAATTAATGCAAAGCCAGAAGTAGCAATGAAATATACATCTTCCTTAGAAGAAACAGCTATTGAACTAACTAATTGTCAGGACTGTCCAGGATTAATTTATTGTAAAAATCGTTTAGAAGGACATATTTTTTATCCAAATGTTAAAAAAGAACAAATAATATTTTCCTATGTCCCTTGTCATTTTACTAAAGAACAAAAAAAAGCAATAGAAGAAAAAAATAATAGAGAAAAAGATTTATTAAACGCAACTTTTAAAGATGTAGATATTACCGACAAAAAAAGAGTTAAGGTAATCAAATGGTTAAAAGAATTTTGTGACAATTATAATAAAGCCGGTTATTTTAAAGGATTATACCTACATGGCAATTTTGGTTGTGGTAAAACATATCTTATTTCAGCTTTATTTAATGAATTATCAAAAAAAAGAATTAATACAGAGATTGTTTATTATCCCGAATTATTAAGAGAAATAAAAAGTGACTTTGACACCTATGGCGATAGAATTAATTATTTAGAAGATGTAGATTTGTTATTAATAGATGATATCGGTGCTGAAAAAGTAACAGAATGGAGTAGAGATGAAATATTAGGAACTATCCTTCAAAAAAGAATGAACAACTATAAAACAACATTTTTTACATCAAATCTAAATATGGAAGAATTAGAAAGACATTTAAGAATTAATTCTTACAGTGACGATGAAATAAAAGCCAGAAGAATAATTGAAAGAATCAAACAATTAACCGTTGATATGGAAATGATTAGTGAAAACAAAAGAAAGTAGTAACAAAAATAAAATAAATTTGTTATAATCTTTAAGAGGTAATAAAAATGAAAGATTTAAGAGTAATATTTATGGGAACACCTGATTTTGCTGTTCCAGTATTAAAAGCACTAGTTGAGAATACTAACGTTGTATTAGTTGTAACTCAACCTGATAAAAGAGTAGGTAGAAAACAAGAAATAAAAATTACGCCAATAAAAGAATTGGCTAATTCATATAATATACCTGTATTTCAACCTGAAAATATAAAAAAGGATTTTGAAAAAATTATTAGTTATAAAGCTGATATTATAATTACTTGTGCATATGGGCAAATAATTCCTGAAGTAATACTTAATAATCCTGAATTAGGATGCATAAATGTTCATGCTTCGTTACTTCCTAAATTAAGAGGAGGAGCTCCGATACATCACGCTATAATGGACGG
>OCTX012198351.1_pt1 | contig 12506 bp, 10 predicted proteins | sample 1539691 | NCBI WGS metagenome assembly OCTX01 (sample SAMN02144231, study PRJEB22623) | gut metagenome | biome: sheep rumen | host: Ovis aries | place: New Zealand
CAGCATCCCGACTGGGGCACCAGGATCTTCAACCTGGCGAAGAAAGAGGTCTCCAACTTCCTGATCGCCAACGTCAACTACTGGATCAACGAGTACCACATCGACGGAATCCGTGTAGATGCGGTGGCGTCCATGCTCTATCTGGACTACGGCAAGAAGGAAGGCCAGTGGCTTGCCAACAAGTACGGCGGAAATGAGAACCTTGACGCTATCGAGTTCTTCAAGCATCTCAATTCCGAGATCCACGGCGCTTATCCCGGCTTCCTTACGATCGCCGAGGAGTCCACTGCATGGCCCAAGATCACGGCGAAACCCGAAGACGGAGGCCTTGGCTTCTCCTTCAAGTGGAACATGGGCTGGATGCACGACTTCTGCGAATACATGAAGCTGGATCCGATCATGAGAAAGGGCGACCACAACGGACTTACCTTCGCGATGAGCTACAACAGCGCTGAGAAGTATATTCTGCCTCTGTCCCACGACGAGGTTGTACATCTGAAGTGCTCCATGGTCAACAAGATGCCCGGCTACAAGGTGGATAAGTACGCCAACCTCCGTGTGGGCTATACTTTCATGTTCGGCCACGAGGGCAAAAAACTGCTGTTCATGGGTCAGGAATTCGGCCAGGAGCATGAGTGGAACGAGGCGACGGAGCTCGAGTGGTGGAGACTTGAAGAGGGCAAGGACGACAACTATCTCAATATCGGCATGAAGTACTATATGCAGAGACTTCTGGAGATCTACAGAAGCCACAAGTGCCTGTATGAGATCGACGACGACTGGTCCGGATTTGAGTGGATCAACGCGGATGACGCGGACAGAAGCATCTATTCCTTCTTCCGCAAGTGCCCTTCCCAGAAGAAAGCCCTTCTGTTCGTCCTGAACATGACGCCTATGAAGAGGGAAGGCTACAGAGTCGGTGTTCCGGTCCGCAAGCAGTACAAGCTTCTGCTCAACAGCACGGAACTGGTATTCGGCGGTGCCGGCGAGACAAGTGTGCCCGAAGTGATTAAGGCTCAAAAAGGTGAGTGCGATAAAAGAGATCAGTACATCGAATTCGACCTTCCGGCATACGGCGCGGTGATCTTCGAGTTTTCATTATGATCTATCAGAATTTTGAATGAGGTATTTAGGATATGAAGAAAAGCCATGAGTCGTCTGAAGACTATCTTGAGACAATTCTGATGCTGCGTGAGAAGCACGGAAATGTCAGGTCCATTGATATCGTCAATAAGTTGAACTATTCCAAGCCGAGCATCAGTATTGCGATGAAGAAACTGAAGTCGGAAGGCATGGTGGAGATGGACCTGAACGGTTATATCACATTGACTCCCAAGGGCGAAGAGGTTGCACAGAGGATCTATTCCAGGCACAAGCTTTTGGAGAAATGCCTGATCGCGATCGGTGTGGAGCCTGAGACAGCAGAAGAAGAAGCCTGCAGGATCGAGCATGTGATCGATGACGACACTTATGACAAGATCAACGCTTTTTATGAAAAGCACGCACAGAGCGTTTGGTAAAAGGCGGAAAGTGCAAAGGAGGCAGTTGTGGGAACAATTTTAAAAGTTCCGCATATCGAACAGACAGACGAGTGGCCGGCCGGCGATGAGTGCCTGTGCGCGGTAATGCTTTTGAGGTATCTGGGGATCAGGATCACAGTAAATGAGTTCGTGGATTTCTTCCTGCCTCAGGGACAGATGAGCCGCAAGGAAGGGAAGCTTATAGGGTGCGATCCGGAGAAGGAATTCGCCGGGAGCCCTTATGAGAAGAATTCTTTCGGCTGCTATCCGGGTGTTCTGATCAAGGCGATGAATGACTGCTTCCTGCAGAAAGGAGTTCCCTACAGGGCGGAGGACGCTACCGGCAGATCCACCGATGAACTCCTGACAGAAGGAATAGGTAAGGGTGTACCTGTGATCTACTGGGCGAGTGAGAATATGAAGCCCACCCACCCCGGCTACAGCTGGGTGTGCAGAAAAGACGGAAAGACGATCCGATGGACCGCGGGAGCCCAGTGTATGCTTCTGATCGGCAGTGATGTCAATGAGCTTGTGTTCAATGACCCCATGATGCCGGAAGGCGCTGTACACTATTCCAGAATGACCGCCGTGAAAAGGCACGCGGAGCTCGATAAACGCGCCGTGCTGGTGAGGCTCTGAAACAGAGAAAAGGCGGCCGTCCGCGGATGGCTGTATTTTGACCGGGGCAGCCCGGCGATGAAAGGAAACTGATCAATATGATTCGTATAACTATGAAGGACGGCGGCGTGATCGACCTCGAGCTTGACAAAAAAGCGGCGCCCGTCACTGTGGAGAACTTTGAGAAACTGGTGAAGGACAAATTCTATGACGGACTGATCTTCCACAGGATCATCCCCGGATTCATGATCCAGGGCGGCGATCCGGAAGGGACCGGAATGGGCGGTCCCGGCTGGCATATTAAGGGAGAGTTCGCGGCAAACGGATGGGACAATCCGATCGCGCACAAGAGGGGCGTGATCAGTATGGCAAGAGCCCAGGATCCCAACAGCGCGGGAAGCCAGTTCTTTATCATGCATGGAGACGCGAACTATCTGGACGGACAGTACGCGGCATTTGGCAAAGTAGTCAGGGGCATCGAAGTCGTGGATAAGATCGCGGGGGTTCCCACCAACAGATGGAACAACAGGCCTTATGAGGATCAGGTGATCGACACGATCAGAATTGTAGAAGAATAACTGAATCACTGAGGGGAGTCACGTTCGGGCGGCAGCGCAAAGCCGTTAAGACCGGGCGGACTCCCTTTTTTTGCCTGACAGCGGGGAAATTTGCTATGGATTTCGGCCGACATCGGAGTATAACTATAAGAGAACCGAATTCTATCGACAACGGAGAGCATAACTATGACGGAATTTGTCCAGAAATATAAAATATGGATCGCGGCTGCTGCAATTATTGTGATCGCGGCCGCAGCGTTTCTATTCAGACAGGCAGGAGCAGGCGGAACAGAAGGGGGGACGGCCTATGTCGAGACTGTGGCGAACCTCACGGGACAAAACGCATCACTTGGCATGATCAACCGTTTCGCCGGCATCATTGAAGCTCAGGGCACCTGGTCGGTGAATAAGAACGCCGACGCGGAGATCGAGGAGATCTATGTCTCGGAGGGCGAGGAGGTCGAAGAAGGCCAGGCACTCTTTGTTTACAGCACGACGAAATATGAGGAGGACCTGCAGCAGGCAAGGATCGATCTCGAACGGCTCCACAACGAATATGACAGCACTGTGGAGACGATCGCGCAGCTGGAGAAGGAGAAGAAAAGTGCCTCCTCTTCCGAACAGGCCAATTATACAGTTCAGATCAAGGAGCAGAATCTAACGCTCAAGGACAAGGATCTGGATATTCAGATGAAAGAAAAAGAGATCGAGAAACTGGAGGACAACATCGAGAACGCGGAAGTGAAGAGCGGCATCGCGGGAGTTGTCAAGAGCATCAATGAGAGCGGGTCCTCCTCGGGAAACGGTGACAACAGTTTTATCACGGTCATGAAGGTCGGCACTTACCGTGTTAAGGGAACGGTCAATGAACAGAACATCGGAGACCTCTACATCGACGCGCCTGTCCTTGTACACTCGAGAGTCAATGACAGTGTGTGGAGAGGAAAGATCACCAAGATAGACACGGAGAACGCGCTGACAAACGATAATGCCGGGTACGGAACGGGAAATTCGGAGAGCAGAAGCTCGAAATACCCATTTTACGTGGAGCTGGAGAACAGCGACGGCCTGATCATGGGACAGCATGTGTACATAGAGCCCGACCTTGAGCAGGGTGAAGAGAGCACAGGTGAAGGTATCTGGCTGGCCTCCTACATGGTGGACCAGACAGATCCCGAGCATCCTTTTGTGTGGAAGGATGTACGGGGGAGACTGCAGAAACAGGAGGTAACGATCTCCGAGGTCAGGGAAGAACTCGGCAGGGTGAAAATTTCCGAAGGGCTTTCGCCGGAGGATTCCATCTGCATTCCGGATGGGACGCTCACTCCGGGCATGAAGACCGCACCGATGAGTGAGAAGCCCGAGGAGACAGAAAATACGGAGACAATGTCCGAAGAAGGCGCGGAAGCAGTGCCGTCCGAGGGTATGGAAACGGAGCCCTCCGAGGCAGCCGGAGGTCAGGGATGAAAAAGATCGTAGAGTGCAGAAATATCTATAAGAACTACTACCAGGGCAAAATAGAGATTCCTGTGCTGAAGGACATCAATTTTGTGATGAATGAGGGGGATTACACGGCGGTTATCGGGCCCTCGGGCTCCGGAAAATCGACGCTGATGAATCTGATCGGATGCCTGGATAAGGCCACCAGCGGAAGTCTTCTGATCGACGGAAGAGAAGTCGGGAGCCTTTCCCGCAACGAGCTGGCGGACCTGCGGCTTGAAAAGATCGGTTTCGTCTTCCAGAATTTCCAGCTGCTGGGCGGACAGACCGCGCTGGAGAACGTGGAACTTCCGCTGACTTACGCCAATATCCCGAGAAAACTCAGGAAAGAAAGAGCAGAGGAAGCCCTGTGCCGGGTAGGCCTGTCTGACAGAATGGACTTTATGCCCAACCAACTGTCCGGCGGACAGAAGCAGAGGGTCGCCATCGCAAGGGCGCTGGTCAACAACCCCAGGATCGTCCTCGCGGACGAGCCGACGGGAGCACTGGATTCCCGGTCAGGAGCTCAGGTCATGGACCTCTTTGAAGAACTGAACGCCGAAGGAGTCACAGTCCTGATGATCACCCACGACAGCGGGATCGCCAGGCGCGCGGCAAACAGAGTGGAGATCAAAGACGGCGTACTGGGCCGTTTGGAGGAAAACTGAGAAATGATGGAAAGGCAGGGAGGAAATAAAAAGAGAATAACAGCAGCAGTGATCGCCGCGGTGCTCATATTTGCGGCAGTCGCAGGCATTGCGTCGGCTGTCCGCGCCACCACTTCGTCAACTGTGGCAGTGGTCCCTGTGTCCGATCTCAATTACGGGAATTACCTGGACTGGCAGAACAGTGTGTCGGGTAAGATCACCACGGAAGCGGAACAGAATATCTATCTCTCGGACACGGAGAAAGTGCAGGAGGTAGTGGTGCAGGAGGGGCAGGCCGTCCGCAAAGGCGACGTGCTGCTGCGCTATGATACAGAGAGCACGAGACTGAGTCTGGAGAAGGAAGAGGTCAACCGCGAGAAAATAGAGCTGGACATCGTAGTCGCGAAGGAGAATATCAAGACCTTGGAGAACACTTCCGCGGTTTCTGATGAAGGTGATTTCGGCCTGATCGAAGATTTCACAGAGACGGATCCGGCGGAAGTCCTCAGCAAGGCCGCAGTTCATGAGAAAATCCTCAGGGCTGACGCCAAGCCTGTCAGCGAGGGCTCGGAATACGAGGTCCTCGGAACAGAGTTTGCCCCCTATGTGTTTCTCTGCAAAGGAGATTCCGTTATCATGACCGGGGATTTCATAAAAAAATGGCAGAAAGAGGCCCAAAAGCGGCAGTTCAAGCAGCTCTATATCGAGCTGGCTGTCATGGATAATGCCCAGAGACTTCAAAAAGCGTGGATCCAGGACATCATGCTGCTGGATCCCGGTTATGATATAGAGATCGATCTGAGAACAGGAAAGACCGGTTACGCCGCGATGAACGACCCGGAACAGATGGCGGCCCTTCTGCGGAAGATCCTCCTGGACGTACCGGAAGAAGAGCGCGGCGCCTGGCTCGCTGCCATGCTGGACAAGCTCCTGATCCTCACTGAGAAAGAGGAGGAACTGCAGGAGCGGGGAGCGCTGTTTGCGGCAATGCTCAACGAACTGGGCAAAGAAGAGCAGGCGGATTTCGCCGCGGAGTTTGCGGCGGCAGCGGCTCTTCTGGATGATAAAACCCTTTCTTTTATGTTCACGAGTCTTGCGGAAAATCTTAAACCGGAACAGACGAAAGAATTGGATCCGGAGAGCCTGCGTCACTTTTTTGGCATGATGAGTGAGGAGCAGCTCAAAGTGCTGGTGGAAGCGAGAGGGGAAGAGATCAGAGCCCTGCTGGATAAAGCCGAGCAGAGCCAGGCGCAGCCTTCGGACGGAAGCGGCACCGGGAGCGGAGAAGCCCCGGGAACTTCAGGAAGCGGGGAAAGCTCTGCGGAAGGTGAAGGCTCAGAAAACAACTCGGATACTTCCGGGGCGCAGGATCCCCGGGAAGGGACGGATGAGAGCCGGGAGGAAGAGGAAAAGCACGATGAGGAACCCTCCGCGGATATGCAGGAGACCGAGCCCGCGCAAACGCAGCAGGAGAGCGGGCCGGTGGAGACGGAACCGTCCACAGCATCTGATACCTCTTCCGGAAACGGCGGCGGTAAGCTCCTGTCCCCGGATACTTCCTATACCAGCGATGAACTGGTGAAGGCCAGGAGGGAGGCAAAAGATAAACTCAGAGACCTTGAACTGAATCTCAGGGAGTCCGAGATCAAGATCGAGAAAGCCCGGAAAGCGCTGGATAAGGGCGTGGTCACAGCTGATATGAACGGCGTCGTCAAGACGGCAGGAGATCCGAAGTCACCGCCCACGGACGGCAGTGCCTTTATTACTGTGGCAGGTTCGGACGGACTGTTCGTAAGAAGCGGGATCAAGGAGAGCAAACTCGGAACCCTGAAGGAAGGCGATATTGTGACTGTCACTTCCTGGCAGAGCGGAGGGAAGTACGAGGCTGAGATCAGGAGCATATCTCCCTATCCGGATAACACCGGGATGTTCGAAGGGGACGGCACAGAGACGTATTTTCCGTTTACGGCCAATCTTCTCGACCGGGAAGCTTCGCTTCAGAACGGTGAATGGGTGGAAGTATCCTACAAGACGGCCGGCAGCGGAGAGAGCGAAGGCACCCTGACGGTGCTCAAGGCATTTGTCCGGGAAGAAGGAAGCAAAAAGTATGTTTATGTCCGCGACGGGAATAACAGACTAAAGAAGCAATATATAGTTACCGGGACGCTCAGTGACACAGGATATGAGGTGCTGGACGGGTTAAGCGAGAGCGACTGGATCGCCTTCCCCTATGGAAAGAACGTGAAGGAAGGCGCTAAGACCAGGGAGTCCTCTACAAGAGAACTATATGATTGAGAGAAGCAGAGGACCGGCCATAAAATCCGTGAAGGAACATAAGGAGAACGGGTATGGGTGAAAACATAAGACTTGCGCTGAAGGGGATCTGGTCCCACAGGCTGAGGTCTTTTCTGACGATGCTGGGCGTGATCATCGGCATCGCTTCGATCATCGCGATCGTCTCCACCATAAAGGGGACGAATGAGCAGATCATGCAGAATCTGATCGGCGCGGGCAACAACAACGTGACCGTCTCCCTCAAGCAGGGCGATTCGGAATATTGGATGGACGCAGGGACTCCGGATAATGTGATCCCTGTGACAGAGTCGCAGAAAGAGGAGATCCGGAGTCTTGACAGTGTAGCTGACGCTTCCTTCTATGTGAAAAGAAAATACGCCGGCGGGATCAGCGCCGGGGTCAACAGTCTTACCGGGGGGTCTGTTTTCGGCATCGACACACATTATCTGTCTACAGTGGGATTTGTGGTATTCAGAGGCAGGCCTTTTGTGGAAACGGATTATTCGGATTTTCACAAGGTGGCGCTTTTAGATGAAAAGGCGGCGGAGCTGCTGTTTCCCGAGAGGGATCCGATCGGACGGATCGTTGAACTCTCCGGAGAACCTTTCACGGTAGTAGGACTAGTGCAGAAATCGGATGATTTCCAGCCGGTCATCGAGTCCCTGCAGGACTATGAGACCTACAACCGGGAGGAGTACGGAATGGTGCTCATACCCGACGCGGACTGGCCGATCCTGTACAATTATGATGAGCCCAGAGACTGCGTGGCAAGGGCAGTGACTACGGAGAAGATGAGTGAGATGGGCAGAGCGGTGGAGAAGATCATGAAGAAAGCCGTCGCCGCCGGTTCTCAAAATGATGACGCGGTCACCTATAAGGCGGAGGACCTTCTGGAAAAGGCGCGCAACAAACAGGAACTCGCCAACAGCACGAACAGCCTTCTGATCTGGATCGCCAGCATCGCTCTGCTGGTCGGCGGGATCGGCGTGATGAATATCATGCTGGTGTCCGTAACGGAGAGAACAAACGAGATCGGGCTCAAAAAAGCGCTCGGCGCAAGGGACAACAGGATCCTGGCGCAGTTTCTGACAGAGGCGGTGGTACTGACGAGCCTTGGCGGCATAGCGGGTGTCATTTCGGGGATCATCCTCGCGGAAGTGATCTCCCGGGCAGCAGGAACGCCGGTCGCCATCAGCATACCGGCGATCATACTCAGCGTGCTGTTTTCAATGGCGATCGGCGTGATCTTCGGATTCCTGCCTTCTGTCCAGGCAGCCAATCTCAATCCTATCGACGCGCTGCGGCGCGAATAAGCGTTCCGCGGCAGACCGGAACGGAACCGGCCTGTATATTCTGCCTCGGAAAGATCAGATAATTCCCCGGAGGTTGTAGAGGATCCCCTCTGCGACCTCCGGTTTATTCATGGTATAGACATGGATATGACCGCATCCGTTTGCGATCAGGTCAATGATCTGATGGGAAGCGTAAATGATCCCGGCCTTCTGCATGGCTTCAGGGGAGTCCCCGAAGCGGTCGACAAGCGCGGCGAGCTCGGGCGGAATGACGCATCCTGAGAGCTGGATGGAGCGCTCCATCTGCCGGCGGCTGGTGACAGGCATGATGCCGGCGAGAATGGGGACGGTGACCCCTGCCTCTCTGAGGCGATACAGGTAATTGTAGTAGATCGAGTTGTTGAAGAACATCTGTGTAGTCAGAAAGTCACAGCCCGCGTCTACTTTTTCTTTTATATGGCGGATGTCCTCATCCTTGTTGAAAGCTTCCGGATGCTTCTCGGGATAACAGGCTCCTCCGACGCAGGCGTCCGGATACTCGGCGCGAATCTGCTCGACGAGTTCAATGGCGTGCTCATAGTATCTGCGGCTGGGGAACTCCATGTCCTTGGGAATATCTCCTCTGAGGGCAAGGATGTTCTCAATGCCGGCGCTGCGGATCTTCGCAATCTGGCTGCGCACGCTGTCCCTTGTAGAACTGACACAGGTGAGGTGAGCCATGGAGGCGACGCCTTCTTCCATGATGTCCCTTGCGATCTCTACAGTGTACTGGCTGGTTCCTCCCCCGGCGCCGTAGGTACAGCTGACAAATGAGGGATGGAGCTGCGCGATCTCACGCACGGTGGCGCGAACCGAATCGAGTTTTACATCGGACTTGGGAGGAAAGACCTCCATGGAAATCGTGACAGGGTTTGACCTGAGGATTTGACTTATCTTCATTACTATTACCTCCGGGGTGATAATATATGCTTTCACACTTCATTGCAGTATATCACAAAAGTACAAAAGACGCTTATTGATAAATAAATAACTTTTTAATTGTCCCGACAATTAAACAATTCGGGTGATAATTCGGCCTTTTTTTGTGTTATATTTGAATTACGGATGATTACAAAACTTTATTTAGGAGGTATTACTTATGAGTGCTTATGGTTTTGGTGGAATGATCAAGAAACTGAAAGAGAATCCCAAGACGATTGTTTTCACTGAAGGAACCGATGCAAGAATCCTTGAGGCAGCTTCCCGCCTCCTGGCCAGCAATTTCCTTACACCTATTCTGATCGGTGATGAGGATGAGATCATTGACGCAGCGGAGAATGAAGGCTACAACATTCGCGGCGCGCAGATCATCAATCCCCTTAAGTATGACCGCTTTGAAGAGATGGTCGACCTTTTCTGCGAACTGAGAAAGAGCAAGGGAATGACTCCTGAGAAGGCAAGACCGATCCTTTCCCAGGCCAACTATTTCGGAACCATGCTTGTTAAGATGGGCGTAGCGGACTGCCTGCTCGGCGGCGCCACCTATTCCACAGCTGATACTGTTCGTCCTGCTCTGCAGATCATCAAGACGAAACCCGGCAACAGCATCGTATCTTCCTGCTTCATTCTGGTCCGCGGAGCAGCGACCGGCGGAAGAGAAGTTATCGCGATGGGCGACTGCGCTATCAACATCAATCCTTCCGAGGATGATCTGGTCGAGATCGCAGGCGAGACCGCTGAGTGCGCGAAGGTGTTCGGTATCGATCCCAAGGTCGCTTTCCTTTCCTTCTCCACAGCAGGATCTGCTAAGGATCCTTCCGTCACGAAGGTCCAGAACGCAACCAAGAAGGCTCAGGCGAAGTATCCTGATCTCCCGATCGACGGTGAGATGCAGTTTGACGCCGCAGTTGCACCTAACGTAGGCCAGCAGAAGAAGCCCGGTTCCAAGGTGGCAGGTTATGCCAACACCTTCATCTTCCCTGACATCAACGCAGGCAACATCGGCTACAAGATCGCTCAGCGCATGGGTAACTTTGAAGCATACGGCCCGATTCTCCTTGGCCTGAACGCTCAGATCAACGACCTCTCCCGCGGCTGCAACGCGATCGAGGTTTATTCCATGGCTATCATCACAGCTGCGCTTTCCTGATAGATCATTGACTAAGACCGGAAATAATATCTGATCCATTACTTTATACATAAACTGCCTGTTTAATGTAAATTCGGGCGCGTCGGAGAGAGACTCTCCGGCGCGTCTTTTTTGTACAAACAAAGACGGCTTAAGGATGAAAAAATGGCGAAAATGCACAAACAAGGGTGACTAGCACTATTTTGGCATGGTAAAATGGATGTAGATTACTGACAGCTCTTCATACTTATGCCAGGGAGGTTACAAATGAGGGAATGGAGCAGAGACGAGCGCTACAGAGTGCTTCAGAGCGCAGACGAGATCAAGGATCTGCATGATAAGATCTCAAAGTCCGCATACAGACAGTTATACCATGTACAGCCCGTTACGGGCCTGTCCAGTGATCCGAACGGATTTACTTATCACAAGGGCGTATGGCACCTTTTCTATCAATGGTGCCCCTGGGGAGCGGTCCACGGCCTCAAGTACTGGTATCATGTGACCAGCGAGGACCTTGTGCACTGGAAGAACGCCGGTGTCGGCCTTAAGCCCGACAGGGATTACGACAACAAGGGAACGCATTCCGGATCCGCGATCTCCGCGGGCGACGACCTGTACTTCTTCTACACAGGTAATCACAGGGATGAGAACTGGGTGCGCACGCCCTGGACCTGTGCGGCGATCCTCGGAGCCGACGGCAATCCGGAGAAGCTTCCTGAGCCTTTATTCGGACCACGCGATGACTACAGCGAGCATCAGAGAGATCCTAAGGTCATCTACAATGAAGAGAAGGATATGTACTATATCCTGATCGGTGCGCAGACCCTCGACAAGAAAGGAACGATCCTGATCTATAAGTCCAAGGAACTCCTGAGCGGATGGAGCTTTGCAGGCCAGCTCAATGTTCCCGGGTTCGAGAGTTTCGGCGGCATGTGGGAGTGCCCCTACATCGTCAATATCAGCGGCAAGGATCTGCTGATCTTCTCGCCTCAGTATACCAAGCTCCCCGGCAGAGCCGAGAGTACCAATCACAACGTATACCTGATCGGCACGATGGATTATGACACCCTCACCTTCACGCCTGACAGCGACTATCAGTATCTTGACTTCGGATTCGACTTCTACGCGGCCCAGGGCGCTTCCAATGTCGGAGATCCCGATAAGGCGATCCTGATCGGCTGGATCGGACTTCCGGACAACCACTACTGCACAGAACCCGAGGACTGGGAGGGCAGCATGAGCCTGCCCAGAGAACTGCGCATTGTGGACGGTAAGCTTATTCAGACACCTGTCAGCGCTGTTTACGGACTGCGCGGCGGCGAGGCTCCCGCGGACGGAACGCTGCCCGCGGCGTGCGAGATCGAAGTGACTTTCGGCGGCGGAGACGCGGACTTTAACCTGTTTACGAAGGCGGACGGCAGCGGCGGCCTCACAATGCACTACGATGCCGCGAAGGACATCTGCACCTTCGATAAGACCGGCATGACCAACCGCTGCAACGAGCATGTCGGTGAAGTCCTCGATATGCCGCTCGCGAACGGCCTGAAGAAACTGGATATCTTCGTAGACAGAAGCTCTGTTGAATATTTTGCCAATGACGGAGAGGCGACATTTACAGCGCACAGCTATCCGACAGCGGAGGAGTTCCACTATACCGCAAGCGGCGATGTGCAGATAAAGATCTGGAAGCTTAAAGCGTCCGTCAAGGATGATTTTGTAGTCTGAACAGACCAGCGGAGGTAAATATAATGAAGAAAGTATTTGCAAGTGATTTCGACGGTACGCTGTATTTTTATAAAGCGGAAGATGACCGCAAACTGCCCGCGGAGAACGTGGAGAAGATCCGCGAGTACCAGAAGGCGGGGCACCTGTTCGGACTTTGCACCGGCAGGCAGGTGGGAGGCCTGACACCTTTCATCACCGGATTTGTAGAGCCCGATTTCTACATCACCAGCAGCGGTGCGAACATTGTGGACAAAGATCTCAAAGAG
>OCTX011876774.1_pt1 | contig 12502 bp, 16 predicted proteins | sample 1539691 | NCBI WGS metagenome assembly OCTX01 (sample SAMN02144231, study PRJEB22623) | gut metagenome | biome: sheep rumen | host: Ovis aries | place: New Zealand
TTCTTTGATAAAATGAGTGATATATTCGCTGCGGGTGGAGAAGGAGCAGTATGCTATCGTAAAGATTCTATTTATATTCCTGGAAAAAGAGGCCCGCACGCGTGGGATACAGTAAAAGTAAAACAAGAAATTACTTCTGAAATTGATGCTTTTATTAGTGGTATTGTACCCGGTGAACATATTTATACTGGTAAAGATTTAGGTAGCTGGCAGCTATGGGAAAATCAGCGTACCGGAGAATTATTATATGGCTCTTATTTTGGTGAATATCAAACCGGTGGTGCTTATTTACCAATTACTAAAAACTATTATAATAATTGGCCTGGCGCGATTCAAGTATCAGTTTATGATAATAATCATAATGAAGTTCCATTATGTAAAGTTGCTGGATTAACAGATGAGTTTAAGACTGAATTACGTGATAATCCAACAAGATGGATTGGATGTCCAGTAACCATTGGCGGCATGATGGTATCTTCTGCAAAGGCAGATTCTAATGGTAATGGTATTTCTATACGTCATCCATTATTAAAACGTATTAGAGAAAATGATCTATCAAAAGAAGACTGCACTTTAGCAAAAATTTTTGGTTAAGCCCTATGTATATAGGTGCTGAGGAGGATTTATGGAACTAGAAGAACTATTTAGTGGTTTAGATCGTTATGGACTAGACCCGGTAACTTATCAATATTTTCATCAACTATTAGAACGGCGCACAGTTCTATTAAATTATGATGTATCTGATGATATAGTTGAGAGAGTATATCTGCCTTTAAAAGAATTTGAAGATGATGATTCTAATGAACCTGTTACGCTAATTTTAAATAGTAGCGGTGGTTCAGTATCTGATGGATTCTTTTTAGCGCATTATATTTCGCAATATTCTAAGCCACTTAATATATTGGTTCCTGGATATGCTTGCTCTATGGCCGCAGTTATATTAGCAGGTGGCGGCAAGAATGAAAATGTAATTAGAAGTTGTTTCCCCTGTTCATATGCTCTTATTCATGATGGCTATGTAGCATTAGCAGCTTCAGAATCTAAAACCGCTGCCGACATTATGGCTTTTAATGATAAGGTAGATGAACAAATTAAAGACTTTATAGTTAAGAATACCAATATCACAAAAGAAGAATATGACTCCCATATGAGACATCAATGGTTCCTTTATGCTGATGATATGTTAGAAAAAGGATTAATTGATAGAATCATAGGAGTGACTGAAGAATGAATATAACACATTGGGCGGATACTTCCGCAGTTTTACATTGGAAAGGACTAGATGATTGTGATAAGATTGGTATTAGCCCTATAACTGTATCTGAGCTTGAACATATTAAAACTTCTAAAGAAGATGATAAAATTAAATTTACTGCGCGAGAAGCTATTCGCGCAATTTTAAATACTAGTCATTTTGAGACTATATTAGTAGATAATCATAAGATAGATAAGATGCTTAAAAAATATGAATTTTTAAGCGATATTAATGATCATAGAATTTTATGTGCGGCTGAATTAACTGCTATTCAGCAAGGACAAGAAATTATATTTTTAACTTGTGATGCTACTCAATATTTATTTGCATTACAGATGCCGCATCTATTAGCCGCATATAGTGGTAATGATTCATTAGATGAAGAAGAATGGGCTGGTTGGGAAAAATATACTCCTTCTGAAGAACAGCTAAATATGTTATATACTAGTCCTAATATTAATATATTAGGTTGTAAAACTAATGAATTCGCGCGTATATATGAAGGCAATGAATTAAAAGATATTTTATTCTGGACTGGAAATGAATATCGACCATTAAAATATAAAGAAATCCATAATGACTTTCTTGGTAAATCTGTACGTCCATTAAATATTGAACAAAAAATGACTTTTGATTTATTACAAAATCCTAATATTCCTGTTAAATTATTGACAGGAGTACCTGGGTCTGGAAAAGATTATTTAATGTTTTTACACGCTTGGGACTTAGTACAACGAGGTAAGAAAGATAAGATTATTTATATTCGTAATCTAGTACCATTTAAAGATGCACCTGAAATTGGTTTCTTGGAAGGTTCCTTACAAAAGAAAATTGAATGGGGCCTTGGTCCATTAACTAGTATTTTAGGTGAAGATGGCTTACAGATGGCACAACAGACAGGACAAATTGAAGCCGTTAATTTAGGTTTCATTCGTGGCTGTAGCTGGGATAATACAATTTTATATGTATCTGAAGGGCAAAATATTACCGGAGGTGGATATAAATTATTAGTAAGTCGTTGTGGTAAAAATAGTGAGCTATGGATTAACGGTGATACATTACAAACTGATGGTAAGAAGTTTGAAAGTAATAATGGTATTGAAAGATTAAATAAAGCACTAGCAGGAAATAAACTATTTGGTACTGTAAAATTATTAAAAACAGAAAGATCTGAAGTAGCTGAGCTAGCAAGTCAGATTTAATTTAAGAGGTGAAATAAATGCATATTATTTCAAAATAGGGTAATATGGATAATGTATTAACCTATGAACATATTTGCGATACTATTGCTGATATGAATAATATTGAAAAAAAATATATTACTTTGGGCTCTACTTGTATTGTGCTTTCTGGCTCAGCTAATGCATTAGAAGCTTATATGGCAGATTCAAATAAAGAATGGCATGAATTATTAGTATCCGGTAGTGAAACTGGTGGCAATAGTGGTATTAATACTGCTGTTTTAAAAACACTTCTCGCGCCAACTCGTGTGTCATCCTTAGAGCCATCTAAATTATTATCTGGAAATATAATAGAAGCTATTGGAACTCCAACTTATGTAGAAGATATATCATAGTATGCCAATTATGGACTAACTAATACTGGCTGGTATGTTTTTAGCCGCATTGCCGCGCCAGAAAATACTATTGTTAGTGCTTCTACTACAATTACCGGTGCAGATGGATATATACTTACATCTGGCACTGATCATATTGATATTGCAATTCGTTTTGATGTCGCGGCAACTTCAAAAACAATAACCATTAATTGGGGTTCTGAAGAAGAAACTTTTATTTTTAAAGCTACTGACTTAGCAATTAATAATTTAGACTACCGCGTTACTTTCTATGTATATGATGTAGATGACTACCTAACATGGGAATATGGCCTAACTACTGATACTACTTTTGTCGAAGATAAAACATACTATACACTTTCTGATGGCGAGTATATCGCAGCCGAAGTAACTGTAGGTGATGAAGTACCGGAAAATACTTACTATAATCATACTAAAGTAATCTTCTCCGGCCTTACACCAAATATTACATATAAATGTAATACAATTATTGACTGCCCAATGGAATTTATTCTGCCTGCCGTTGATAATGATACGCATGGATGCTGGTTTGAAATAAGATGCCGTCATAATGGCTCTTACAGTATGACCCTAACGCCGCCTGATGACACTGTAAAAATTGCTACTGAACATACTCAAGCCGAAACTAAGGGTCTAAACATGATTAATTTACATTACACTAATGTTTGCGGCGTTAAACTATGGCGCTTTATGAATACACATTCTACTATTCCAGCATAAGGAAGTGACAATTAATGACTTGGACATATGAACGACTAAAGGAAGATGGCACTCTTGAATATTTGCCAATTAATGATACAGACGGCTCCATCACTGGAAAAATTATTTTAGGTGTCAAACAATGGTTTGATGAAAATCCAAATGAATATCGGGCACGTGGATGGATTAAGCATATTACACATACGAATGAAGAAATAAAAGAAATTGTAGGAGACTACAATCCTCAGACTCAATATATTACTACTACACAAAAAATGATAGATGACTATACAATAGAAGATACATACAATATTGGTACTAAGAGCGAGGAAATGCTATTGTTTGAGGACATGGCTAATACTCTAGGTATCACTGGCGGCTTTATTGTTGGAGGTATATAATATGACACGAGAAATAGATATGATGGCACATATTTAGGCGGAAAAAGAAAAGGAAATTGACCGCGCACTAAATGTATAGCCTCTTAATTTAAATGCAGAAAGTAACACTTTGGCCGCGGGCAAGCGCTTCACTTTTGATATTATAGACACTCCCGTAGATCCATTACGATAAGGAGGAATAACTATGTTTAACATTACACCAGTAGTTTCTCCTCATCCATCTGATTGCGGCGCTACTTGTCTAAAAATGCTATTATCCTACTATAATACTGAAGCTGACTTAACTGCATTAACTAAGGAATGTAATACCACGATAGTTGGGTGCAGCGCAAAAGACTTACTTGTAGTTGGTCGTAATCATGGTCTTGATATGCAGGCTTATAAAATGGACGCGGCCGAAGTCGTGCGTTAGGACCGTCCGAGTATCGTATGGTGGAAACATAACCATTTCGTTATATGCTGCGGTCACGACGTTGAAGACAAAGTAGTAATTATCAACCCTGACCTAGGACAATACCGCATGACTTTTGGCACATTTGAAAGCTTCTACTCCGATATCGCTATCTTCAATGGCGAACCAGCAGATATTGTAGAATCTACAGATGCATCTTCTGCTGATTACATTGAAGCACTTCAGATGTTGGGGGTGGGAGTATGACACGAGATGAGCTCATTGCGGCCGTCCGCGCGCGAATCGCACAAATGAATACTATACTTACTACCTTAACAGACGAAACCGCATTAGAAAGTGCAGTACTTTTCCCAGTATGGCACTAGGGTGAAGCTTATGAAGTTGGTGCACGAATACGTTATAATGATAAATTATATCGTGTAGTACAGGCACATACTTCTCAACTAGGATGGGAACCTGATATTACACCTGCTTTATTTACTGAAATAACAATGCCAGGTACTATTGCTGAATGGAAACAGCCAACTGGTGCACAAGATGCTTACAATACAGGAGACAGAGTAACATACAATGAGCAGACTTGGGAGTCTACAGTTGATAATAATGTATGGCAACCCGGCGTATATGGCTGGATAGCTATCTAAATTTATGGGCGCGAAAGCGCCCTCTTTTTTATTTGACTTTTTTTAAATTTGCTGTATAATTATTATAGAAAAAGGAGGATTAAAAAATGAAATATCTAATTGTTATTGATGCACAAGAAGATTTTACACGTGGCGCCCTTAGAAATGAGGAAGCAATCGCGGCGATCCCTAATATTCAAAAATTAATTGAAAAGGCGCGCGCAGAAGGGTTTTACCTTATTGCTACTCAAGACACTCATCATGAAGAAACTTATATGACTAGTCAAGAAGGTAGAAATCTTCCTGTTCCCCATTGTATTGCAACCACTCCTGGTTGGAAAATTTGTCATGAGCTAACAGATTTCAATTGTTATATTGCCAAGCCAACATTCGGCTATACAAAATGGGATAATCGTCTAACTGCTCCAGAGGAAATTTGGCTTTGTGGTTTTTGTACTGATATTTGTGTATCTGCAAATTTTCAGATATTAAAGGCACAGTTTCCTGAAGTCCCAATTAAAGTATTCGCAGATTGCTGCGCTGGAGTAACACCAGAATTACATGAAGCCGCGCTAAAAGTAATGCAGTCTTGTCAAGCAACGATTGTGAAAGGAGTATAAAATGAAATTTGATCCGATTATTACATCTCTACTCGATACTGATTTGTATAAGTTTAATATGAACCAAGTAATGTTCCATCAGCATACAGACCTGATGGGCGAATATCATTTTAAATGCCGCAATGAAAATGTTTTCTTTACTGAAGAAATGTTTAATGAAATTAATGAGCAGATTGACCATCTTTGCACTCTAACTTTCAAGCCAGGAGAATTGAATTATCTGCGTTCTATTAGATTCATTAAACCCGATTACGTAGAATTCTTGCGGTTGTGGCATCCTATTAGAGACTATGTGCATACTACTTGGTCCCCTGATGGTTATCTCGGTATTCATGTAAATGGCCCGTTGTTTTCTTGTATGCAGTTTGAAATTTATCTTCTGGAAATTGTAAATGAAGTTTACTTCAGAATGAAATATGATTATAATGATCTTCTGAAGTCAGCTAAAGAAAGATTAGATCAGAAAATTAAAGATTTTCAGAATCAAAAATATACATTTAAGTTCGCGGAATTTGGATGCCGGCGGCGCCTTTCACGTGAATGGCAGGATGTAGTTGTACGCCGATTTGCTAAAGAAACCAATAATATGGTTGGCACTTCTAATGTATATTTAGCTTATAAATACAATCTATTACCAATTGGAACATATGCCCATGAATTTGTTCAGATGTATCAGGGCATTAATAAAATTCCACTAGCATATACAAATTATTATGCTATGAAGGATTGGTATCATGAATATAATGGTGATAATGGAACAGCGCTAACTGACACTATCACTACTGATATATTCTTACTGGATTTTGATAGATCAATGGCCAATAACTTTACTGGTGTTCGCCACGATAGCGGTGATCCATTTATCTGGGGCGAAAAAATGATTGCTCATTATCAGAAATTCGGAATTGATCCTAAAACTAAAACTTTACTTTTTAGTGATAGTTTGGATTTTGATAGAGCGCAAAAATTATATAATTACTTCAATAACCGCGTAAAAGTTTCTTTTGGTATCGGAACTTTTGTATCTAATGATACTGCCGTAGAGCCACTGAACATTGTGATCAAGCTGCAGTATGTCAACGGTAATCCCGTTGCGAAGCTTTCTGATGCAAGTGGGAAAACAATGTGTGCTGATCCGAAATATAAAATTTATCTTCAGTCCTCTGTTAATTTTAGACTTAATAGAGAAGGAAGCACGCAGACTAAAAAAGAGCCAAAATGGGTGTATCGCCTCGAAAGCACTGATCCCAATAATGGACTTTGGTATAATAGTTATGGAGAATTTTGTTGGGGCATTAATGCACTTCCTAATTGCGAAACAAAGAATCTTCCTATGGGCTATGATGTTCGATATCAGAAAGATGGTCGTCAATGGTTTAGCTCTTGCAGCAATAAAGAAGATTTAATGCATTGGTTTAGTGTTGAAGATGCCACAAACCTTGTTGCGCAGGGATTTGAGTTCGCGCGATATCTTGCTACAGAGTATGAAGAATATCCTCTTGAAACCACATTTATTAAAGGTTCTGCACTAATGCGTGAAGTTATGGATATTAAAGACTTGTTTAAGGAGTAAAAAAAATGAGAATCGGAATTTATGGTGGCACATTTAATCCAATTCATTGGGGACATTTATTCGCGGCAACAACCGCTTTGGGAAAGGGACTTGATAAGGTAATCTTTGTTCCCGCAGGAACTCCTTATATGAAACCTCAAAATGAGATTGCTTCCGCGCACCATCGTCTTAATATGGTGAAGCTAGCAATTAAAGATAATCCAAAATTTGAAGTTAGTGATATTGAGTGTAAAACAGAAGGAAATTCTTACACTGTAGATACATTACGAAAATTTAAAGCTATGTATCCTAATGATCATTTGTGTCTAATTGTTGGTAGAGATGCATATGAACAGATGAGAACGTGGAAAGACCCTTATGAAATTCAGGCGCTCGCTGATTCTATTGTAATAATTGAACGTGAACTTAAAATTTCCTCTACATTAATTCGGACCACGCTTCCCTATTATGATAACATAGCTAAATCCATGCTGCCACCGCAAGTATATGATTATATCATTGCCAATAAATTATATATGGGGAATAAGATGTTTGACGCAAAAAAAATTACTAACGAAATTGTTGAATGGATTCGTAATTGGTTTAATGAAAATGGACCTAATTGTAATGCTGTAATTGGAATTAGCGGTGGAAAAGATAGCACCGTGGTTGCTGGTCTATGCGTTAAGGCACTCGGTCATGATCGAGTATGCGGCATACTTATGCCAGATGGAGTGCAAAATGATATTAACGATAGTATTAGAATTTGCGATTTTCTTAAAATTGATTATTTAAAAGTTGATATTCATCCTGCTGTCAAAGCTATATCTGCTTGTATGGGCGAAATTAGTACTGAACAAGCTATGATTAATCTTCCTCCCCGTGTTCGTATGACAACTCTTTATTACATTTCTCAGTGTATGAATGGACGAGTTGCAAATACTTGTAACTATAGTGAAGATTATATTGGATATAGTACAAAATACGGCGATACAGCGGGCGATTTTGCGCCGCTTAAAGATTTAACTTCTGAGGAAGTTATTGCGGTTGGCTGCGAACTTGGTCTGCCAGTGGATCTTCTTATCAAGCCGCCATCTGATGGTTTATGCGGAAAGACTGATGAAGATAATATTGGATTTACTTATAAAGAACTAAATGATTATATTAGGTACAATATTCAACCCGCACCTGAAATTAAAAAGAAAATTGACGAACGGCATAAGCAAAATCTATTTAAACTTATGCCTATGGCACAGTATAAAATGGAGGAATAAAATGGAGAACTTCTATGACAAACTAATTGACGAGTACTTTAATCGTCATCCAGATGCAGGCTTAGCTTGGTGGATGCTACCACTTGAACAGCAACCAGAAGGCTTTAAACAAGAAATGTATGATATTATGTGGAATTTAACGCATAAAGAGCAAAATACGGATGTGCAGTAAAATGAAAATGATAGTAATAACAACAATTGATACACTCCCGGATTATTGCTATGAATGCCCGTGTTACAACGGTGAGCATTGCTATTGTCAGGCTGACAAAGAACGAAGATATTCTGAATATAGACCATATTGGTGTCCATTAAAGGAGATAAATAGTAATGACTGACAGGGAGAGAGTTATCAAAGGGCTAGAATGTTGTTGTTCACCAACAATATGTAAAAACAAATGCCCATATACAAGTTTGTACGAACCACGGAACGGATATGGATACTGTATAGAAGGATTATTGCCAGACGCCCTTGCCTTGCTGAAAGAACAAGAACCTAAAACACCGATACATATTTACGAAAAGTATCCGCAGCACGATTGGGAGACAGATGAAGATGGCAACATAGATGAATGGGCTATGAGTTATGACTTTCACAATGGCCCTGTATGTAAAAGATGTTATCACTCATTTTGCATTCATTGCGAACCCAATGGATTTGATGATGGGCCGTGCGTAATAGATGAATATAAATGCCCAAAGTGCGAATGTATTCTTCAGAAAGGAACGAAATTCTGTTCTGAATGCGGACAAGCGATAAAATGGGATTAATATATAATTGGAGTGATAAAATGAAAATTTATTTAGCAGGACCAATTTTTACTTATGGTGATTTACTTAGAAATACTGAATGGGCAGTTAAAATACGAGCTGCAATTCCAGGAGTAGATCTATATTCCCCTGTTGAAAACACTGATATCAATGGAGTCGAAGGGAAAAAGAAATTTGCGGGCTCTCAAGAAATTGCTAATGGGGATAATATTAGATTAAATAAAACTGATATTCTTGTGGCTTGCATAGATGGAGATGTCCTCCCATCCGGCACGTGTGCGGAAATTGGTAAATTTCATGAAAAGATTGAACGTGGAGATCATAAATATATTGTTGGTATTTGTACTGATAATAGACAAATGTTCCTAACTCATAGTGAAGCCAAAGATAAAGGCGGCGCTGCGGCATTAGGTGAGCAGCAGTATAGTTATCAGAATCTTTATGTTACTGGTCTAATTAAACAGGGTGGCATCCTTGTGAGTAATATTGAAGATGCTATTGTCTTTATTAAAGAACATGAAGATGAATTTAAAGAAGAATCAGCTAGCGCTGTATCTGAATGGAGGTAATTATGGCTACTACAGATAAAGTTACAACCACAACCACAGGCACGGGCACAACCTGTTAGTGTCCATATATCAAACCAAAAGCAGAATAGGGATGGGAGTGTCCTCGCTGCGGCCGCATTAACGCACCTTGGGTAAGGCAATGTGATTGTTCTAGAAGTGATAAATGGGATATTACTTGGAACAAAGATGATTGCGCAAAACCGTGGTGGTATGATTATATTGTTAAATGCAACGAAGCAGATAACGTATTAAATAATCCTAACATTTACAAAGTTGGTGGTAGTGATTATAAAACGGAAAATACATATGTAAATTTTAATAATACACAATCCAATAAAATTAATCCAAATTCAGTAACTACTGCTTGGAATTGTACTAATCCCGATTAGTGCCATTATACTACTGAATCAGTGGTAACTGATGGTATACATAATTTTTATAGTTTAAAAACACCAAAGGAGACTAAATAATATGTTATATAACATTAATGATAAGCTACCTGCAAAAAGACTCTTTGTCGCGGCAATGCAGCAAGTTATTGCCTGTTTCGTTGCTACAGTACTAATTCCACAGATTTGTGGAGTGCCTATCGCGCCCGCTATGCTAGGTGCCGCATTAGGCACACTGCTTTATCAGCTATTTACTAAGGGTCAAAGTCCTATGTTTATTAGCTCTTCTGGAGCATTCGTAGCAGCAGTATTAGGCGCATTAGCACTTGGAACTGCCCCAAACTACCTCGCTGTATTTATTGGCGGCCTAATTGTATGCCTTGTATATTTTGCGGTCGGGCTAGCAATTAATCATTTTGGTACAGATTGGATTAACAAAGTATTGCCGCCAGTTGTAATTGGCCCAATCGTAGCAGTTATCGGCTTAAATCTTGCTACATTCCTGCCAACATATTTCCAAATTAATGGGCAGTATAGTTTAATTGGCTTTGGTCTAGGAATGCTTACACTTCTAATTACCGCACTAATTTCTCATTATGGAAAAGGCTTTATTAAGAATCTTCCATTCCTAATTGCTATTCTTATTGTGTATGCCTTTGCCGCAATATTAACAGTATGCGGTATTCCAATTATTGACTTTAGCGTATTTAATGGAGTAAGATTATTCCAGATGCCAGACTTTGCATTCTTACATTTTGGCGCTTTTGATTGGAGTCTATTACCACAGATTCTATTACTTTTCCTGCCTCTATCACTGGTAACACTATGTGAGCATACGTCAGACCATAAGGCCCTAAGCGCTGTTATCGGTACAGATTTAACACAGAAGCCTGGCCTTGGTTATACTCTAATGGGTGATGGTGCTGCCACTGCTCTTGGTACTCTTATTGGTGCAATGCCTAATACGAGCTATGGCGAAAGTGTAGGAACTACAGGATTTAGTAAAATCTGTTCTAAGTATGTGATTACACTTGCCGCAATTATTATGGGTATTGCCGCATTTATTGGGCCATTGCAGGCTTTCCTTGTTAGTATTCCCAGTGCTATCTTTGGTGGGTGTGCGGCGATCCTTTATGGATATATTACTCTAAGTGGTATCCGTACTATTAAAGATAGTAATATTGATTTAAATAATAATAAGAATGTTACTATTATCGCCGCGGTATTAACTCTTGGCGTATCTGGCGCAGTATGTAACTTTGGAATAGTAAGTATTGGAACCACAGCATTAGCAATGATTGTTGGTATTGTATTAAATCTTATTCTTAAAGATAAACCAAAATTCGGTGTAAATGAACCCGCAACGATTACATTTACTAACACTAAAACTGGTGAATCTTTTGATATAAAAGAAAAACCACAACGCGGATTGCGCGCGCAACTTAATGTTCTAGATGACGCTGCAATATTGGAAGAAAAACAATGATAATAATAAAATTGGGGAGTTGAAATTTCAACTCTCCTTATTTGACTTTCTATAAAAATTAAGATATAATTTATATAGAAAGTGAGGGGCGATGATAATGACTAATTGGAAAGAAATGACTCAGTTCAATGATCAGGACGCCAATGAATTGATCAATGCCGCGCACGCACATCTGGTAGATATGGAATTAAAAAATCAGTGGGATTCTACTGTAAATGAATTCAAGTTCCAAGATTTTCTGCAGCAAGCATTCGATTATATGCTGCAGCATATTGAGGATCAGTTGCATGATGATGTGGCTAAGTATCAGTGGTATCCTAAGATCAAAGAGTTTTGGGATTATGCTGAGTTGATCCAAATGGTAGATTGTACTGTTAATGACGCTATTGAAGATTTTCACACAAGTAAAATCTATGAGATGGTTGAAACGTGGTGGGCGGAAACTTTCGGTTTGGTATAAAAGCTAATCTCATTTGAAAACTTTTAAAAATAAAAATTATTTTATAATTTTTATAGAAAGAAAGGATAGTGGAATTCTGATAATGACAAGACAAGAAATAATTGATGCATTTAAAGCAGAACTGAATAAATCTTATACAATATGTACAGTTACTTATAAAAATCTTATTCCTATTAAAATAAAAGAAACCGAGTATCCACAGCTTTCATTGACATTTGACCGTTCTATAATTGAAGCAGCATTGGTTTTATTGGAGACTAAAGATGAAATTTAAAGATTGTGTTAAAAACTTTCCACTTAATGATACATTAGTTGGATATTATGATACTGAGCAGTCTTTTAGCATATCCGTTGGTAGAAGTGTAGATAATATTGAAAAGTGGCGCGATAATCC
>OCTX012241329.1_pt1 | contig 12501 bp, 9 predicted proteins | sample 1539691 | NCBI WGS metagenome assembly OCTX01 (sample SAMN02144231, study PRJEB22623) | gut metagenome | biome: sheep rumen | host: Ovis aries | place: New Zealand
CCGGACTTCTTGGAGTCATAGTCAAAATATGCCTGCGCATACATGTCGGTGTTGTCGCCGATGATCTTGATGGAGTTCTTGTTAGCACCGACAGTACCGTCAGCACCAAGACCCCAGAACTTGCAGCAGATTGTTCCCTCGGGAGTTGTAACGATTTCCTTGCCGGGATCAAGGGAAAGGTTTGTCACATCATCAGTGATACCGATGGTGAACTCTTTCTTCTCGGTGTTGTTGAAAACAGCGATGATCTGAGCAGGAGTCGTATCCTTGGAACCAAGGCCGTAACGACCGGAGAATACGGGAACATCCTTGAACTCTGTGCCTGCGATCGCAGCCTTGACATCCAGTGCCAGAGGCTCGCCGATGGAACCGGGCTCTTTTGTTCTGTCAAGAACAGAGATCTGCTTGACAGTCTTCGGGATAGCTGCAAGGAAAGCCTCTGTGCAGAAAGGTCTGTACAGACGAACCTTGATAACGCCAACCTTCTGGCCTGCAGCGTTGAGGTGATCAACAGTCTCTTCAATAGTCTCGTTGACGGAGCCCATTGCGATGATGACCTTCTCAGCGTCTGCTGCGCCATAGTAGTTGAACAGCTTGTAATCTGTGCCGAGCTTCGCATTGACCTTGTCCATGTACTCCTGGACTACTGCGGGCATTGCGTTGTAAGCGGGGTTGCAGGCCTCACGGGTCTGGAAGAACAGGTCGGGGTTCTGAGCGCAGCCCATCTGGCAAGGGTGTGTAGGGTTCAGGCAGTTAGCACGGAACTCTGCGATTGCCTCGTGGTCGATCAGCTCGTCGAGATCGTCATAATCCCAGATCTGGATCTTCTGGATTTCGTGAGATGTGCGGAAACCGTCGAAGAAGTTGATGAAGGGGAGTTTGCCCTTAACTGCTGCGCAGTAAGCGACGGGAGTCAGATCCATGACTTCCTGTACGCTGGACTCACAGAGCATAGCGCAGCCGGTCTGTCTTGCGGCGTATACGTCGGAGTGATCGCCGAAGATGTTCAGAGCGTGTGTACATACGCAGCGAGCTGCTACGTTGATGACTGCCGGAAGGCCTTCGCCGGCAATCTTGTAAAGGTTGGGGATCATCAGAAGAAGACCCTGGGAAGCTGTAAAGGTGGATGTCATCGCACCGGCAGCGACCGCGCCGTGCACAGCACCTGCAGCACCAGCCTCGGACTGCATCTCGGTAACCTGTACGGGCTGACCGAAAATGTTCTTGCGTCCTGCTGTAGCCCACTCATCAACATGCTCAGGCATTACGGATGAAGGGGTGATGGGATAGATGGTAGCGACCTCTGTATACGCATACGCGGCGTGTGCAGCAGCCTCGTTACCATCCATGGTGAGAAACTTTCTTGCCATTTGTTTTCCTCCTGTAAATATTGCAGCGGTAAACCGCCAAGTTGTAAAAACCCACAGCTTATCTAGCAATTTAATTCTAGCATCGGGTTATACAAAATACAATGTCATTTTCGGATTGTATCCGGAAAAAGACCAGTAATAATAACGAAAAACAGGGTTAGTAGCGCCTAACTATTGTGGAAGTTTCACAGTAGTTATGAAGACGATGTCACAAAAGAATTAATAAGTGTCTAAATGGATTTAACAAATAAAAGCGCATTTTATGGGGGATTCCTGCGGTTTCGATCATGTGCGGAACCGCTCAGATGTGATGAAAAAAGACAGGTGCCGGAGCACCTGTCCCTGCCGGAGAGCGATGTTTGAAAATGATAGGATCACAGCCCGCTGAGTGTCTCAAGCGCGTTGGCGCTGCACACCGGAGTGCAGTGTGTGACCAGATACTGCTGCCGGGCCGGGCTCACCTTTTCAAGGTGCCCGTACTCGGAAAGGGCGGCCAGGGTGCTCTGCATAGCGCCGACTTCCTCCAGTCCGCTCATTTTCAGAAGAAGGTAGAGCGTTCCGGTCTTCTCGTCCCGGTAAAGGGAGCTGCGTCCGGTATAGGCAGCAGAAAGAACCTTGGCAGCACGGATCACGTCCGCCATGGTCTCGAAAGAGTACACTCTTGATGTGAGAAGCGCCTCTCTGCGCTCTTTCATTGTCTCATCCGGAGATTTTCCCCCCGCGGCCGGACCCGGCGATCCGCCGCTGTTCTCCTTAAGGGAACTCAGAAGCTGAGCCAAGGGGGAAGGAGGCTCCTGCGAAGGAAGAGCGTCCTTCTGCACGGAAGGGGCAAAGTTTGAAAAGCGGGTGTCCAGTTCATCCGGATTGTCAACTTTGGTGACGATCAGGACAATGCTGTCGGAACCGAGAGGAATGGCCTCGATCATAAGAGGATAATTCTCCGCGTCGAACCCGCACTGGATCGCGGCCTGCTCCATCATATCCCTGAACAGCGCGCGCGCTTTCTCGGAGCCGTATGCCAGCTCGCTCAGGCGAAGCTGCCTGCTGGCCAGATCTTCGCCGGTCAGTATGCACCGGATCTGGCTGTTGCTGATTTTCTCTATCTTCATGGATTTCTCCTTTGTATCAAATCGGAAGGGATCAAAGGGACATCGTCTCCGCGCCTGCGGCCGGACGTATAGGATTTCCCTGTGCTTATTAATATTTTGACGCATAGATGGAACCTGCGTCAATGATTATTTGTCCTGTGCCGGAAACAGACGGAAACGGCATTTGTGCGAAAATCACAAGAATGGCGACTTTCGTATTTTAGGAACCCGCAGGTGTTGTGAGCGGGGGGAGGTTGTACTAGAATGACTCTCGGAAGCAGATGAAACAGTCTGTATCGGCCGGGAGGTGATGCCGCACGTAGCTTTTGCTTAATATTCCTATCTAACAACACATTTTTATATGGGACTTTCCCATTATCTGAAATCTATTGCCGGTCAGGCAAAAAAGAGAATTCAGCATGATTTAATTTGCGTCTGATTTTAAAATGTCATTTATTTAAGGTACAGTTTCTGTGCTTCCCGGGGCGGATGCGGGATGCGGCGGGACAATTCTCACGGAAAAATTGTATCCTTCCTGTCTCTGCAGTCCGTCTGCAATTCACGATAAGATCACGGTGATCTTATATCTTTTTTCAACTCTCGATCATATTATGTCATATCTGGGAACGCTTCGTATATCAGGCAGTGCTGCGGGACCCGCTTGCGGCAGACGGTATTCGAAGCGTTCCGTCATGTGAGGATATATTCATTTGTTACATTCGGAATACTCTGCTATAATAGGCACGTAAATTCGAAAGGAGAGTGACAGATGAAGAAAGTATTGCCGACTTTAGTGATACTGGTTCTGATCGGTGTGCTCGGAGTGGTGTTTTATAAAACCTATTTCGTGAAGTATACCTACAGCGAAGATAAAGTGGATCTTAAATTGTATTATGAAGTTTCGGGTGAGGATGATTATCCGGTGATCTATCAGGATGACTGGTCGGACTATCACGCAAAGAAGATCGGAGAACAGTATTATCTTGATTTTGAAACGGTACGTACTCTTCTCAACAACAGGTTCTACTATGGGGCCGATGACGGCATACTCTGCTATTGCCTGCCCGAAACCCGGATAACCGCCAAAGAGGGGGAGAGTGCCTGGACGGACTCTGCCGGCAGACGGACGGACGAGCAGTACCAGATCTGCGCAAAGGAGGGGGATACCCTCTATGTGGCGCTGGATTTTGTCAAAAAATACACCAATTTCTCCTATGAGGCGTTCACGGAGCCCAACCGCATAAGCATTTACAATGTATTTGGCGAGCGGCAGGAGGCGGAGATCACAAAGACAACGAAGCTGCGGACGTCCGGCGGCGTAAAAAGCAAGGTGGTCGCCGAAGTTCCGGAGGGAACGAAAGTGGCGGTCATTGAGAGAATGGACAACTGGAGCAAGGTGGTGACGCCGGATGCCCTGATCGGCTATATCGAGAACAGAAAGATGACCGAGCCCGCTGCGGCGGAAATGACGCCCGTCACGGACTATCAGGAGCCTGAATACAAACGCACGGCTCTGGACGGCAAGGTGAACATGGCATGGCACAACATCGCGGGAGCCGCGGGAAATGACACATTCGCCGGCAGGATCTCCAATACGGAGTCCGTAAATGTAGTGGCGCCCACGTGGTTTGTAGTTCTCAATGACACAGGTTCTGTGGAAGTGCGCGCGACGCAGGCTTATGTAGATGCCGCTCACGAGAGAGGCATGAAAGTATGGGCTGTGCTGGATAATTTCACCGGTCCCGAAGGAGTACAGCAGAAGTTCCTTGCCTCTGACGAGGCGAGAAGCGCGGTCATTTCCAAGGTGACCGATACGGCTCAGGAGATGGGGATCGACGGCATCAACGTGGATATCGAGGGAATCTCGGAGAAATACGGGGAAGACTTTATTGAATTCGTGAGAGAACTTTCCATTGTCTGCCGCGGAGCGGGGCTTGTGCTGTCTGTGGACAACTATGTGCCTTACAATTTCAACAACCATTACCGTCTCGATGAGCAGGGCCTCTTTGCCGACTATGTGGTCATCATGGGATATGATGAGCACTACGCCGGCAGCCAGGAGCCCGGAAGTGTCGCGTCCATCGGTTATGTGACTTACGGAATCGAGGAGGCCCTCAAGAATGTTCCCGCAGAGAAGCTGATCAACGGAATTCCGTTCTATTCCAGGATCTGGAAGACCGCAGCGGATGGCGTGACGAGCATGGCTTACGGCATGAACGAACTGCAGACTTTCATTGCCAATCACAACATGACAGTGGAATGGAACGCAGCGGCGGAACAGAATTACGCCGAAGTCTCCGAGGACGACGCGACTTATCAGATCTGGATAGAAGACGCGGAATCCATTGAGAAAAAGCTTGAAGTGATGCAGGCCCACAACATCGCAGGTGTTGCGGAGTGGTGTCTCGGAATGGAGAGCGCGGACGTCTGGGATGTCATCGCCGATTACATGGAGAAGTGAGCCCGGAAAGGAAGCAATGACAACAGAGTATGTGGTTATGAATGAGGAGGCTCCGGACCTGTCTGTGATCAGGCGGGCCGGAAGGATCATTAAGGAGGGCGGCCTGGTCGCCTTTCCTACTGAGACAGTGTACGGGCTGGGCGGCGACGCGCTTAACCCCGAATCCTCCCGAAAGATCTACGAAGCGAAGGGAAGACCTTCAGACAACCCCCTGATCGTACATATATGCAGGCTGGAAGATATAGGCCCCATCGTCCGTGAAATGCCGCCGGAGGCAGAGAAACTTGCCGCAGCTTTCTGGCCCGGCCCGCTGACCATGATCTTTAAAAAAAGCGGTCTGGTCCCGAAAGAGACCACAGGCGGCCTTGATACGGTCGCGGTGCGATTTCCGAGCAATAAGATCGCACAGGCCCTGATCGACGCGGCGGGAGGCTATATCGCAGCTCCCAGCGCCAACAGATCCGGAAGGCCCAGTCCTACTCTGGCAAAATATTGCATGGAGGATCTGGACAGCAGAGTGGAGATGATCATCGACGGCGGACAGGTTGGGATCGGGCTGGAATCCACGATCATCGATCTGACTGAGGACGAGCCTGTGATACTGCGGCCCGGATTTATTAACAGAAAGATGCTGCAGGAAGTCCTCGGAAGGGTGGAGGTGGATGCAACACTGATCACGCCGGATTCGGGGATCGCCCCCAAGGCGCCGGGCATGAAGTACCGGCATTACGCGCCCCGGGGGGAACTGGTGATTGTTGAGGGAGAACGTGATAAAGTAGTATCGGAGATCAATAAAGCGGCCGGATATAACAGGGCTCACGGCATCAGGACCGGTGTCATCTGCACGGATGAGACAAAAGATCTGTATAACGCGGACTGTGTCAAGAGCGCGGGACCGCGCGGAGATGAGGACAGCGTCGCCAGAGAACTGTTCCGCATCCTGAGGGAATTTGATGACGATGGCGCCGGGCGCATCTACTCGGAATCCTTCAGCGGCGGGGAACTGGGACAGGCGATCATGAACCGCCTGATGAAAGCGGCCGGACACAGGGTGGTTCGGACGGACGAAGGAGAAACACTGCATTTCAAGTGATGTTTTGGCAGGGATGCGGTTTTTATACACTCAATATGATGGAGGACTAAGATGAAAAATGTAGTAATTATGGATCACCCGTTGATCAAGCACAAGATCGGCCTTATCAGGCGCAAGGAGATCGGAACCAAGGAGTTCCGCGAGACCATCGGCGAGATCGCTATGCTCGAGTGCTATGAGGCGACCAGGAATCTGGAGCTTGAGGACGTCGAGATCGAGACACCCATCTGCAAGACAACCGTGCAGGAGATCAAGGGCAAGAAACTTGCGGTCGTTCCGATCCTGAGAGCAGGCCTTGGAATGGTAGACGGCATGCTGACAATGATCCCCGCGGCAAAGGTCGGCCACATCGGACTTTACAGAGATCCCGAGACACTGGCTCCTGTGGAATACTACTGCAAGCTTCCCGCTGACTGCGCGGAGAGAGAGATCTTCGTCGTCGATCCCATGCTGGCTACCGGCGGCTCCGCTCTGGAAGCTGTTGAGATGCTCAAGAAGCACGGGTGCAGAAAGCTCCACTTCCTGTGCATCATCGCTGCTCCTGAGGGAATCAAGGCCTTCACAGAGGCACACCCCGATGTGGATCTCTATATCGGCGCTGTTGACGATCACCTGAACGATCACGGATATATCGTTCCCGGCCTTGGCGACGCGGGCGACAGGATCTTCGGAACGAAGTAATTTCAGGAGGAAAGCATGGCTGTCAAAATGACCGGCAAACGAAGTGACTATATCACCTGGGACGAGTATTTCATGGGAGTGGCTCAGCTCTCAGCTTTGCGTTCCAAGGATCCCAACACGCAGGTCGGCTCCTGTATCGTGAGCAGCGCTCACAAAATCCTCTCCATGGGATATAACGGGTTTCCGACCGGCTGCTCTGATGATGATTTCCCTTGGGCGAGAGAAGGCGATACGCTTGATACCAAGTATCCCTTCGTCACACACAGCGAACTCAACGCCATTCTGAATTACCGGGGAGGAAGCCTTGAAGGCGCCACTCTGTACGTATCTCTGTTCCCTTGCAATGAGTGCGCGAAAGCGATCATTCAGAGCGGGATCAGAACGGTGGTTTACGACAGCGACAAATACGCTTCTTCCGACATGACGATAGCGAGCAAGCGGATGTTTGACGCGGCCGGCGTCCGGTACTATCAGTACCAGAGGACCGGGAGAAAGGTCGAAGTGGAACTGTAAATAACGACGCATCAAAAAAGAGGCATGCCTTGAATGGCTGCCTCTTTTTGATTGTCTTTGAACAGGTATTACGGCTTAATAGAATTTTTTGCCTTCTGCCTGCGCCTTGTTGTAGCGCTCGACGATTTTCAGGATCTTCTCTCTGGGATCGAGAAGGTCGCTGATGGAACTGTCGTGGTTGAGCGTATCGATGAGGTAAGCAAGGTATTTGCTCATGCCGCAGCACACATACCAGGGACGGTCCTTGAGTTCGGGCTTCTGATAAATCAGGTTTGTGGTGATGATCTTGTCGAATTTGCCCTCCGCATAGGCTTTGTCGAATTTCTCGATGCCGTCTGTGAAGAGGCCGAAGGTCTCGCAGATGAAGACCCTGCCGGCATGCTTTCTCTTGAGAGCGCCGGCCACTTCAAGGATGCCGTCGCCGGAGGAGAGCATGTCGTCGATGACGATCATGTCCTTTCCTTCAACACTTGAACCAAGGAATACGTGGTCGAGGACCGGATTCACGCCGTTTACGAAAGTGGTGTAGTCGCGGCGCTTGTAGAACATACCCATATCCAGGCCAAGTACGTTGGCATAGTAGACTGCGCGCTTCATGCCGCCCTCGTCCGGGCTGATGATGAGCATATGGTCTTTGTCGACCTTAAGATCAGGTACGCTGCGCAGGAGTCCTTTAATAAACTGATAAGCCGGCTGGACAGTATCAAAGCCGTTCAGCGGGATCGCGTTCATGACGCGGGGATCATTGGCGTCAAAGGTGATGATGTTGTCGACGCCCATACGCACCATTTCCTGCAGAGCGATCGCGCAATCGAGGGATTCTCTGGAAGTGCGCTTGTGCTGGCGGCTCTCATAGAGGTAGGGCATGATCACGGTGATCCTGCGCGCCTTGCCGCCGATGGAAGCGATCACTCTCTTGAGATTCTGATAGTGATCATCAGGGGACATGTGGTTCATGAACCCGAACATTTTGTAGGTCTCACTGTAATTGACTACATCCGCGAGGAGATAGAGGTCCATTCCCCGAACAGATTTGGAGAGCACGCCCTTGCCTTCACCGGTGCCGAAGCGGGGAAGATCACAGTTAATGATATAAGAAGGACTCTTGTATCCGATATAGGCGAGAGAATCCTTGTGCTCGCTTTCGCGCTCCGCTCTCCAACGGGTGAGATAGTAATCGATCTCGGAAGCCATCTGCTCGCAGCCCTGGACAGGAATGATCCCCAGGGAACCTGCGGGCATTGAATCCAGATGCCGCTTGTCGTGCTTCTTGATCGGCTCCATTGTGTTCGGATGCCGATTGTCATCGTTTTTGATTGGTTCCATTAGCCATCCTCGCTTTCTGACATTAAGTAGGAATTTTGTGGTTCTTTTTAATGATGAGCGGCGCCGCGCTGCCTGCGCTTGAGGACGCGGATATCGCTGCCGGTCAGCTTGTAAAGGTCGTAATCATTGGTGATCCTTGAAAAAACGCGGTCGGAATACCTGGCCTGCATTTCGGCAAGGGAAAGGTTGGTGGAGATCACAGTTGATTTCCGGTTCAGATGACGTTCATTCAGACAGGCAAAGAGCTGCGCCGATATGAACTGGTTGGTGAGTTCCGTCCCGAGGTCATCAATGATGAGGAGGTCGCATTCGTAGAGGTCAGAGATAAAACTCCGCAGCTCCTCCTTGGTCCTTACATCGAAGGAATACATGGAAAGCTTGTCAAACAGCGCGGCTGCGCTGAAGTAAAGGACAGAATGCCCTGATTCAAGAACTTCCTTTGCGATGCAGATGGATAAAAAAGATTTGCCTGTACCTACCGTACCATATAAGTAGAGATTCCGATACACTGTATCGAATTCCGCGGCCATTCGCCTGCAGGCGGCTGCCGCGATGCGGAACCTCTTTAAATCCTCACCTTGGTAATAGTTCTCTGAAAGAATGCCAAAATTCTGCTCGGCCACCAGTTCTTTCAGATGGGAATGGCTGTAGAGGATCTCGACCTCTTTCTGGCGGAAACACCGGCATTTCTGTCCATTCACAAAACCTGTATCGCCGCAGAGAGGGCAGTCGGGGCTTACGGTGAGGTAATCTTCGGGAAAGCCGTGGGAGACAAGAAGTTCTTTTTTTCTTGCGGCGATCTCTTCGAGTTTCGGGCGCACAAAATCGGGAGAAACAGAAAAGTCATTTCTCTTTTCTCCCAATCGTGAATGAAGATAATCCACGGCAATTTCTGATACCCGGTCTGAAAGCTGCCTGAATTCGGGAATCCGGGTATAGACCTCATCCCTGCGCTGCAGAGTCAGCTGATGCCTCCGGTTCTGCTTCTGCATATAGTCGCGCATGATCTCGTCGTACTGTTCTCTTGTCAGTGACACCTGTTTTCTCCCGGCTTAGTTGCTAAGAATATCTTTCTCGAGTTCATCAAAGTCATACTGATTCTGCTCGAACTGGTTGAACGGATTGGCGGAGGGCCTGACACCCTGCGCGCCGCGCCCTTTCCTGCTGAAACTGGAGACGGAGCGCTCCGCCTGCTTGGGGGTGGTAATGCCGCGCTCGGCCCAGTTGACGGCCACTTTCTGGATATAGCGGAAATCTTTCTTGCCTCTGTCAATGCAGTATTGCAGCAGATAATCGATCAGCGCGTCAGAGAAGTGAAGCTGTTCGGAAATATAGTATACAGATTCCACCTCGCTGGGCGCAAGAGGTTTCCCGATATACTGCTCAATGATGTACAGAAGCTGTGCGCGCTTGGTACTGCTTTTGAAAGCCTCGACAGAAGCTGCGTCGGGATGCCGGAAGGCAGTCTTGCGGTCTTCGGCTTCCGCACCTGTCTTATCAGAGGAAAGCGGTTCGGAAGCAGCCGGTGAGACGGCTGCCGGCGAAGAGACAGGCTGTGCGGGGACAGATTCCGCGGGAATGCTGTGCTGCGCAGGGATCGCCATAGCCTGGAGCCTGGGAACTGCCGGCGCGGTGCGGGCCTCTTTTTCGGGATAGACAGAGTCATCCTCTGTGCCGCCGGATACAAGTCCGCCGCGGAAAGGGACAGGGTAACCCTGCGTTTCGTTTTCCGCTCTGGGGGACACCATGCGCAGGGACATAAGATCCCCGGCACCGCTGTATTCGAGCACAATAAGGCCGCGGCGCTCCCAATAGCGGAGCGAGCGCATGACCTCTCTCTCCGTGTGGTTGAACTGGTCGGCCATATCCGGGATACTCGTGGTCCTTCCCGCGTTCATCATCCGCAGAAGATAGAGATAGACTTTGAGCTGCGCGTCATTGGCGTCTTTCATGTATTTATCGATAAAGAGATTGGAGATCAGGGTGGAGCCCAGATCTGCCTCGCTGTAAACCGTGAACAATGCACAAACCTCCCTTAATCTGTCTGGCGTGTCAGGATGGGCGCGCAGATGCCCGTGATTCCCCAAGTCTTATCAGAGCGCTGCGCAGTCCCGGCGCGGATACAGTCATTATAGTCTCAGCCGCTGAAAGCCTGTCGATACCTGCGGCAAAATAGCATAATTTGATAAATGCAGTATAGCATAGGCAAACATGCACCGAAATGGTCATTTTGTCCAACAATTTTCGCGGCGGCGGGAATCAGACAGCGGCCGGGGCAATTGTGGATAATGGGGACAAAGTGGAAAAAACTCCCGAAATGCCTTGATAAGGGGCACTTCGGGAGAACGGGATATCCACATCGGTCATGCGGCTCTTTAGGGGGGATGATGTGGAAAAGTCGGATAAGGGAAGGTCACATAACCAGTTTTTTCCCTACTTCATTGATGTTTCCGGCCCCCATAGTTATCACCAAATCATCCGATTGGCAATTTTTCAGGAGATACTCTTCAATTTCTTCAAAAGAATCCAGGCAGAGGCAGGGATGGCCCAGCTGCTCGATCTTTTCGGCCAGCGTGTGAGAACTGATCCCCAGATCGTCGGTCTCTCTGGCGGGGTATATTTTGGCAAGGATCACGTGATCCGCCAGCGTAAGTGCCCGGGCGAACTCATCCATGAGCGCCTTGGTCCTGGTGTAGGTGTGGGACTGGAAGACGCACCAAAGCTCTCTGTGAGGGTAATTCTGAGCGGTCCTGAGCGTTGCCTCGATCTCTGTGGGGTGATGCGCGTAGTCATCGATGACCGTAAAGCCGTTCCGGCTTCCAAGAATCTGGAAGCGTCTCTCGGTTCCGGTATATCCCGCCAGAGCTTCCGCAGTGTACTTACGGTCAATTCCGAGGCAGTCTGCCGCGGCAGCGGCTGCGAGAGAGTTGTAAACATTGTGCTCGCCGGGAACTCCCAGGGTGACCGACTGCCTCTGTACCGTACCGTCGGCAGAACGCGAACAGAGAGTGTAGGAAGCGCGGGCGAACTGATCGTAGGTGATGTCCTCGGGCCAGTAATCCGCGCTGTCGTCGGGACCGTACAGGATCACCCTGCAGTCAAGGCCGCCGGAGATCTCCTCATAGTCCGGGATCTGTGTATTGATGATCAGGGCGCCGTCCGCGGGAATAAGCTGAGCAAATTTCCTGAAGGACCTGCGGATATCGTCGAGATCCTTGAAGAAATCCAGGTGATCCGCGTCGATGTCCAAAATGATGCCGATGCCCGGGAACATATCCAGGAAACTGTTCGTGTACTCGCATGCTTCCGCGGCAAAATATTCACTGTTTCCGATTCTGACGTTTCCGCCGATGCTGTCCAGGATGCCGCCGATGGAAAGAGTCGGGTCTGTTCCGGCCGCCATCATGATCTCGGAGATCATGGATGTCGTAGTGGTCTTGCCATGGGTGCCGCTGATGGCGACGGGATCTTTGTATCCGCGCATGATCTGGCCAAGAAGAACAGACCTTGTTATGTGCGGGATTTCGTTTTCCATGACGGCGATATACTCCGGATTGTCCGGACGGATCGCCGCTGTAAAGACGACGAGATCGATGTCAGGTGTGATGTTTTCCTTCTGCTGGCCGATAATGACTCTGATGCCGTCCGCAGCCAGTTCATCCGTGATGGAAGAAGCGGCGCGGTCGGATCCGGAGACCTCAAAGCCTCTGCTGCGAAGGATCTGCGCGAGACCGCTCATGGAGATGCCGCCGATCCCTGAAAAATAGACGTGGATTGGCTTGTTAAAATCGAGCTGATACATATGCCCTCCCTGAATGTATGGATAGTCAGAAGCGCAGCGCTTCTTAAATTTGATTGAGTTGACGTTCGTATCATACAATAAGAAGTCTTACAAGTCAAAGGAGTATCCGAATGGAGTATGTTATACTCCGTGAAGGGATGAAAATTGTCTGGCAATAGAACAGAATT
>OCTX012215402.1_pt1 | contig 12499 bp, 9 predicted proteins | sample 1539691 | NCBI WGS metagenome assembly OCTX01 (sample SAMN02144231, study PRJEB22623) | gut metagenome | biome: sheep rumen | host: Ovis aries | place: New Zealand
TACCGTTGCCGGAGCAACGGTCACGTGGAGCAGCAGTGACGAATCGCTGGCAAAGATTAACGGTAGCAATATCGAACTGGTGAATCCTACTGAAGGCGGCATCGTCACCATCACGGCCTCGTATGCCGGCGATGATACGTATAGGAAGAGTTCGGCAAGCTACAAGTTGAGTGTTTACAAAGGATATTTCACTCTGGCCGAAATGCTGAAGGATGTCACTAATGGTGATGCAAAGTGGAACAATGGCGTGATGGTGTCTTATTGGGGTATTATCGAACAGCAATCCATGACTTCAGCGGTATTGCAGGTTGTTTATGTCAACGGTCAGAATACTTACATTAATGACGGACAAAACAGCATGTTGCTCTACGGTAGCGATCTCGGACTAACCACAGGCCAACTGATTACAAGTGACCTTGAAAACGGTCAGAAGGGTGCTATCTATGGCACGCTGAAAGTTTACAATGGTCTGCCCGAATTTGAAGTTAGCAAGGATGACATCGAGTTCACAGTATATGGTGAAGGTCCTACGCCTACACCCACTGAAATCACGATTGACAAGCTGGGTGAGAACGTCAATGGCTACCTGACCATCAAGGATGCTGAATTTGTCAGTGCAAATGGTAAGAACCTGGTTTTCAAGGTGGGTGAAACCGAGTTTGCTGTCTATAACCAGTGGAATATGAATATCGATGATTTGGTAGCAGGTGCCAAGTACACACTGACGGGCATGGGTTCAAAATACAAAGAGAACTACCAGCTCTATCTCATCAGCTTTGTGAAGACTGCCGATCCCACCGGCATCTCCACCGTCAAGGCTGCCGCTGCCCATCAGAACGGCACGATATACAACCTGGCCGGACAGGTGGTGAACCGCGGCTACAAGGGTCTGGTCATCATCAACGGCAAGAAAGTGGTGATGAAGTAGGAATAACGGTAATAGAAAACTCATGCGGAAGTGATTTCTCCACATGCTGTAGGGCAGTGGAGAGGCCACTCACAAAAAATAACAATAATTTGGGTGGAACTCTTGCGAGTTTCGCCCATTTTTCGTACCTTTGCATGCTCAATCAAAACACGAAGATGGCAAAGAAAGACGGCTCGAAGGAGCTTACCCCGATGATGAAACAGTTTTTCGACTTCAAGGAGAAATACCCTGAGGCACTGTTGCTGTTCCGTTGCGGCGACTTCTACGAGACCTACTGCGACGATGCCGTCATTGCCGCACGCATACTCGGCATCACGCTGACACACCGCAACAACGGTGCCGGCGCAAAGGGCGACGAGATGGCGGGTTTTCCGCATCACGCCTTAGACACCTACCTGCCCAAGCTCATACGGGCCGGCAAGCGGGTGGCCATCTGCGACCAGCTGGAAGACCCGAAGCTGACCAAGAAGCTGGTGAAGCGCGGCATCACCGAGCTCGTCACGCCTGGCGTGGCCATGCAGGACAACGTGCTCAACTACAAGGAGAACAACTTCCTCTGTGCCGTCCACTTCGGCAAGGCCGCCTGCGGCGTGTCGTTCCTCGACATTTCCACCGGCGAGTTCCTCTGTGGCGAGGGCACCTACGACTATGTGGAGAAGCTCATTGGCAATTTCCAGCCCAAGGAGGTGCTCTACGAACGGGAGCGCAAGCGCGACTTCGAGCACTATTTTGGTGTGCGCCTGTGTACGTACCAGATGGACGACTGGGTGTTCACCGAACAGACGGCCCACCAGAAGCTCTACCACCATTTCAATGTCAAGTCGCTGAAGGGCTTCGGCGTGGACCATCTGAAGAACGGCGTCATCGCCTCGGGGGCCATCCTGCAGTATCTGGAGCAGACGCTCCATACGCAGATAGGACATATCACGTCGCTGGCCCGCATCGAGGAAGAGCGCTACGTGCGGTTAGACAAGTTTACCGTGCGCTCGCTGGAACTGGTGAATACCATGCAGGAAGACGGCAAGAGCCTGCTCGACGTGATAGACCGCACCGTCAGTCCTATGGGCGGGCGAATGCTGCGCCGCTGGCTGGTATTCCCGCTGAAGGACGCGAAGCCCATCAACGAGCGATTGGACGTGGTTGACTATTTCTTCCGGGAACCCGAGTTCCGCCGCATCGTTGACGAACAGCTGCAGCGCATCGGCGACCTGGAGCGCATCGTGTCGAAGGTGGCCGTAGGCCGGGTGTCGCCGCGCGAAATGGTACAGCTGAAAACTGCCCTCGAAGCCATCGCCCCCATCAAGGCCGCCTGCCTCGCCGCCGCCGTTCCCGACGGTGAAGTGCCAGCTGCTGCCGCCGTTCCCGGCGATTTATCGTCGGGTGCCGCCGCCGTTTCCGATGGAGAAGTGCCAGCTGCCGCCGCCGCTCTGCGTAGGGTAGGGGAGCGCCTCTCGCTCTGCGAGGCCCTGCGCGACCGCATCGCCCGTGAAGTACAGAACGACCCGCCGCTGCAGGTGCAGAAGGGCGGCGTCATCCGTGAGGGCGTGAACAGCGAGCTTGACGAGCTGCGCCGCATCGCCTACTCGGGCAAGGACTATCTGCTGCAGCTGCAGCAGCGCGAGGCCGAACAGACCGGCATCCAGTCGCTGAAGATAGGCTACAACAATGTCTTCGGCTACTATTTGGAGGTGCGCAACACGTATAAGGACCACGTGCCGCAGGAGTGGGTGCGCAAGCAGACGCTGGCGCAGGCCGAGCGGTACATCACGCAGGAGCTGAAGGAATACGAAGAGAAGATATTAGGTGCCGAAGACAGGATTCTCGCTCTGGAGCAGCAACTGTTCACTGCCCTGGTGACAGCCGCCCAGGAGTATATTGCGCAGGTGCAGCAAGACGCCAACATCATAGCCCACTTAGACTGCCTGCTGTCGGCAGCCAAGACGGCAGAGGCCAACCACTATGTGCGGCCCGTCATCGACACGTCTGACATCATCGACATCCGGCAGGGCCGCCACCCCGTCATCGAGACCCAGCTGCCCATCGGCGAGCACTATGTGCCCAACGACATCGTGCTGGACCAGGAGCGCCAGCAGATCATCATCATCACCGGACCGAATATGGCCGGTAAGTCGGCTCTGCTGCGCCAGACGGCACTCATCGTGCTGTTGGCCCAGACGGGATGCTTCGTGCCCGCAGAGAGCGCGAGAATAGGCTTGGTGGACAAGATCTTCACCCGTGTAGGAGCCTCCGACAATATCTCCTTGGGCGAATCGACCTTCATGGTGGAGATGACCGAGGCGTCGAACATCCTGAACAATGTCACGCCGCGCTCCTTGGTGCTCTTCGACGAGTTAGGGCGCGGCACCAGCACCTACGACGGCATCTCTATTGCATGGGCCATCGTGGAGTATCTGCACGAGCACCCCAAGGCGCAGGCCCGTACGCTCTTTGCCACCCACTACCACGAGCTGAACGAGATGGAGAAGAACTTCAAGCGCATCAAGAACTACAACGTGTCGGTGAAGGAGGTTGACGGCAAGGTGATTTTTATGCGCAAGCTGGAGCGGGGCGGCTCTGAGCACTCCTTCGGTATTCATGTCGCCGAGATTTCGGGCATGCCGAAGAGTATAGTAAAGCGGGCCAACACGATACTGAAACAGCTGGAGAGCGAGGCCTCGTCGGTAGGACGCTCGCAGGGCGGAAAGGTTGGTGCTGTGGGCAAGCCGACGGCAGAGATAGCACAGAGCCGCGAGGGCATGCAGCTGTCGTTCTTCCAGTTAGACGACCCCGTACTCTGTCAGGTGCGCGACGAAATCCTTGGCCTCGATGTCAACAACCTGACACCCATCGAAGCCCTCAACAAGCTGAACGACATCAAGCGTATTGTCACGGGGAAATAACGATAACCGTTAATCATTAACCGTTAATCGTTAATCATTAATCATTAACCATGAACCATTAACCATTAATCGTTAACCATGAACCATTAATCGTTAACCATTAACCGTGAACCGTCAACACGAAGCGGGCTCCCTTGTTGTAGTGCTTGTCGAGCACCAGTGTGGCGCCTAACAGACGGGCCATCTTCAAGCAGACGGTCAGTCCTAAGCCGAAGCCTTGCTTGAAGGCATCTACCTTATAGAAACGCTCGAACACCAGGTCTTGGTGCTCCTTGCTGATGCCGATGCCGGTGTCGGTCACGCTGAACTCGGTGCCGCCGTTGGCAGGAAGCTCCCTGACGCACAGCTCTACCGACCCTTCCTTGGTGAACTTCACGGCATTGTTCAACAGCTGCAGCAGGATGTTGCCCAGGGCCACGCGGTTGCTCTTGAGGGTATAGTCGTCGCCGACCATGCTCTTGAAGTTCAGCTGCAGCCGTCCGTCGTTGAGGCTCTCCGTTTCGTTTATCATCTTGCGGCACAGCTCGTTCACCGCGATGTCATCGTTCAGCTCGTAGTGCTCGCGGCTCTCGCCGTCGGCCAGCTCTAACAGCTCGTTCACGATGTCGGTGATGGCCTTGGTGTTCCTGCTGATGTCGCCCAGCATGCTCTTCCGCGTCGCGTCGTCCAGGTCGTAGTCGGGGTTGTTCACTATCTGTGCATAGCCCGTGATGACGTTCAGCGGTGTGCGTATCTCGTGGCTGACGTGCTGGATGAACAGCGTCTTCATGCGGTCCGACTCCTTGGCGTGGTCGAGGGCTACCTCCAGCTCCTGGTTCTTCTTCAGCAGCCGTTTCTGATAGCGGCGGCGCGTCAGGTGTCGCCATAGCAGCAGCAGCATGACCACCACCAGCAGTGCCAAGACGGCCGACAGCCAGTACATACGGTTCTTGATGACCTCCTGCTGTGCCTTGTTCACCTCCATTTCGGCGTTCATCTGGTTCATGTTCTCGAAGATGAGGTTGGCGTTCAGCGAGTCGATGGCGTTCAGCTTGCGCCGCTGCACGTCGATGACCTGCTCCGGCTCGCCCTTCAGCTTGTACATCTGTATGAGCATGTCGTAGTAGCCCATGTTCTCGGTGAAGAGTGTCTTGTCGTTGATGAGGCTGATGGCTGCCTGATGGTTGTTGGTCAGAATGGCATTGATGGTCTGCATGATGCCGTCGTTCTGTTCGTCCATCAGGTTGTGTTCGCCCTTGTACATATTATATTCGCGCAGCGTGCGGAAGAAGGCCTCGGTGTCGTTCTTGAAGAAATAGGCCAGTGCTTTCATCGTCTGCGCATAGTTGTAGTGGTTGGGGTATTTACGGCAGTAGGGCAGGATATAGTCCACCAGCCGGATGGCCTCGTCGGGGTGGTTGCTGCTCTCCAGGTTGGCCATGCCCAGATAGGCCCCTATCTTGCCGATGGTGTCGGTGGGCTGTACCATGTTGATGGCCTTCTCGTTGTAGTAGTGCGACATCTTGTAGTTGCCCCGGTCTTCGTAGATGGTGCCCATCGTGCTGTATATCATGTCGAAGTAGTTGTCGCCGTGCTCCTTCATTTCCTTCAGCACCTCCTGGGCCATCTTCAGCGCCTTGCTGCTGCGCCCCATGTTGATTTCGTAGGTCACCTCGTTGATGCGGAACACGTAGTAGCCCTGCCTGCCGCTGCGCTTCTCCATGATGGCTTTCACCTGCTGGTTCAGGACGTAGAACTCCTTCTCTTCATCGGGTTTGCTAAACAGCTCGTAGTAGCGTTGCATCACCCGCTTCTCCTTGTCGGTATAAGCGGGCTCGGCGTGCAGCGTGGTGCAGAGCAGCAGGATGATGATTAATAATAGGCTTTTAGTTTTCATAAGTTAGTTTTTGGTATTCTTGTTAATCAGTTGCTTTTTGCCGGGTTGTCGATATTCTCACCCCGTTACCCTTTTGCTTCTTGCCATACATGCGATACCCACGACGACGAACGGTATGCTGAGCAGCTGGCCCATGTCGAGCGGCATGGAGGCTTCGAAGGCTTCCTGTATCTCCTTTGTATATTCTATGAAGAAGCGGAAGGTGAAGATATACGTCAGGCAGAAGCCGAAATACCAGCCCGTGCCTATCTTCTCGGGCATGCGCTTGTGCAGCATCCACATCACGAAAAACAGCAGGCCGTAGGCAATGGCCTCGTAGAGCTGGCCCGGGTGGCGCGGCAGCATATCGACACGCTCGAAGACGAAGGCCCAAGGCACGTCGGTCACCTTGCCGATAATCTCGGAGTTCATCAGGTTGCCCAGTCTGATGAAGCAGGCGGTCGTGCCTGTGGCAATGGCGATGTTGTCGAGTACGCGCCAGATGCTCAGCTTCGTCTTCTTCACATACAGCCACAGGGCAATGATGAGGCCCAGTGTGCCGCCGTGCGATGCCAGTCCCTGGAAGCCGGTGTATTTCCATCCGCCGTCGGCCAGGAACCGTATGGGCAGGAACATCTCTACAAAACCCTTGCCGGACGTCAGGAAGTGGTCGGGTTCGTAGAAGATGCAATGTCCCAGTCGTGCTCCTAAGAGGATGCCTATGAAGCAGTAGATGAACAGCGGGTCGAACAGCTCGTCTTTGATTTTCTGTTCCTTATACAGCCGTTTCACCACTAGATAGGCCAGTGCCAGGCCGATGAGCCAGCACAGGCCGTACCATCGGAACGGGCCTATGCCCTCGTTCGGATTCCAGGTGATAAAGAGAAATTCGTTCATAGCCTTTTATTTTCTAAACATTAAAGCGGAAGTGCATGATGTCGCCGTCCTGCACCACGTAGTCCTTGCCCTCGATGCCCATCTTGCCGGCTTCGCGCACGGCAGCCTCTGAGCCATACTGGATGTAGTCGTCGTACTTGATGACCTCGGCGCGGATGAAGCCCTTCTCGAAGTCGGTATGGATGACGCCCGCACACTGCGGAGCCTTCCAGCCCTTCTTGTACGTCCAGGCCTTCACCTCCATCTCGCCGGCGGTGATGAATGTTTCGAGGTTCAGCAGGGCGTAGGCTTTCTTGATGAGGCGGTTCACGCCGCTCTCCTCCAAGCCCAGCTCTTCAAGGAACAGCTGCTTGTCTTCATACGACTCCAGCTCGGCAATGTCCTCCTCGGTCTTGGCGGCTATCACCATCGACTCGGCACCCTCCTCACGGGCCAGCGCTTCCACCTTCTCGGTGAAGGCATTGCCGCTCTTGGCATCAGCCTCGCCGACGTTGCACACGTAGAGCACGGGCTTGGCCGTCAGCAGGAACAGGTTGCGGGCGCAGTCCTGCTCTTCCTTCGAGTCGAACTCCACGATGCGGGCGTTCTTGCCCTCGTCGAGCACAGCCTTGTAGGCCTTCAGCACCGTCACCTCCACCTTTGCGTCCTTGTTGCCGGCGGCAGCAGCCTTCTCCGTCTTGGCCAGTCGGCTCTCAATGGTCTCCAGGTCTTTCAGCTGCAGCTCGGTGTCGATGATTTCCTTGTCGCGGATGGGGTCGATGGTGCCATCGACATGCGTGATGTTCTCGTCCTCGAAACAGCGCAGCACATGGATGATGGCATCCGTCTCGCGGATGTTTCCCAAGAATTTGTTACCCAAGCCTTCGCCCTTCGAGGCCCCCTTCACCAGTCCGGCAATATCTACTATCTCGCACGTGGCCGGCACGATGCGTCCGGGATGTACCAGCTCGGCCAGCTTCGTGAGCCGCTCGTCGGGCACGGTAATCACACCCACGTTGGGTTCTATCGTACAAAAGGGGAAATTGGCTGCCTGGGCTTTCGCACTCGACAGACAGTTGAATAAAGTTGACTTACCTACGTTGGGCAGTCCGACAATTCCACATTTTAATGACATCTTTGTTTATTTTCGATTTACTGATTTTCGATTTTCGATTTGGCGGGATGGTGTTATTCCGTTGTATCGGTTTCTGGCTGCAAAGTTACAAAGAAATAACCGAACCGCCAAGCGATTCGGTTATCTTTCTTCTACTCTTCTGCCGAGAAGTCGTCCTTGCCTACGCCGCAGAGGGGGCATACCCAGTCTTCGGGGATGTCTTCGAAGGCGGTGCCGGGGGCGATGCCGTTGTCGGGGTCGCCAACTTCAGGGTCATACACGTAACCACAGGTGTCGCAAATGTACTTTTTCATACTTTTTTCTGATTTTGTTTAGTTTGTAATAGTGTATTTATTCTCTCGATAATAGTTTGCGGTTTGATGCTGTTCATGCAGGCGAAGTCGCCGCGCCGGCAGGGCTTCTGTCCGTAGATGCTGCAGGGCCGGCAGTCCAGGTCGGTCTGTATGATGTTCTCTTGCTGCTGTCCCCATCCTAAGAAGCCGGCATAGGGGTGTGTCGCTCCCCAGATGCTGACGACCGGTATGCCCACGAGCGATGCCAGGTGCATGTTCGACGAGTCCATGCTCACCATCACGTCGAGGTGGCTCATCAGGATGAGTTCCTGCTCCAGCGACTTGGCATATTCTCCCGCCTGCGTACACAGCCAGTAGCGCTCGCACCACTGGCGGAACCAGTGCTCCTCCTGTTCGCCCCGCCCGAAGAGGAAGATGCGTGCATGCGGGTTGTGCTCGATGACGTGTTTGATCACCTCTTCCATCTTCTCCGGCGGATAGACCTTTCCCGGGTGTGCGGCGAAGGGCGCTATGCCTATCCATTGCTCGTCGCTATTCTTGAAGTTGACGGGTGGCGGCAACAGGTTGAGCATGCCCCCTTCCGGCGGGAAGATGCTGTGGAATTGTATATCTACGGGATAGCCTAAGCGGCGGAACACCTCGGCATAGTTTTCAAACGACGTAGGCTGCTGCGTCAGCTGTTTATGTTTTGCCGACGTGATGTGTCGGCGGCCTTTGCGGTGCTTGTCGATGTGTGCCACACGGTAGTGACCCATATTGAACCGCAGTCGCAGATATTCCGAGCGCAGCACGTTGTGCAGGTCGGCCACGGCGGAGAACTGTTTCGCCGCCAGTCGGCGGTAGAGGGCGTTCAGCCCCTTCAGTCCGCGATATTCCTTTTTCAGGTCGGCCACCATGAAGTTGACGTTGGGGGCCAGTTTGTCGAAGAAGGGTCGTGCGAAGGCACGGCTGAGCACGGTGATGCGCACGTCAGGATACTGTCTGGCCAGCGACCACACCACAGGCACCACCATGGCGACGTCGCCCATGGCCGAGAACCGTATGACGAGGATGTGCTCTTTCTTCATGACGCTGTTTTTTTGTTATTCGGTATTTCGATATTTCGGGATTTCGGGATGCCGTTTCGGTATTTCGGTATTTCGGGATGCCGTTATTCCGCCGCGCTTATTTCTTATACAATACCGGGTTGGTGCTCGGGTCGTTGTACATCTTCATCTGGCGGTACACCTTCATGTATTTGCGGCCCTTCTGGATGTCTTCCAACAGCTGGTCGATGGCCGTGGAGAGATCCTGCTGCTGCTCTAACAGCACGCTCAGCTTGTCTTGACATTTCTTGATGTGTACCGGGTCGGCATCCTTGCGCTCGGTTTGTTCGCGCATGTGCCATATCTTCAGCGCCAGGATAGACAGTCGGTCGATGGCCCATGCCGGACTCTCGGTGTTCAGCCGTGCGTCGGGTAGGGGAGTGACGTCGTGATAGACCTGCCGGAAGTAGGAGTCAATCTCTTCCACCAGGTCTGTGCGGTCCTGGTTCGAGTGGTCTATGCGCCGCTTCAGTCCCAGTGCCTCCACGGGGTTGATGTGCGGGTCGCGTATGATGTCTTCCAAGTGCCACTGCACGGTGTCTATCCAGCATTTCAGATAGAGGTTGTGCTCGATGGTGTCCCTTTCGTAGGGGTTGTTGATGTTTGAGTCCACGTTATCAGTGAGGTGATAGTCGCGGATGGCTTGATTGAAAATCTTGTTCGCTTGTTCGGTAAAAGACATAAAAATCAGTTTATTTTGGTGCAAAGATACGCAAAATAATTGATAGTTCGCTGTTCGTGCGTCATAATTTAAATATATTTTGTAACTTTGCACAGAAAAACAGAGATAGTTTGTACAGAACAGAGGGCGAAAGCCTACAAAGTGATATGAAGATAGTAGCCGACGATAAGATACCTTTTATCCGCGAAAAGTTGGCCTTGCTGGCCGACGACGTGGTCTATTTGCCGGGCGGTACGATTGGTGCCGCTGATGTCCGCGATGCCGATGCCCTGATTGTCCGCACCCGTACCCGCTGCGACAGCCGTCTGCTCGACGGCAGCCGTGTACAGCTGGTGGCTACGGCCACCATCGGTTTCGACCATCTGGATGTCGCCTACCTGCAGCAGGCCGGCATCCGCTGGACCAACTGCCCCGGCTGTAATTCTGGTTCCGTGGCGCAGTATGTCGAGTGTTCGCTGCTCCTGTTGGCCCGGCGCGGCCTGTCGCTGCAGCGTTCCACCATCGGCATAGTGGGTTGCGGCCATGTCGGCTCCAAGGTCAGGGCGGTGGCCGAGCGGCTGGGCCTACGCGTGCTGGTGTGCGACCCGCTGCTGGGTGACCCGTCGTTTGTGTCGATGGATGTCATTGAGCGCGAGTCGGACGTCATCACCTTCCATGTGCCGCTGACCCGCGAGGGCCGCTACGCCACCTACCATCTGGCCGACGAGGCCTTCTTCCACCGCCTTTCTCGCGTACCATATATTATAAACACCAGTCGCGGCGATGTCGTCGATGGCGGCAGTCTGCTGTCGGCCCTCCAGGCGGGCCGTGTGCGCGATGCCGTCATCGATGTCTGGGAGCACGAGCCGCACATCGACCCCGAGCTGCTGCAGCGTGTGTTCATCGGTACGCCGCACATTGCCGGCTATTCCGCCGACGGCAAGGTGAATGCCGACAACATGGTGGTCGATGCGCTGTGCCGCCATTTCCGCCTGCCCCATCCGGGAGTCATCGTGCCGCCGCCCCTCCCTGCCGGTTTTGCCTATTCGGGCAGTCCCCTTGACTTGTATAACCCGATGGACGACAGCCGGAAGCTGAAGGCCGACCCCTCGGCTTTCGAGGCTTTGCGCAACCATTATCCGCTTCGTCGCGAGTCATTTGCTGTTGAAAAAGTGTAGAAAACACTCTTTTCGACGCCTATTTACTGCACAAATGGTAGGCCGATGTGCAAAAAGACGTGCATTTTTATCGATTTTATTTGCGTAACTCAATAAAAATGTGTTACTTTGCACCCGCTTAGCGTGTTTTCAGGCTAAGAAACATAAGATTAGGAATCAAATTATTAACAATTAAAGAAAAAGTATTATGTCAGAAATTGAAAGCAAAGTAAAGGCAATTATCGTTGATAAACTCGGTGTTGACGAGGCAGAAGTAAAGCCCGAAGCAAGTTTCACCAACGACCTTGGTGCTGATTCGCTGGATACCGTAGAGCTCATCATGGAGTTCGAGAAGGAGTTTGGTATCTCTATCCCCGACGACCGTGCCGAGAAGATTGGTACCGTTGGCGACGCCATCGCATACATCGAGGAGAACGCAAAATAAAGAAGTAATATGCTTACTTAGCCCCCTAAGTGAGGGGGATGGGGGTCTGAACAAGTGTATTCCTGTATCACTCAGGGCCTGTTCAGACCCCCAGCCCCTAACTTAGGGGGCTTAAGCAAACAATGATAACAATATGGAATTAAAACGAGTAGTAGTAACCGGACTGGGTGCCGTGACACCCTTAGGCAATACTCCCGAGGAGACGTGGAAGGCCATGCTTGCCGGCAAGAGCGGCGCAGCCCCCATCACCCTTTTCGATGCGTCGAAGTTTAAGACCCAGTTTGCCTGCGAAGTGAAGAATCTTGACGTCAATGCCTACATCGACCGCAAGGAGGCCCGCAAGATGGACCGCTACACGCAGCTGGCCATCATAGCCGCCAAGCAGGCCATCGACGACAGCGGCATGGACCTGGAGCAGGAAGACAAGAACCGCATCGGTGTGGTCTATGGCGTCGGCATCGGCGGCATCAAGACTTTCGAGGACGAGGTGACCTACTATGGCGCCCACCGCGATGCCGGTCCGAAGTTCAACCCCTTCTTCATTCCGAAGATGATAGCCGACATCGCTGCCGGCCAAATCAGCATCATGTACGGCTTCCACGGCCCCAACTATATCACGGCTTCCGCCTGTGCTTCGTCGTCGAACGCCCTGGCCGATGCCTTCAACCTCATTCGTCTGGGCAAGGCCAACGTCATCGTCTCCGGCGGTGCCGAGGCAGCCATCTGCGAGACCGGTGTGGGCGGTTTCAACGCCATGAAGGCCCTTTCTACGCGTAACGACGAGCCCGAGAAGGCCTCGCGCCCGTTCAGTGCCTCGCGCGACGGTTTCATCATGGGCGAAGGTGCCGGCTGTCTCATCCTTGAGGAGCTGGAGCACGCCAAGGCCCGTGGTGCCAAGATTTATGCCGAGATGGTAGGTGCCGGCATGAGTGCCGACGCTCACCACATCACCGCCTCGCACCCCGAGGGTCTCGGTGCCAAACTGGTGATGCAGAACGCCCTGGAGGATGCCGGTCTGCAGCCCGAGGACATCGACTATATCAACGTTCACGGCACATCGACCCACGTGGGCGACATCTCCGAGGCCAAGGCCATCAAGGAGGTGTTCGGCGATGCAGCCTACAAGCTGAACATCAGCAGTACGAAGTCGATGACCGGCCACCT
>OCTX012054241.1_pt1 | contig 12498 bp, 12 predicted proteins | sample 1539691 | NCBI WGS metagenome assembly OCTX01 (sample SAMN02144231, study PRJEB22623) | gut metagenome | biome: sheep rumen | host: Ovis aries | place: New Zealand
ATTGGGGTTGAATGTGATGCGGGCCATAAAGATATTTTCTGTTTAATTAGTTTATTATTTCGTTCATCTTTCGGTGAAAGAGGAATAAGGGATTTCATTTAATCGACGTACGGTAACCAATCGCGGACAAATTCGAGGTTGAACTGCTGCATGGTTTCGCGGGTGCAGATCTTGTAAAGGCCGTTGTAACGCACCTGTACGAGGTCGCCTTTTTCGTCGCCATGAAGGAAGGGCGGTTCAACGACTTTGCAGGCACGGAGATTCTCCTGAAAAGCTTTTACGGGGTTATAGTGAACGAATTTACCAGCTTTCAGTTTATCACGGATGTTACAATAGATTCTTTCTTGTTGCCCTTCCGTCAGCTCCGCCCACAGCCGCTCACATTCTTCTTTATAAAACTCGGCGACGCCACCGTGATTCTCTATTAGCAGCCATATTTTTTCAAATGAGTAGTTCATAAAATAAAAATTTCTAAAAAAGGTTCTTCTTCTTAAAATAAAAATCACTAAAAAAAGTTCTTCTTCTTTTTTTTTCTTCTTCTTGAGAAGAAGAACCATATTTTTTTTTCTTTTTTTGCTTCTTTTTTTCTTTTTACGATTTTCGCACAAAATTTTGCGGCATCGCGCGCGTTCGGCACCTTCGGACACAGACTGAGTCTTCCGGCTGCGCTCCAGACTCATTGAAGTCCTCAGGGCCTCCGCTCTCCCCACAAATCGGCAGATTTGCGGGGGCCCCGAAGTCAACGACCAACGCCAAAGTATCGGTTCTGGGGGGTGGGGAGAGACGGCAAGGGAATGCCGTCTCTACAGTAAACACCCTACTTACTGACAGAGATTGTCAGTCCGTACTTGATGGAATCGGAGTTGGGATGGTCCTTCTCCAGCTTCTCGCCGGTGCGTTTCATGTCGCGGCGGAGCTCCTTGAGATCATCGCTCAGTTGCACGTACATCTCGTGCTGCTTCTTGTAATAGTCGAGGTTGGCATCATCAAGCTGGTTGTTCTGTTCCCAGGTGTACGATTTAGGGCGCCGTACAACGATTTTAAAACCGTTGTAGGGGATGGTGCCGGTAAAGTTACGCGGCATGCCCTGTTCGCAGATTAGGGCCTCTACAGCCTCTTCTACCTGCGGGCGCAGGGCGGCGAGGGTTGCTTCACACTCGTTAGCGCTCATCTGAGCGGCAAAGAAACGGTCAATGACTTCATAATTGATTTTGTTTTCCATTGTTTTGAAAGTTTTGTGCGTCGGTCTCGTCTGCGAGTGGCCACTCATTGCACGTGCGAGTCACACTTAACTTTCGCGGGGTTCATAAATATAGTTCATTTGCGTCCGTCTCGGGGTCGTCAGTCTGTGTCCGAAGGTGCCGACCCCATCGGGGCCCCCGACACGGCTCCGCCGTGGTGGGGAGAGCGGAGGCTTCGGTCGCCCGTCGATTTAGCGCAGCGGTATCGACCCTTGCGACCCGAATGCCGAACGCGAGTGCAAAGGTACAACAAAAAATCGCACCCCACAAGTGGAATGCGAAAACGCTACCGATTCTACGGATTCTCTACGAAAACGCTACGTTTTTTCTATACGTAATGCAGATTTTCTACGTCTATGAATTCATTCTTGCCCTACAAAAATCATTCGGTGCAAGCTTGTATTTTGACTGATAACGATTCAGCACGATTGCTCTTTGTGCATCGGAGGCGTACTGGCTGATATTGATACATCCGATATGTTGGAGTCGATAAAGTGCACGGCAATAATCTATTTTGGATGTAGCCTGCGATAGTTCAGCGGCTAATCGCTCACGGATATTATCTTCCGTAAATCGCGCAGATATGCAGAAGAAATCCGGCGGGATATCCCCCACCTTATCCTGCGTATCAGGAGGCAAAGAGGATGGCTGCTTGACGAGGACATCGCCGGAAGCTTGGACGAGGTCGGCATGTTGTACGAGTGTACCGCCTGACATATTGATGGTCATTTGTTCGACATTGTAACCGATGTGTTTGATTTGTTCTTGTTGCATATTGAGTTGTTGTTGATAGTTCACTACTTGTTGTTCTAACTGCCGGATATATTCCGCTTGATTTATAGCGAGTTGTGCCCATCTGTCGCGGTCGCGACGAAGGGCATCCCATGAATCGAAGGTACTATTTTTATCGGGCGGTGGCATCCTTTGCGGTCATTAGGACCGCAAAGATACTGCTTTTAACTCCCAAAACGCGGGAGTGAAACCAAAAAACACAAAAAAAGTGCACCGAAATGCACTTTTTTAATCACAAATCACAAATTACCAATTACAAATACATCTCAGCGAGATGTTTCGCCTCCTCTGCGAACTTGTCGCGAAGGGATTTGGGTGCAAGTACTTCGATGTTCGCCCCATAGGTACGGAGTTGCTGGACGAAGTCGTACGTTGGTGCCACATACCATTCGAAGATACAGGGTTCAGGTTCGTTCTGCGACGCATGCAACGGAAGCGAACGCAGGTATTTGGCATCTGTCTCCGACACCACGCGTACACGGATGAATTCGGCTTGATAATCTCTGCCGCAGAACACGCCGTAGAACGGTGCAAAATACGCGCGGGCATCGAAGTTCTTGGGGCGCTTGAAGGTCTTCTCCATCATCTCGAGGCTCACGACGCGGTCCAGGGAGTATATCTTGGGGCTTTTCTGGTCAATCGTACCATCCAACTCGGTACAGATTCCGAGCACGTACCAGCGTTGTTTGAAGACTTTGAGGCACAGCGGCGAGAGGTAGAAGACGTGCGGCGCGTCCGAATCGAAACGCTTGTGCGTACAAAGGAGCATCCTACTTTCGCTGATAGCGGTGACGATGGTCGTGAGGTATTGGGTGCCTTCCGGAATTGACTCGTAGATGATACTGTCACGCAGTTCACGACTGGCATCCAGCGACTGGCTCACGGCGAATTGCGAGAGGAGCCATTGTTTGGTCTTGGAGTTAAGGTCGGACTCATCAATATAGTAGCAGCCGGTGGTGCGGTTGCACAGGATTTCGATGTCGAAGAGTTCCTCAATGTCGCGTCGGATACGATAGAACGAGGTATCCGGGATAGATGTCTCGTGACTATCGTTGTACCGCGAACCGGACCACTTGCGGTCTATCTGCTCCTTGGTAATCTTCCCCGCACTGCGGATCGTATCCACGAGCCAAAAGTATTTCTTATATTGTACTACGGACATTCGCGTTCGGCAATCGGATCGCAATTATCCATACCGCTCCGCTAAATGGAGGGGCGACCGATGCCTCCGCTCTCAAAATCAAACATCGCTACGCTAGCGTTTGATTTTGGTTGAAGAGGCTCCTCTATGCCGAATGAGAGGGGTTAATTTATTACAATAATGGTGTCATATACAAAGGCAGGTACGTGATACCATCTTTGATCTCCAAATCTTTGGTGTGGAGGACAATGCTTTGCGCCAATTGTTCCGCATATTTCTTTCCGAACTTCTCCAATGAGGAGAGTGTGTATCGTGTCGTGGACTTTACTTCGATCGGATAAATATTATGTCGATTAGTAAGATTGGGTTTGCGAATCAAAAAGTCGACTTCGATACGTTCGGAAGCCTCTGTTTTAGAGTAAGAAGAATAGTAATACAACTTATGCCCGGATGCTCGCAGCATTTGAGCAACAATATTCTCGACAAACATGCCTTTATTGACTTCGAGTTTGTCAAGCAATAATTTTTGGTACAATTGCTCAGAAACGATAGCGTTCTCATCAAAAGCATGGGCGATAAGCAATCCTGTGTCAGCCATGTAGCATTTGAGTGCCGCGTTATCCAACCTCATCCGCAAGCCCACAGTAGGCTCAGTAGCAGCGTAGCAGAGATTGACGATTCGAGCATCTGCAAGCCAGAAGAAGGAGCTTTCGTAGTCGCGCATTCGTGCTTTCTCTGAGATGTCGGCCAAGCGGAAACGTTTCTCGTGGCGTTGTAGTTCCGCCGGCATTTGGTCAAAGATACTCTTGACCTTGCTTTCGTAGCCGGCCGCATATTTCTCAATATCAGCCCGATATAGAGCAAGAATCTCCCGTTTCACCTCATCCACTTTGGTGAAGAAATGTGTTTTTTGGAAGGCCAAGACAGCTTGTGGCATTCCTCCGACAATCATGTATTGCCGGAATAAGTCCATGGCTTTGCGATGAATCGGTCCTAGGGGCTTCTTTTCTTCGAAACACTTGCGAATAAACGGCATTAACATCTCGTTACCCATCGCCCATAGAAACTCTTCAAAGTCCATAGGATACATGGGGATTCGGTGCTCTTCAGAAGGAATAACGATATCTTTCACATTGCGGTTGATGCTAACCAAAGAACCGGTTTCTACATAATCGTACCTACCATCTGCTACAAGATATTTGATAGCAGCGCGAGCACGAGGATAGAGTTGAACTTCGTCAAAGATGATAAGCGAGTTGCGCTCATATAGAGGGGTGTTGAAGAAGGTGGACAACTGCATAAAGAATATATCCAAGTCATTGAGATAACTATCAAAAATCTCAAGCAGTTGCTTGTTAGCATGGTTAAAGTCGACCAAGATATAAGAGCGGTACTCGTTACGAGCAAACTCCTCAGCAATATAACTCTTGCCTATACGTCGTGCGCCATCAATCATCACGGCCACTTCTCCTTTGCGATTGTTTTTCCAGTCCAATAACTGGTCGTAGATTTTACGTTTCATAATCTAAAACACGATTCCAAGTGTTGTTAAATGGTGATTTTGCACGATTCCAATAGATAAAATTCTGCAAATACTCACGTTTCCAGCTGCAAAGGTACTGTTTTTTTCTGATATATGCAAGTTTTTTCAAAAAAAAAGAGGAAAAATGGGTGTATTTTTTCAAAAAGAAAGAGGAATCACCCGCACTTACGCCACTTACGCCATCTTTCTATCCAGCCCCCTGCGGTATTCCGCAGGCAATCACCTTTCCCATTCAATCCCCCTCAAGCACGCCGGTAGTTTTTTCCCGTGTTCTTTATGGTGAGCGACACAAGCACAACAATCATTTGGGGTCCCCACAGAAACCAAGCACTTGTGCTGTTTCGCATGGGGAGAGCGAGCACATCCGAGTACTCCCTACTAAAAAGCTTTTTTTAGCACATGTACGAGGATAGTGAGCAGCGACGTGCAAGGACAGTTGATATCGTTATGTGGACAAGGCATGGTGGTTAATTACTAATCAAATTTTGGTATAGCACCTAATTGGGGCTTTTCATATTTCGGAATTACCAATATATCTCTGGCTAAATCTTCTATCTTCTCCAAATATTTAGTATCATCCCTCATATCTATGTAATCACGTCCGGCTAAAAATGTAGGAGCATCTTCTCCGCTGCGGAATAAAGGAATGAATTTATCGGTCTTGACATCTTTTTGTATTTCTGCACTTATGATAGAATACTCCAGCCCAACACCTCCCGTAAGTCCGTCTGATTTCTTTTTATAATTAGGTGTCATGACGCAAATTACTCTATCCGAGTCTGTTACAGCATGCGCCATAAAATCAGGTAGAAGTTTCCCTAATCTTAATTCCCATTTATCCAAAACAACTTCAATACCATAATCGGAACATAAATCTTTTGCTAATTTCAACACCCAGTCTTCATGTTCTTTACCATCCCATGAATAAGAGATAAAAACAATAGGATGCTTCATCTCAATAGTCTGCTGACTAGAATAATTATTTGCAGGGGTAATTTCCACCTTAGCCGCACTTTCTGCAAATTCCTTCATAGGGGTCTTGTTGATGGCTTCACGTAAAGTTTCTATGCCTGTCAATATTTGTTGTTCTGAAACACTTGCTTTTATCAATTGTTTTCGCATTGCTATGACGCATGATTTATAGTATGGACTGTATAGCGTTTCTTCCTCAGATTCTAAGGCTAAATATACACAAATCACAAATAGAGCCTGTATCTCCGGTTGTTTTCGACCATTTAATGAGCGATTCGTTATATATGTGAGAGAATGTCTAATTTGCTTTAGCAATTCATCTGTTAAGCATAAACGATTAGTGATATGCAGCCACTCAGATTCATCTTTGGTACTATAATAAAGTTGCCGAATATAAAAGCGTACAAAAAGTGATGCATTTAATACCACAAGAACAGTAAAACAACCGTTTCCTCTTTCTTCGTCAATAGTCGGTAACAATGGAACAATAGTTGCATCGCGCATGATGAGTCTCCCCAAATCCACACGTCCACTAATCGCTCTCATTGTTGCATATTTTGTCGTGTCCGTCAATGAAACAGGAACCGTAGTTGGATCTTCTATGCGAAATATAAATGGACGGATTTCCCCATTAGACATTCTTAGTCGTTTTAACTTAGCAAAAAATAGATCATGTAGTTTCCATAGCAACAGGTAATTATTGCATTTCTTTACAAAGGATTTCACCATCTCTTCCGATGAAACATCAGATGTGTTTGCCAATATATTTAGTGCATGATCTCGCAAATAAACGATAATTCGTGCACTTTCGAGAAAGTTGTCAATCCACTTTATTATTTTAGGCAAAATATCGATGTCTATTCCCAACGCTTGCCACTCTATGCTATTGTATTTATTGATTTCTTCATCATGTAAATAAGCTCGACACAACCATTCAAGTTCTGTCTGCTTGCCATATTTTTTCGGTTCAAAACTTTTTTTGGCAATCAGTTCTCCTCTCAATCTAGAATAGGAATATGTGTATGCTCTTTTATCGCTCATTATCTGCCATCTGTTTTGATCGTAATTACTTTTTTATTTGCTCTTGATTTATTATAAACTTGTTCGATTATTTATTTGAGTGGATAGTTTATGGGCTGAAGTTCTTCGATATGCAGTACAAAAAAATCTTCTAAAGCTTGGCTTATAGAATAAACCTTCTGCATATGATAATACAAAAGTCTATCACCAAAATTTATTTACAATAAAAGGCTACGAGAATTGTAGCAGCAATAGCCAACATTGATAAAATTGATGCAACAACTATCGCTATAATTGATAGACGCTTTGTGTTTTCTGCATTATAAAGATCAGCTGCTATGGCATGAAATCTTTGCTCTTTGTAGGCTTTTACTCCATCATCCGTTAAACGTACTGAATGTTTATCACCGGTAATATATCCCATCCATATTAATTGAGCGAGTGCCGCATTTATTTTGGCTTCAAGCTTTTTCCCTTTTCGTGGAAATCCCTGATGTAAGAACATCCTTTCAATATCATCAATATTTACCCAATCTTCTTCAAGATTCCCCTTAATATACACAAGTAATTCAAGTATCATACTATACATATGATATTTTTCTAAATTCCACCTTCTGGATTCTTTCAAATTTAATGCTGTTGGCGAGTAAAGCAATTCTTCTTTCATACAAATTTATTTTTTATCCTAAAATCATTTGTTCTACTTCTTTCTTTACTTGCTACAAGATGGATTTTCCTTCTTCTTGTAAGGTTTTTGCTTGCTGACGAATCGACGATATATGATCTACAATTTCTTGTTGCTTTCTAGTGAAGTCATTCTGTCAAAATATATTTAGACCTGTTGTTGAAAGACTTCCATCTTCATTAAGATACACTATAAAATCTACCTTATCACGATTCTCCTCTGCTTTTGCATAATTAGTATCATTCATTGGCATGCCTACACCATAGTAAATGTGAGAGTATTGACATCCAGAAAGAAGTAGTTCCCATGATTTGGAATAATCTGTTGAATGGCGAAGGTTAGCTATCTTTTCAAAGTCAGATAATACGAATCTATCTTTATTCTCAAAATCTAATACTATTCCATCCTTTATTGCAACGATATCTGGGATAATTGCACCAAGAGTCTTGCTATCCCGATTATTAGGGTGTAAAACTCTACCCGTTCCACTCTGTGGGAAGTCATAGCATATTATTTCCCATCCTGTAGATAATAGCCGTTTTATAATAGCTTTAGTTACATCTTCCTCTCTCATATTTAAGCCTCCCTCCATAAAGCTCCGTCATTAAATATGATAGCATCAGCGAAATATGCATAAACACGAATGTGCTTCACTTTGGAATACGTTGAACCGTATCTAACTTGCATATAATACCTTCCTATATCGCTCGGTTTTAAGTCGCTATACTTGTCAATAGTCAGTAAATTCTTATTGCATGAACGATGAACCGCAGCAATAAAATCGTTTATAGAGCAATGGTCTTTTTTTGTTTGTACATTTATACTTTCATCATCTTTCACAACAGAACCAAAGCACAAAATGAGATTTGCTCGACGATCTTCATATGATTTACCTTCACGACATAAAAGATAGTCTAATGCGCTAAGGGCACCAGGATATGGGTCACCTCTAAACGATGCATCACATTGATAAATCACACTCTCTGGTCGAGAAGAAAGCAATTCAGATATATCATCAACTGGAACATTTGTATATTTCTTCAAGTAGTTTAATAGCTGAGACGTCGGGACTGTTATAGTTGCAGAGATAGGAGACATGTCCGACATGTCTTTTCCTTCTTGCTTTTCAAAGTACTGTTGTAAAAGCCATTGTTTTCTTTTGCGTATAACAATCTTATCTACCAGTTTAGAGACAGGTTGACCATCTATCGTATTTTGAAGAATAGTATTGACTACTTCAAAGAAAGCCTTCATTTCAGAATCCATCTCAGCAGGACATGCGTCAAAATCAACTTTAACACCCTTGTGTACCTTTCGATTAGGACTTTTCTCTGGATGGTTTATGTATTTTCTATAGTCAGAGGGATAGTAGAAAAACAGAGCCGGTATTTTGAATATTTCCATCACGCTGTGATACGCTTGGAAGATTAGCGGATTGATAGAATCCCACTTGGTATTGACTATCGTTTTGCCTTTTTTCTTTGATACCCGATCTATAATTACGGCTTCTGGTTGCAGATATAAAGCTGGAACACCATTCTCAGCAGCTGCTGCAATTCGAGCAAATCGTTGAAACGCATTATGTCCAGTTCCCGCTTCTTTGGTTTCTTCAATACAAATAATAGGGTTAGAGTTATATTCAATAATAACATCTGCCGCATCTAAGTATAGAATTTTCTTAATGTGGTCGGGTACTTTATGAAAGCCTCCAGATTTACTGGCATCACTTTCTTGAAGCTGACGAAACTCTATTGACCCTTTTTGAGAAGCCAATATAGAGTGATCAATTACATACTCCGCAAACGAGCGAGCACTATGCCAAACTCTCCAGTTACTCATAATATTTATAAATATTTTTTGATTGCTAATGCGATTGCTTTTGCCAATAACGGAGGAACAGCATTACCTGTTTGAACGCGTCCTTGTACAATACCTCCATAGACATAAAAATTATCGGGAAAACTTTGCAAACGGCAACGCTCCCTAATTGTCAAACCGCGATCTTGTGTTGGATGACCGAATTGAAAAGAAGGACGGATACCACCAGAAACTTGTGTAGGGCTCAATTCTGTACGACTAAGACGGATTCGTTGATGGTATTTTTCATACATAGGTTCGCCTTCTTTTGTATTATGAATCATATCTATGACATCTTGAGGATGGTTCGGTGCCTGGTGATTAGTTAGTTTACTAGCTGGGACATCACCTCTCATAAGTTTTTGATATTCAGTTTTGGGGCGCATCGTATATTTCGACGATTCTTCATTGGCGCCAAGAATAGGCAAATCTCCTATTGCATCCCATACGGTATTATATGGTTTACCTGTACCTTCTCCATTAGTTTTTTCTATACTGTCAAAATCGAATTTTTTATCTTTCACGCCAACAAATACCAAACGTAAACGAGATTGTGGGACCCCATAATCCGGAGCATAAAGCAATTTACTTTTTACTTCCATAGCTCCAACCTCACTAAGACTCTTTTCAATTTCAGGAACAAAATCGCCAGTACTCTTCATTCCCGATACATTCTCTAATAGTATTGCACGAGGTTTGAGAACTTCAACAAAACGTAAAAATTCCTTATAGAGTTGATTGCGTTTATCATCAGCATGTCGTTTTCTATTATTAAGAGAAAAACCTTGACACGGGACACCACCTATCAATACATCAACTTGTCGGCCATTTAATAGTTTAAGAACATCATCCGTTTTAACATTATGAATATCCCCTAAGATAGTGGAAACGCCTTCGTGATTCCTACGGAATGTCTCAATGGAAAATCTGTGAATATCGCATCCTAAGGCTATTTGAAATCCTGCCATCTCAAAGCCAACCGAAGTTCCTCCACATCCACAAAATAGTTCAACCACGAGAGGTTTATCACTTTGAGGAAGGTTACCTTTATGAAGTATAGGTTCTCCCTTCCAATAATACATATTCTCTTCAACAGGAATGCTCTTATCCCATTTGTTGATTTTTCCAACTTCTGCTACAAGATCTATTCTTTTCTGAATTTGTGCTTTTTGAGATAATCTTGATATAATATTCTGTATTCCCTCTTCTAATGAGTCACTAGAAACTAATACCGGCTCAAAATCTTTTTCCAAAGAAGCATATTTGTGAATAGGGAAATCTGGTATCGTGCCAAGTCCTTCTATTTGATATAGAACATAAGAACCTTCCGGATCTGGATATTTTAGATTGAGCATTTGTTGTTCTGTGGCTTCTGCTGTAGTAAGAATTCTATATAATACAGGAACAGATGCCAAATCTTGATAATTATATAATATCAAAAGATCCACATTCTTTATGCTATGGGAGCCACCGTTTCTATTGGAAAATAAATCAGCATTACGACGGATATTATATAGCATATAATTCCGCTTAGGATTAATACCTAAAATCCAATCTAATTGATTTTTCTCTGGCCTGTATGTGCCTATAAGTATGTTTGATCTATTGCTCATAAATAATATCTTGTCCACTACAAGTTAGCTTCGCTTTCAAAATAATCATTGTCGATACGTTTAGTATAAAATACGCTTTCAGATTGGACTCCTACGTTGTATGCAAACATCAATTGAGATAACTTAGTTCCATCAATGAGAATAATCTTTTGATTTGATACAGTCTCAGCAAAAGAAATAGCACCTTTAGTGAATGAACTGGTAGTAATAAATATCCCTTTCATCGCCTTTTTCCCGGCTAAAGCACCTGAGAATTGCTGAACCTCTTGACTTCCTACAGAATTCTTCCAATGTTTAGCTTGGATATAGATTTTATCCAATCCCAATTTGTCCTCGTATATAATACCGTCTATTCCACCGTCGTGCGAATATTGAGTGACTTGAGCTGTATCTTTATCACCATATCCCATAGCCACAAGAAGTTCGACCACTAAATGCTCAAACATCTTGGGGTCTTTGGACTTAATCACTCTATCAAGCAATTCAGCAGCAACATTGTCTCTATACTCGTTATATGCCTTTTCTAATTGTTCTGCCGGAGTCAAGATTTCTTCCTTGAAAGCAATAGTATTACCACTATTTGGCTTGTGTGAAACATTAAATGCCGCATACTCTGGAATCTCCATTAAGTCATCAATAGTGATGTTCTTTGGATGTTTCTTCAGAAATGCCTTGCCCCTTTCAGTAAGGCAATAAGTACCGTTTTTAGGTATGTCTATGAGTTGTGCACGACGGAAATACTGACGCGCCCATCCGATGCGATCATTCACTTGTGTCACTCTGCCGCTCTTTGTTCTAACTTGAAGATCCTCCTCTGACAAGCCAAAATAGGAGGTGATTCTCTCCCGCATTTGGTTAATAGTCAACTCTCCGTCTTTCAAAGAAAGCAGGAAGGGATACAAGAATTTTTCAAATGTTGGTACCATATCTTGTTTTTGTAATTATTTCTCTTACGCCTTTTTACCCATTTCGTAGGCTTCTTTCAGTTTGGCGTTGCCGTCTATCTCACGCGGATCATCTACACCGCCACAGAACACATGACCCTTCAACTCGGACTTGTCGAAACACTCAATCCAACCGCCCAGACCCATCTCTGCACGCTTCGGTGAATTCAGATCATCGTCAGCGGCGGTCGTCAACAGGTAGATATCACGGAAACGGTAGTCCTTCGGATACATGGCGTTCATTCGGTCAATCAGGGTCTTCATCTGCCCGGACATCTCGTAGTAGTAGATAGGCGTTGCCCAACATACCACATCCGCGTTGAGCATACTGTCCATGATGGGCAGCACATCGTCCTTGAACACACAGGTGCCGGTCTTCTGACACGACAGGCAACCGATACAGAACTTAATCTCCTTGCCGCGCAACGAGATGAACTCCACCTCGTGACCGGCTTCTTTCGCTCCGGCGGCAAACTGCTCCGCGAGGGCATTGCTATTCGACCCCGCCCGCAGACTCGTTGATATAACTACTACTTTCTTGCTCATTGCTTTTTCTTAAAGGCAACCCCCAGCAGGTACCACAGGCCGACCAAAGCCTTTACCTGCTGGGATTTCCGTTGCCATATTTCTTTTCTTTGCGCTCATTGTCTTGGTCGTTCGTGGTTGAGCGGTTTTCTTAATCGAGGAAGA
>OCTX011710982.1_pt1 | contig 12496 bp, 13 predicted proteins | sample 1539691 | NCBI WGS metagenome assembly OCTX01 (sample SAMN02144231, study PRJEB22623) | gut metagenome | biome: sheep rumen | host: Ovis aries | place: New Zealand
TTCATTATCTTGTCATTATATCACTCGAAATGTCGGATGAACCTAAAATAGCACCAACAAATGTATTATTTGACTTGTGAATACATGCTATTTAGCATAAACTACACATTATTTCATCATCGTCAACTCTATTTTGAGAATTTTTCCAGAATTTTTTTGTTGAGTAAATTCTTAAAGTTTAAAGCCATTCAAGAAATCGCGTGCAAGCATTCGTTTCTTTCCCGCCAATTGCAAATCTAATATTTCCAACCACTCATCAGCAGTAGCTACGAAAAGGCGTTTCTTATCTGCCATAAAAGTTCCGGGTGTTTCCTGACAAGGAGTATGCGTGAGACTCGACTTGAAAATGGACAATGATAAGTCGGATGCCTTTTCCGTTTTCATCCAACACCATGCTTTTGGAACAGGACTTAATCCACGAATGAAATCATACACCTTCTTCACGGGTTGGTTCCAATTGATTTCACAAGTTTCCTTAAACAATTTTGGAGCAGGGTGCAAAGGTTGACTATTGAACATTGAACATTGATTGTTTGTTGCTATCATTTCTTGTTGAGAAGTGGTTTCTATTACCCCATCACCCTCCAATATCATTTCAATGGTTTCTATGGCGGTTTGCGCTCCGAGTTCCATCAAATGGTCATACACATATTCCACGTCAGCCTTCTCTGGAATATCGAATTCCTTTTGCATAATGATGCGCCCCGTATCTATCTCATGGTCAAGGAAGAACGTGGTAACGCCGGTCTTTGTTTCACCATTGATAATCGCCCAATTGATAGGTGCTGCACCACGATATTGCGGCAACAAAGAAGCATGAACGTTGAATGTACCGAAACGAGGCATATTCCATACGATTTCAGGCAACATACGGAAAGCCACTACCACCTGTAAGTCAGGATGATACGATTGCAATTGTTCGATAAACACTGGGTCTTTCATCTTCTCTGGTTGCAACACGGGAATACCCACGGAATTAGCATATTCCTTCACGGCAGGTGCACGAAGCACAGAACCATGCCTTCCAACAGGTTTATCGGGTTGTGTCACCACAGCTACCACATGAAACTCGTTTTCCACCAATGCCTTCAATGTTCCCACGGCAAACTCTGGTGTACCCATAAACACAATTCGCAAATCCTCTTTTCTCATCCTCAAAATATATTATTCAGCAGACATGTCTGCTACCATGTTTCTATACATACTATAAATACGCGTTCGAGGTATATACCCCACCAAACGGTTTTTCACGTCAACAACTGGTAGGAAGTCAGCATTCGTTTCCTCAAACTTTCGCATCGCCTCCTCCATCGGGTCATTCACTCCCAACGTCTCCATTCCTTGCGTCATCACCTGACTCACTTGGAATTTCTGGTACAATTCAGTTCGGAAAATCACGTGCCTTATTTCCGTAATGTCAATTTCTCCCAACAACGTGCCAGCCTCGTCTAATACGGGAATGAAATTATTTTGACTCTGACTGATAACATGTACCAATTTTCCCAAAGGCATTTCGGGACTCACGGAGATATAATCACGTTCAATCACACTATTCAAGTTCATCAGCGTCAGAACTGAATGATCTGTATGGTGAGTAATCAACTTCCCCTCCTTTGCCAAACGCATGGCATAAATGCTATGGGGCTCAAAGAGACTGATGGTAATGACCGAACTCACCGCCACGATAATCAACGGAATAAGCAACTGATAGCCACCCGTTATTTCGGCGATGAGGAAGATACCAGTCAACGGAGCATGCATCACGCCAGCCATGACACCACCCATTCCTAACAAGGCAAAGTTTTTCTCAGGGATATACACTCCTATTTGGTTCATGTTCCACAAACGAGAGAACAAGAAGCCAGCAAAACCACCGATAAACAAGGAAGGAGCAAATGTACCACCACATCCACCGCCGCCATTAGTGGCAGAAGTGGCAAACACCTTGGTAAGTAACACCAAGGCTATATAGAATATCAACATATCACCATGCCCATAAAACATGGAGTTATTGAGAATCATGTTCCAATCAGCTTCCGTCTTTCCATTCAACAAGATATTCAATGCCGAATAACCTTCACCATAGAGCGACGGGAAGAAGAATATGAGCGAACTCAACATCAAACCACCCAATAACAACTTAGCGTATGGACGGTCTTTCATTCGTGCGAAAACATTCTCGCAAGCGGTCATCATTCGAATGAAATACCAACTAACAAGACCGCAAAACAAGCCCAACAAGATACAAGCAGGCACGCGCTCCACTTTCCAAACATCATCTAAATGAAAGGAAAACAAGGAATCTGTTCCCACGAATAGATACGTGAAACATGTAGCCGTTACGCTGGCTGTGAGGATTGGCAACAACGAAGCCATCGTCAAGTCAACCATCAACACTTCAAGCGTGAAGACCAATCCTGCAATCGGAGCCTTGAAGATACCGGCAATGGCACCAGCGGCACCACAACCTACCAATAACATCAATCGCTTATTGTCTACATGGAAGATTTGTCCTAAAGTAGAACCAATGGCAGACCCTGTCAATACGATAGGAGCCTCTGCACCCACCGAACCACCAAACCCGATGGTAATGGCAGACGCAATAACCGATGACCAACAATTATGTTTCTTCAATCGTGATTGCTTGGAAGAAATGGCATAGAGAATACGCGTGATTCCGTGAGAAATATCGTCTCTCACGACGCGACGCACAAACACGGACGTAAGGAAGATACCGATAACGGGAAATACCAAGTACAACCAGTTGGCAGAAGTGATATTGAAGCCAGCCGTCAACAACAGTTGTATTTCACGAATAATCCAGTGCAAGACGAAAGCAGCCACCGACGCAAACAAGCCAATGAAGAAAGCCAATATCAGCGTGAATTGCTTATCGCTGACATATTGGTTTCGCCAATTTATTAGTTTTTCCGTCCAAGACAACTTTCTCTCTACACTCGCTTCCATCTTGTCAACCTATACTATCAATCTATCATCGTCTTACTGACGAATCACCTTCACTTCACCGTCTTCAGCAATCTTGATTATACTACTTGCTTCATGTGGCTTATGTTCGTTTCTTCGCGACCAACAAACATAATCTACGGCTTGGATGATTTCCTCGCTAATATCCTTGTAATTCTGGGGAGCCTTCTCACCACTCACGTTGGCACTGGTACTTACGATGGGTTTTTGAAAACGGAAACACAATTCGTGCGAAAAGTTCTCTTTGGTAATGCGCATGGCAATACTACCATCTTCGGCAATCAAGTTGGGAGCCAAATTCACGGCATTGTCCAAAACAACGGTAGTAGGTTTGATGGCTAAGTCCATCACATCCCAAGCCACGTTGGGCACTTTCATTACGTATTTTTGCAAACGCGCGTCGGAATCTACCAAACAAATCAACGCCTTAGAGTCGTCGCGCTTCTTGATTTCATAAACTCTTGCCACCGCCTCGGCATTGGTTGCGTCACATCCAATACCCCAAATGGTGTCCGTTGGATATAAAATAACGCCACCTTTGCGCATTACCTCAACGGCATTCCTGATATCATCTTCAATTTTCACTTTCTACCTTATTTAAAATAATGGTACAAAATTAATCAATATTTTGCATTCTTATGCAATTAAGTATGAATTTTCGGCAAATATCAACAAATTTGATGCTTATTCGCTCACTCACTAAGTCGATAAAGCACCGAATTCACTTCGCCAAACAAAGTTTTAAGCATAGAAGATACTCCCCCTACCCCTTGTTGGTTGTCAGTCAACGCCTCCAAATTCATCACCATCACCATCTTTTGTCCCTCTATCAACCGTTGCCATGATGCAGGAATTGGATTTTTGGATTGTGTCAACGCCATCAAAGCATCTTCCTCGCTTCCACCGCTATAAAATTGCTTATCGGGAGAAACGCCAAAATAGAAAGACGTTTTTCCATCAAAAAAACAAAAGGCGTTTTGATTCCAATCTCGGATTCGTGAACCTGGCGGACACGATTGCTTCCAATAATCCACATCTTTCAACCATTGGCTATGAGCCAATTGCGCACACATCTTCATGCGAAAACCTTTATCAGAACCATTCGGCATGATAACGCACATATCGCCGTCAACACTCTTGATGATATTATCCATGTCGATAGCCGCATTGACACCAGCCAACAAAGCTTGAAAACCACGGTTTTCGTTCATCAAGCGAATGAACTCATCACCTTTCACGTTGACAAACAATCCGGCAACATCATCTTTAGACATCGTAAACATATACTTTCCTTGAATCAAACGATATGTTTGCGTTGCCTCTTTTAATGCTTTATCAATCTTGGCGTTGAAAGAGAAAGTTTGCCCGTCAATAACCAAGCATTTGTCTTCCACTCTCATCCTTGCGGAAACGAATATTTGCGACGGATTAGTTGATGCAGGAGCACCCAACGTAAAGGGCATTATCAACTTTTCAGGCAATGCATCTACCCTTGCCACCATCTTCATCGCTCCATCAATGGAATCCAATCTTTCGTATAAGCGCGAATGTAAGATTCCCTTTTCCTCAGATTGTCGCAAATGCTTAGCCATTTGACTACGCAAGTTGGTGTAACTAGTTGCCGTAACAGGTCCCATCACAAGCACGGCATCATCACTGAAACCAATTGCCCACGCATTATTTAATAAGGTGAACTGACAATCCCGATGTTCTTTCAACCTTTGGCAAATTCCTTTGGAAGCCAAATTGTCCAACGTCTTTTGCAAATCACTCGCATCATCCACCTTGGCGCAAAGTCCTAAATTGCCATCAGCCGACTCAAACAAATAAACGGGAGCACTCACATCAATGCCCGATGTATTGAGATTAGATACATGAAGCAATGCTTTCAATAATGTCTGGTTGTCAATGCCATTCATTTTGCCAACATCCATTGAAACCAAAGCCACACTATTATTGGGAATGGCGTTTAGATAATCGGTCTTCGAACAACCAGTCATCAAAGCGACCAACAACAACGTATAAAAATAAGTGATTAATCTTTTCATTTCTTTCTTAATGTCAATTGTGCCATCATCACGGCAGATAAGCCTGCGGTTTCCGTGCGCAATCTGCTGTTCCCCAAAGAGATGGATTCGAAACCATGACTCATGGCGAGTTCAACCTCATCAATGGAGAAATCGCCCTCAGGACCAATCATCACCGTGATGTCGTTAGGAGTATTCATGGAAAGCAACTCGTCAAACAAGTCGTTACGAACTATTTCCTCATAACAATGTGCAATGTATTTCTTTCCAATATGGTTTACCTTTACGAAATCCGTAAAAGCCATCATTTCATGCACTTGCGGTATCCACGGTTTTCTACTTTGCTTCATCGCAGATACCACTATTTTCTCTATTCTATCGATTCGCAACACTTTCCGTTCGGAAAAACGGCAATTCAGAAAAGTAATGTCATCAAATCCAATTTCAGTTGCCTTCTCCACCAACCACTCAATCCTATCGGTCATTTTGGTTGGTGCAATTGCCAAGTGAATCTTCCCGTTCCATGTCTTTTCTTGAGGCATCGTCTCACGAATCTCATACAGACACTTCTTATTGCTTACCAATGTGACTTCAGCACGATAAAAAGTGCCTGCACCATCCATCAAGAACATTTCGTCGCCACTCTTCAATCTCAACACACGTGTAGCGTGAGTTGCCTCATCAGTTGGGAGTTCTGATTGATGAGCGGCATCGGGTACATAGAAATAACGTGTTTCCTTCATTTACAATAGTTTTCTGCGACGCATCTCATCGCGCAAATGCGAAGCCAACTCATAGTTTTCATCCTCTACCGCCTTGTCCAACGCCTCTTGCAACATCTTGTTGCTAATGGTATTCAACGGCATAGCCACACCCTTAGACGAACGTTGATAAGGTACGCTTTGCCTCTTCATCAATTTTTCCTCAATGAAAAGAGGAATATTAGAGATGAACGACAATAATACCGCATCGCTGGCACGAATAGCAACAGGTTCCAAAGATTCCGTATCATACAAGATGGCACGATATTGCTCCTCGATAATATCGCTGATAAGGATTTCATAATGTACGTCTGTCTGAGAGGAAATTACTTGCCATAACACCTCGGGCAACATGAGATGCTTTACGGGAACATCCATTATCCGAAGCTCGAATTGTTGCAACATGGCTTGGTCGCATGGAATAGCCAATTGCCATTGCTCTTCCATGTCAACCAATACAAGTAAGCCCAACTTTTCGGAGCCTACTATTTGCGATACACTCTTAAAACGTAAGGGTATCTTTGTCATACTTGCACTTCTTCTTTCTTAGGACGGAAGATGAGGGCAAATACAACTCCTACAACCAATGCGTATCCAGCGAAGATAAACCAGCACGACTGCCAATCGCCAACGGTATAGAAATTACCGTCTACTACCGTTCCCGTTGTGAAATGATTGATAACTTGTTGTGCTCCTAATGTTCCGATGGTTGCACCAATTCCATTGGTCATCAACATAAACAATCCCTGTGCGGAAGAACGAATCGTTGGGTCGGTAGTCTTATCAACGAACAACGAACCAGAGATGTTGAAGAAGTCGAATGCTACGCCGTATACAATCATGGATAATACGAACATCCATACACCATTACCTGGGTCGCCCGTACCGAACAATCCGAAACGCAACACCCATGCAAACATGGCGATAAGCATTACGTTCTTAATGCCATAACGTTTCATGAAGAACGGGATGAGCAAGATACAACAAGTCTCACTAATTTGTGAGAGCGAAATCAAGATATTGGCATGTTGTACACCAAACGTTGAAGCATACTCAGGAAGTGCACCGAAACTATTGATATAAGGATTGGCAAAACCATTGGTGATTTGCAAACTCACACCCAAGAGCATCGAGAAGATGAAGAAGATAGCCATCTTCTTTTGCTTGAACAACGAGAAGGCACGCAAACCAAATGCATCCACCAAACTCTTATGTTCTCCTCCCTTGCTAACAGGACATGCTGGCAAGGTAAAGGTATAGAGGAACAAGATAATACTAAGGATTCCAGACGTGATGAATTGGTTTTGATTGTCTTGGAACCCCATAATATCCACGAACCACATCGTACAAATAAAACCAATCGTACCAAACACGCGGATGGGTGGGAAATCCTTTACCGTATCCATACCTGCCTGCGTCAAGGCATTATATGCAACGGAATTTGTCAATGCCAACGTTGGCATATAGAAAGCTACGCTCATGGCATAAAGCGAGAACATCACTCCAAAACTGGAATTGGTGCCATTGGTAAGACCATACCAAGCGGTAGCAAACATGAATAACCCTGCCAATAAATGACAAATACCTAACATGCGCTGTGCAGGAACCCACCTATCGGCAATGATGCCAATAATGGCTGGCATGAAGATAGACACGATTCCTTGCATGGAATAAAACCATCCAATTTCGGTACTCATACCGATACTGCCCAAATACCTACCCATACAGGTAAGATAGGCTCCCCACACTGCGAACTCCAAGAAGTTCATTAATGCTAAACGTACTTTCAGATTCATCTCTTATACATTTTTATATATTAGCAAAAGGCACGAGAATACGTGAACACGAATCACCTACCTTTACGGTGCAAATTTATATAAAAAATCTGAGACTATAAACCTATTGTGATAAAAATCTGAAACAAATTACCATGAAAAGTGAGAAATTCAAATATTTATGAAAATCTTATCGTAGAAAAAATGTATATTTGCAGAGGAATTCCAATATTATACCATTATGCCAAAGATTTTCGAATACTTCGGATTCATATTCTACTTCTACTCGAATGAGCACGAGCCGATACACGTCCATGTAATGCATGGTGCAAGGGAAAGCATCTTCGACCTCATCATGATGAATGGTGAGTTGGCCGAACTACATGTTAGGGATAAGAAAGGTTCCGATCCGCTACCCGAAAAAGACAAACGCACAGCAGAGGCATTCATCCGCAAGTACCACAAGAACATTATCGACAAGTGGGTGAAATTCTTCGTTATGAAGCAGAGCATCCGCTGTACGAACATCAAGAAGAAACTATAAGGAGGAAAACACAACATGGAAAGACTTTACATCATCAAGGCCGAAAACAAGGGCAACCTTACCGTCTGCTTGACGTTCAACGACAATACTGTACAGACGGTGGACATAGGCGAGTTCATCCGCCGACACCCGCATCCGCAATACAACAAATACCTTGACCCACGCAAATTTAGCCGTTTCACTATCGAGAACGGAAATATTGTCTGGGGTAAGAATTGGGATTTGATTTTTCCATTGGAGCAATTACACGCTGGAACTGTATTGTAATGAATATGAAACTAACTATCATCACGTTTTTCCTCGCTCTCATCACGCTCACTTCAACAGCACAAACAAAATCAGAGGAGAATTCAGGATGGCTATGGGAAGTCAGCGGCAATGGGATAACAGAGAAGTCTTATCTCTTTGGTACCTGTCATGGCGACGGACACATATTTACAAAGGAAGATTTGGAAAACGATACGTGCAAGTTTTGGGAATATATAAGGAGTATGGACGCTGTTCCTGGTGCCGAATCTGCTGATGACAACAACCATGAGATTTTACATGACCGTAACTTGCTATGGATTCCTGTCATCAAGGAGAATATAGTAGCTCGTCCTTGCATGATTGCCGTTGGTTGCCGTCACCTGTTGGGCAGAGAATCGCTCATCGCCTTGCTTCGAAGGGATGGCTATACTGTTACGCCTATAAGAAAAAACTAAGTGTTTTCTATTAAATATCCTCAAAAATCGCATACATGCAATACGTCGTATGCGATTTTATCGTAACTTTGCATGAAATTTACGACATAGGCAATGCGAAGAACTGCATTGCCAACAACTAATAAGGAAAAAAGAAAATGCAAGTAACACCTGTATTACTGCTCACGGGATATCTGGGCAGTGGAAAGACTACATTATTAAACCGCATACTGAGTAATAAACGTGGTATAAAGTTTGCCGTGATTGTCAACGACATCGGCGAAGTGAATATTGATGCCGACTTAATCCAACAAGGTGGTATCGTAGACACGAAAGACGATAGTCTCGTAGCATTACAAAACGGTTGTATTTGTTGTACGTTGAAGATGGATCTTGTACAACAATTGCAAGACATCATCGGAATGAACCGTTTCGATTATATCGTGATTGAGGCAAGTGGCATATGCGAACCAGCTCCTATCGCACAAACCATTTGTTCTATTCCATCTATGGCTCCCGAAGTAACAATCAACGGAGTGCCACGTCTCGATTGTATCGTCACCGTGGTTGATGCTTTGCGTATGGCTGACGAATTTGAATGTGGAGACGACTTGATGCGAAAGAATATTGACGATGAAGATATAGAGAACTTGGTGATTCAACAAATTGAATTCTGCAATATCATCTTGCTCAATAAAGCAGCAGACGTAGAACCTCATCAGTTGGAAAAAACGAGGCAAATCATTCGCGCCATTCAACCAAAAGCGCAAATTATCGATTGCAATTACGGAGATGTTGACCTCGACAAACTCATTAACACCAATATGTTTGATTTCGATGATGTTGCCACATCTGCCGCATGGATTCATGAGATAGAGAAACATCATGAAGAAGATGATGATGATGATGATGACGACGACGATGAACATCATCATCACCACGAAGATGAACATGAACACGAACATCATCATGAGCATGAGCATGAGCATGAGCATGAGCATCATCACCACCACCATCATCATGAAGGCGAAGGTGAAGCAGAGGAATACGGCATTGGCACATACGTATATTATCAAAGAGCACCTTTCAACATTGGATTATTTGATGAATTTGTTGCACGTAAATGGCCTAAGAACATCATTCGTGCAAAAGGTATTTGTTGGTTTGCCGATGAGAGAGACATCTGCTATGTATTCGAACAAGCTGGCAAGCAATTCTCCTTGCGCAATGCAGGCAATTGGTATGCTACCATGTCGGAAGCAGAATTGGAACAACTGATGCAACGTGAACCAGGACTTCTTCGTGATTGGGATGAAGAATATGGCGACCGTATGCAAAAGCTTGTGTTTATCGGTCAGAAATTAGACAAGGATTTCATCAAGCAACAACTCGATCAATGCTTGGATGAGTAGTATCGAAAACAATATTTTTACAATCCATACGTTATAATGGTATGAAACAGAAATCCATTCTATCATTATATATTGCATTGACGCTTGTCGTATGCTTCCTTTGTGTGGGTTGTGGAGCTGACAAAAACCTTAAAAAAGCTGAGAAATACTTGGCTTTGGGTGAGTATTACGATGCTGCCAACGAATATAAGCAAGCTTATAGGAAAACGTCTGCGAAGGAGCGTGATACCAGGGGAAAGATAGCTTTGAAAATGGCACGATGCTATGAGAAGGTGAACCAACATACCGCCGCTATCGCTGCCTATCGCAACGCAATCAGGTATAAGCAGGCCATGATTCCCGACCGTTTGCAATATGCCCGCCAATTATTGAAAAACGCCGAATACAAAAATGCGGTAGAAGAGTTTAAGTTGGTTCTTGACTCTCTGCCAAAAGACGAATTGGCTAAGAATGGACTTATCTCCGCTCAAAAGGCTCCCACATGGAAACAAGAGGGGTCGAGGTATACCGTGAAGAAAATGGACATTTTCAACTCTCGACGTGCCGATTATTCTCCCATGCTTTTGGGCGACCAATTCGAGTATCTTTATTTCACATCTACTCGCAATGATGCACAAGGAGATGAATTAAGTGGAATCACGGGAACCAAACCTGGCGACATCTTCTTTTCACAAAAAGACGATAAAGGAAAATGGAGTAAGCCTGAGGTTGTCAATGGAGGAGTAAACACCGACTATGACGAAGGTGCTTGTTCGTTTACTCCCGACGGAAAGACGATGTATCTCACGCAATGTCCTACAGACCCTTCCTATCCTCGATATGCACAAATCGTAAAGTCATCTCGTTCGGATGCTGCTTGGGGCAAAGCATCGGAAGTGAAGATTTCTAATGACACACTATCGAGTTATGCGCACCCTGCCATTTCACCTGATAATGAATGGCTTTATTTCTGCTCAGATATGCCGGGGGGCAAAGGTGGACTTGACATTTGGCGCATCCGCATTACCGGTAATGGACTTGGCGGTGTGGAAAACGTGGGCGCACCAATAAATACGGAAGGTGACGAAATGTTTCCCGCTTTCAGACCAAATGGTGATTTGTATTTCTCAAGCAATGGTCATCCTGGTATGGGAGGACTGGATATTTTCATTGCCAAAGTGGATCCCATAACAAAGAAATACGTATTGGAACACCCAGGGTATCCTCTCAATTCACAAGCGGATGATTTCGGAATGACATTCGAGGGTCCTTACAATAGAGGATATTTCTGTTCTAACCGTGGCAACGGAAGAGGATGGGATCATATCTTTAGTTTCGAGAATCCCGAAATCGTACAGGCCATCAAGGGTTGGGTATACGAAATTGATGGCTACGAACTGCCTGCCGCTCAAGTACATTTGGTCGGGGATGATGGAACGAATACCAAACTGAGCGTATTGAGTGATGGTTCATTTACATACGTAGTTACTCCTGGTGTTAGCTATGTTTTATTGGCAACTTGCAAAGGTTACCTCAACCACAAGGAAGAATTAAAAGTGGAAAAGGCTGACGATTCTGAGGAATACGTATTGCAATTCCCGTTGGCATCTATCACGGCTCCCGTATTGATAGACAATATCTTCTACGACTTCGACAAGGCTACGTTGAGACCAGAATCCACTCAGGCGTTGGATGAATTGGTGGTATTGCTGAACGAGAATCCTAATGTAACTATAGAGTTAAGCGCACATTGCGACTATAAGGGTTCTGCGGCTTACAATAAAGGTTTGGCGCAACGACGTGCTGAGAGCGTAGTGAATTATCTTATTGAACACGGCATTGCACAAGACCGTCTATCGCCTGTAGGTTATGGAAAAGAGAAACCAAAGACCATCAAAAAGAAAAATGCGGCTAAGTATCCGTGGATGAAAGAAGGCGACGTGCTGACGGAGGAGTACATCAAGAAACTTGATGAGGAAAAACAAGAGATTTGCAATCAGTTGAACCGTAGAACGGAATTCATCGTTTTACGTACTACATACGGTATGTTCGACGAAAAAGGTAACTTGAAAAATACGCCAAAGCCCAAGACAAAAGAAAAAGAACCTCTTGAAGAAGAGTTCGATTTCCTTATCGAAGAATAATTCTCCCATCCCACTTTTCTCGAAAACTATAAAGTTAGAAACCATTGCTTTATATGCCAAAAACCATTGATTTGTAAGTTACAGACGAATGCTTTGTGGCGCAACCGACAAACCCTGTGGGGGGGTAAGTCGCTAACCCAAAACTGTTGCTAAACGGTACATGAAGAAAGGGATGTCTCTAACTCC
>OCTX012271215.1_pt1 | contig 12492 bp, 9 predicted proteins | sample 1539691 | NCBI WGS metagenome assembly OCTX01 (sample SAMN02144231, study PRJEB22623) | gut metagenome | biome: sheep rumen | host: Ovis aries | place: New Zealand
CCACACGCTGCTGGGTGCCGACGACAAGGCGGGCATCGCTGAAATAGTGCAGGCGATGGTCTACCTGAAAGGCCACAAGGAGATCAAGCACGGCAAGATACGCGTGGCCTTCAATCCCGACGAGGAAATCGGCATGGGTGCCCATCACTTTGACGTGGAGAAATTCGGCTGCGACTGGGCCTACACGATGGACGGGGGCGACGTGGGTGAACTGGAGTTTGAGAACTTCAACGCCGCCTCGGCCAAGATTACCATCAAGGGTGTCAGCGTACACCCGGGCTATGCCAAGGACAAACTGGTGAACGCATCGCTGCTGGCTGCCGAATTCATCGCGATGCTGCCTGCCGACGAACGGCCGGAGACCACCGAGGGCTATCAGGGCTTCTTCCACCTGACAGGCCTGCAGTCGCAGACGGAGCAGGCCCGTCTGTCGTACATCATCCGTGACCACGACCGCGAGCGCTTCGAGGCTCGCAAGCGTCTGATCATACTGTTGGCAGAGAAGATGAACGCGAAATATGCTGAGCGTGGCTGTAGCGTGGTATGCGAGGTGAAAGACCAGTACTACAACATGAAGGAGAAGATAGACCCGCAAATGCACGTCATCGACCTGGTGCTGCGGGCCATGCAGGAGTGCGGCGTGGCTCCGAAAGTGAAGCCTATCCGCGGCGGCACTGACGGTGCCCAATTGTCGTTCCGCGGCCTACCCTGCCCTAACATCTTTGCCGGCGGCATCAATTTCCACGGCCCCTACGAGTTTGTCAGCATACAGACGATGGAGAAGGCTATGCAGGTGGTGGTGAAGATCTGCGAACTGACGGCCGCATATAATAAGTAGCACTACAATAATAGCACGACAATGGCAGAACTACCTACCCTGATACAAGACCTGGCGCTGATACTGGTCGTTGCGGGCATCGTGACCCTCGTATTCAAGCGGCTGAAGCAGCCGCTGGTGCTGGGCTATATAGTAGCCGGATTCCTGGTGTCGCCCCACATGCCCTATACCGCCTCTGTGGTCGACATGGCCAATATCCACCTATGGGCCGACATCGGCGTAATGTTCCTGCTGTTCTCACTGGGTCTGGACTTCTCGTTCAAAAAAATCGTAAAGATGGGTGCATCGCCCATCATCTCGGTGGTGTGCATCATCTTCGCCATGTCGCTGCTGGGCGTCATCGTAGGCAATGCCTTCGGCTGGTCGCAGATGGACTGCATCTTCCTGGGCGGTATGCTGGCCATGAGCAGTACCACTATCATATATAAGGCCTTCGACGACCTGGGGCTGCGCCAGCAGCAGTTTGCCGGGCTGGTGATGAGCGTGCTGATACTGGAGGACATTCTGGCCATCGTGATGATGGTGATGCTGTCGGCCATTGCCAGCGGCAGCAATCCCGACGGCGGCCAGATGCTGGAGTCGATACTGAGCATCGTGTTCTTCCTGGTGCTCTGGCTGGTGGTAGGCATCTTTGCCATTCCGCTGTTTCTGCGGTCGGTGCGCAAGCAGATCAACAACGAGGTGCTGCTCATCGTGTCGCTGGGTCTGTGCTGTGCGATGGCCGTCTTCTCGACGAAGGTCGGATTCTCGTCGGCCTTCGGTGCCTTCATCATGGGCAGCATACTGGCCGAGACCGTCGAGGCCGAGCGCATCGAGAAACTCGTAGACCCGGTGAAGAACCTGTTCGGCGCCATCTTCTTCGTCTCGGTGGGTATGCTCGTCGACCCGCAGATACTCGTCGACTATGCTCTGCCCATCTTCATACTGGTGATGACGATCATCGTGGGACAGGCCATTTTCGGCTCCATCTCGTTTATGCTCGGCGGCGAGAGTCTGAAGTCGGCCATGCGCTGCGGGTTCTCGATGGCGCAGATCGGCGAGTTCTCGTTCATCATCGCCTCGCTGGGCCTGTCGCTGGGCGTCATCGGCGATTTCCTCTACCCGGTGGTCGTGGCCGTCTCGGTGATCACTACCTTTCTGACGCCGTACATGATTCGCCTGGCCACGCCGGCCTACAACCTGCTGGAGGCCCATCTGCCCGGTCAGGTCATCAAGACGCTGAACCAACTGTCGGTGAGCCGTCCTAACACGGCGCAGAAGAGCAAGTGGAAGAGTCTGCTGCTGCAAATGGCACTGAACGTCATCGTCTACTCGATACTGGCCTCGGCCACCATCGCCATCATGTTTATGTTTTTCCACCCGTTCGTCGTCGACATGCTGGGCCAGACGTGGTACAGCAATGCCATCACCGGCGTGACCACGGTGATGCTCATTGCCCCCTTCCTGCGCGCCATGGTGATGAAGAAGAACCGCAGCCCGGAGTTCCGGGCGCTGTGGGCAGAGAGCAACCGCAACCGTCTGCCGCTGCTGTTCACGATTCTGGTGCGATTCGTCATTGCCCTGAGTTTCGTGTTCACCGTGTGCAGCCATCTGCTGCACTTCGGCACGTCGCTGCTGCTCACCGTGGGCGTGGTGGTGCTGGTGGCCATCATCCTGTCGCGAGGCATCAAGAAGCGCAGCATACTGCTCGAGCGTCTGTTTGTGAACAACCTGCGTTCGCGCGAGATTGAAGCCGAGGTGCACGGCAAGAAACGACCGCTGTACGAAGGCAAACTGCTCGACCGCGACATCCACATTGCCGACTTCGACATTCCACAGGACTCGATGTGGGTGGGCAAGACGCTGAAAGAACTGAATCTGGGCCACCAGTATGGTGTGCATGTGAGCAGCATACTGCGCGGCAGCCAGCGGCTGAACATTCCCGACGGCGACTCGCGCCTCTATCCGCTGGACCGCATCGAGGTGATCGGCAGCGACCAGCAACTGGCCATCTTCGGCCAGGCCATCCAGCAACAGGTGGTCAACACTGACGACATCGAACGACGCGAAATGAAACTGCGCCAATTCATCGTCACCGAAAGCAGCCCCTTCGTGGGTAAGACGCTGAAAGAGAGCGGCATCCGCAGCGAGTACGGCTGTATGGTCGTCGGTCTGGAGGAAGGCAAGGAGAACCTGTCGCGCATCGCTCCGGACCGCCGTTTCCAAGTAAACGATATTATCTGGATTGTGGGCGAGGAGCAGGACATCAGCCATCTGCTGAGGGCCCGGTAAGTTAACTGAAAGGGGTCAGTACCACTGCACGGCATTGGTGTTGCCGCTGCGCTTGTCGTACTTCAGTGCATCGGTCAGCGTGGCAGCATTGCAGCGGAACGAGAAGTTGTAACTGGTATAGGGCGACAGCGTCACCGAGCACGACATGCTGAAGCAATGGAGGTCGCGCGAGAGCGAGGCCGTAGTCATCGAGATCTTTTTGTTCTCGAAGTCGTAGCCGCTGGAGAAATTGATGTTCCAGCCGTCGCTGATACGGATGTTGCCACTGATGTTCAGGTTCTGTGTGAACTTATAGGGATAACGCATCGTGTCGTAGTTGAACTTGCTGCGGTCGGTATCCTCACGCATCGAGATGCCATAGCCAAAACTGAGCGACCAGGGCACGGAATAGGCCATGTAGCCGTCTTCGTCGACCTCGGCTTTCTCGGCGTCTTTCTTCTTGGCACCATGCTTGCCGGCCTCGAGGTCGCGGTCCATGTTCGTCTCGTTATCGTTCTCCCAGTCGTCATCGTCGGTGTGGCCGTCCTTCTTGTCCTTATCGTCCTTCTTCTTCACCTTCTCGCCCTTGAGCCACTTGATGAAGTTGATGACCTTCTCGTTGTTGAGCGTATAGGAGAGGTTTTGCGACATGCCCTGGAAACGGCCTATCTTGCCTTTCTCCCAGTAGGTGGTGTTTTCGCTCAGACGCGGCGTGGCCCCCACGGAGTCGGCTTCGTAGACATAACTGGCAAACTCGGCATTGAGGTTGAACGTGTAACTCTTGGTCAACTTCAGGCGCAGACGGGTGCGCAGGTTGCTCCACGGACGCACCTTGGCCGCCATGTTATACGACATGGAGAGTCCCAACTCGTCGATCAGACTGATTTTCTTGACGCCTATCGAGTCGTCGTCGGTCTTGATCTTCATCTCCACATTGTTGCTCAGGTCGAAGGAGATGGAGCCCGTCTTGCCATTCTGGGGCGTGCCGAACAGTTCGCCTTGATAGGGCGAATACTCGACCATCGTCACATTGCCCTTGGCATCGGTCTTCTGGTAGGTCTTCCAGTAGCCATAGTGGTCGGACCCGAAGTCGGGGGCATAGGTCAGGCTGACGGATGGGGTCATGACGTGGCGAATCTTTTCCACCTTGTCGCCGAAGAGGAACTTCAAGGGTTTGTAGAAACCATAGAGTTTTGTCTGTGCGCGCAGCGACAGGTTCCAGTCGTAGACATTATAGAAGCCGAAGGTGGTGTCGTTGACCTCCTTCTGTGCGGCAGTATCCCACGACCGCATGACGCGCTTGAGATACATACGGTCGGTGAAGTTGATGCTTGGCGTGATGTTGATATATTTGAACAGCGAGAACGTGGCACTGACAGGAATGACGTGCTGCATGCCGTTGCGCCAGTCCTTGGCCAGACTCGACTTGAGCAGTTGGTCTTCCTTGGTACTGATGGAGTTGCTCAGCCGACCGGTGTAGGAGACCGAGATCTTCTCGTACCAGCGCTCTTTGCCCACCATCTTCTTACGCTTGAAAGGATAGAACGAGGTGACGTTGACCGTCAACTCCGGCAGCCGGACCGACAGCGAAGAGTCGCGCATGTTCTGCTCGATGTTCATCGATGAGTTGACTGACATGTTAAGACTCGAGAAGCGTGTACCGAAACTGACAGACGAGGTACGTGTGCTCTGCGTCAAACGCTGCGGGTTGTACATCGAGGTGAGGTTGTTGGGCTCGAAACTCGACGTGGCGAAATTGACGCTGGCCGACAGTGTGGTGTAGGGATTGGATTTCGAGTCTTGAGCGTGGTGCCACTGAATCTTGAAACTGGTACTCTTCGAATAGTCGGGCATGTTCTTCTCGCCAGAGACAGAGTTCTGGTAGTTAAAATAGAACGAACCATTGTAGCGGTAGCGCTTGCGGTAGTTTGAGGCGGCGCTGATGCCCCATGAGCCCTTGGTGAATATCTCGCCCAGAATCTTCAGGTCCATCTTGTCGCTGATGGCGAAATAGTAGCCACCGTCGCGCAGGTAGAAGCCACGGTCGGTCTCGTCGCCATAGGTAGGCATGATGAACCCGCTGGAGTAACTCTTCGTGAAGGGGAAGAAGCCATAGGGGATGGCCAGCGGCAAGGGCACGTCGCACACCACGAGATAGGCCGGTCCGAAGACGACGTCCTTGCCCGGTCGCACCTTTGCCCGCGACAGTGCGAGATAGAAGTCGGGGTGCGGCTCGTCGCACGTCGTATAGCGTCCATGCTGCAGGTAGAGTTCGCCCTCGGCGCCACGCTTCGACAGTTCGCTGGTCAGGAAGCCGTCCTGCTGTTCGGTATAGACCTGCTGTATCAGACCTTTTTTCGTCTTGAAGTTGAAGGCCATGGTGTCGCTCTCGTAGGTGTCGCTGCCCATCTGGAAGACCGGTGTGCCCTCGGGCTTGTTGGTGAGCGAGTCCTTGATGGCACCCGTGGCATGCACCAGCGAGGAGTCGAGACTCATGTAGATGCGCTCGGCCTGGAGGTCCATGTTCTGATATTTCACGTGTGAGTCGCCAAAGAGGAATGCCGTGCCCGAGCCGGCGGAATAGATGATGGAGTCTTGGGCAGAGAACTCGACGGGCGAGTCGATGCCGTTCTTCTTCTTGCGGTTGATGCTGTCCAGGGCCAGTGAGTCGTCGACGGCCTTGTTGTGCTTGTAGATAGCCAGTGCCAGCGAGTCCATGGTGGTGGTGTCGCGCTTGAGGGCCGCCCTGGCCTCCAACGAATCACCATCGGGCACTCTGTAATGACTATGCTGCAGAGGCGACGTCTGAACTCCTGCCATCACACAGAGGAAGACGGAGAGCAAAAAGAATATGACCGACTGACGTTTCACGCTGCAAAGGTACGAAATAATTGAGAATTACTTGCACCTGAAGGTGAAATAAATACTAACGACGGCACTATAATTGAAAAAATTACGATTTATTCAAACATTTTTGCCCACTCGAGGAATGTCTGTACACCTTCACGACCGAATTTCTCGAGACTGCGGGCCGTATCGGCCACTGACAGTTGACGGTCAGGATGCGACTTCGAATAGAACTTGTCGGCATAGCACACCACCTGCTCTTCGAGCACTTCCGGCACGAAGAAGCCCTGTGACAGCAATTCCGGCGGCAGCACGTCGCCCCCCTGCCATCCCTCCGGCGCCGGGGGCATCACGGTCAGTCCCGTGCCGGTATGGCGCTCGCAGACGCGGGCATGGCGCTCATAGCCCTCCTGACGCAGCAGACGTCCGCCAATCAGTCCGTGGCGGATGTAAGGCTCGTCGCCCTGACAGTAGATGCCGGGGGCATGACACCAGCGGATGCCGATGTCGTGGAGCATGGCTGACTCTTCGAGAAACTGCCGGTCGAGCCGCAGTTCGGGATGACGGCTACAAATCAGCAGACAGCGGTCAGCCACCTGGCGCGAGTGTTTGAGCAACAGGCGGCGCAGGTCGTCGTCGTCAGGATAGTATTTGGTTATCAATGCTTGATAATTCATCGTTCATAGCGCTTCTGGGTTAACACAGGAGAGCCATCACCGCTTTCGTTCAGCAGATGACGGCTCTCTATGGTTACAACAGACGGCCGGAATCAGTCTTCCTGATTCTCCGGGCGCAGTTTACGTACGGTCTCGCCGGCACGCCACATCTCCTGGTTGCGCATGGCCTCGAGTTCCTTCTCCAGACCCTGACGGTAGTCGGGCTTCGAGTTGGCATCGATGGTAATCTGAGCCTCGTTGCCCGTCTTCACAGAATAGTAGAGCCACTCCATGACGGGCTTGATGGCATCGTGGAAACGGGGAGCCCAGTCCAAGGCGCCGCGCTGTGCGGTGGTCGAACAGTTGGCATACATCCAGTCCATACCCTTGGCACCAAAGAGCGGGCCAAGGCTCTGGGTGAGTTCCTCGACAGTCTCGTTGAAGGCTTCGGAGGGCGTGTGACCGTTCTCGCGCAGCACCTCGTACTGTGCCAGCAGCAAGCCCTGGATGGCGCCCATCAGCGAACCGCGCTCGCCGGTGAGGTCAGAGGTGGCCTCGCGCTGGAAGGTGGTCTCAAACAGATAACCGGCACCGATACCGATACCGAAAGCCAGCGTCTTCTCCTTTGCCTTGCCAGAAGCGTCCTGATAGACGGCATACGAGCAGTTCAGACCGCGACCCTCGCAGAACATGGTGCGCAGGCTGGTGCCGCTACCCTTGGGGGCCACCATGATGACGTCCACGTCCTTCGGGGGCACCACACCTGTGCGGTCGCTCCAGTTGATAGCGAAGCCGTGGCTGTAGTACAGCGTCTTGCCGGGCTTCAGATATTTCTTGATGGTGGGCCACTGCTGCATCTGACCGGCATCGCTCAACAACATGCAGAGGATGGTACCCTTCTCGGCTGCCTCCTCGATAGAGAACAGCGTCTTGCCGGGCACCCAACCGTCGGCCACAGCCTTGTCGTAGGTCTTGCCCTGACGCTGGCCCACGATGACGTTGAAACCGTTGTCGCGCAGGTTGCAGGCCTGTCCGGGGCCCTGCACGCCATAGCCGATGACGGCGATGACCTCGTCCTTCAATACTTCACGTGCTTTCTCGAGTGAGAACTCCTTGCTGGTGACTACCGTTTCGATAACGCCACCAAAATTCATTTGTGCCATAATTCTATTGTTTTTATTTCAACTATTAACCGTTTTAAATCAAAATCGGCTGCAAAGGTAACGATTTGTCAGCAAAGAACCAAATAATATTTCTATTTTATACCAAATTAACCTTCCATCCTTTATTAAATTTATGTTCGCGCCATCCATTTTAAGACTATGTACGCGAAGCCATGTCATATCATTTATCATTAAATGGTAAATTGATGGTCGATTTATGATAATTCGTGTTAAAAAGAAAACGATTTCGCAGAAAAATCGTATCTTTGCACCGTAAACGTAAAACGATGACGACACGACGAAAGGACAAGTAATATGGGAATGTATCTAGTGGGACTGTTTGTAGGTCTGCCGTGCCTTTTATTTCTCATTTACACCTATACCCCGAGAGGTAAGCGGTGGATGAAAACGAACGGACTTCTTTGATTCGTTGAAAGAGGTAACAGCCCAACATCCGACCGAAGGTCAAACCGAAAAATTATCCGCCGAGACATCCGCAACAGCAAGATGCCCCGGCGAGTTTCGTTTTATCCGTTTCGTCTCACGTATCGTCACTGGACGACAATATAAAGAAGTAAGTAATAATAAATAAGAATCAGCAGGGATGACAGGATCCTGCATACGGCATCCATTTTAATATTTATTGCGAAAGTATGCGAAACAGCGAAATACACGAAAACTTATTATCTCATTTTCGCAAACTTTCGTCTTTTCGCGTTTTTTCGCAATCCTATCTAATATGTACGCGAAGCCATGTCCGAACTCGAGATTCGGTTGCAAGCCCTGAGGCCACGGCCTCGAATCGTTCTTGTGACATACTGAGACAAACGGATATTTTTTCTGGGTCATTAATAAGAGCCGGGGCGAGGGGGGCCTCGGCTCTCTTTTGTGGATTGGGTGCTGGCTAGAAGGTGTAGCCGTTCACGCTGTCCCAGTCGGGGTCGGCAGTTAGGTGGAAGGTGCCGTCGGATGACGACGAGCCGCCACTGCCGCCGCTACCGAAAAAACTGCCCGTGTAGCGCGTCACCTGGTTGCGGGTGACGGGGATGTTCTCGAACGTGCGCTCTTTGATGACGTTGTCGTTGGCATCGAGGGCGGTCACGGTGAGCTTGGTCAGTACGTCGTCCTCGGTGTGCGGCAGGGTGTAGATCTCATACACGCCATCGCTGCTTACGCTGCGTATCTCCGTCTGCTTAGAGTTCACACAGCCTGCGCCGTCCTTCGGGCTGAAGGTGCTGCTGCCGCCCAGATAGTAGAACTTCAGCTTGGCCACATTCGATGGCACGCTCTCATCGGTCAATACCAAACGGAACATGGCCACGGCGCGGGTCAGCGTCAGGTCGTAGCTCTGCTTGGCTTCGGTTACCACCAGGTCGCCGTAGTAGTAAAAGGTGTCTGTCACCTTGTTGTTGGGGAACGTCACCTTCTCCGTCGAGGATATCGTGGCCGAACCGTCGCAGTTGTGGGCGATGACCACAAGCTTGTAGGTGCCCGAGGCAAGCGTCAGGGCAACGGTGCCGTAGCTGCTGTCGCCTTCTTTCTGCGCCACGGTCTTCACTTTTGTGCCGTCGGCGTCGAAGATGGCGATGTTCAGGCGCGAGCATAGCTCCGTAATGTCGGTGGCGGCGCGGGTGGCCGAACGGTGGGCACTGCTGCCGAACGACTCTTGCTCAAACTGCTTGAAGTGCAGTATCACGTTGGCGTCCTTCGTTGCTACTAAGTCCTCGTCGAGGACGGGTTTCTCGCACGCTGCTGCCAGCAGGGCGAGAGCAAATAACATATATTTCTTCATAGTGCATTAATCTTTATTGATTGTAATTGTTGCTACCGGGCGGAGCACGGTCGAGGCCTTGATGTTGCTCGACATAGCGCTGAAAGCGGCATCCGATGGTTTGAAGGCGCGGTAACTGCCGTTGTTGTGGCAGAGGTAGTTGTTGGCGGTCAGGTTGCCGATAGCCTCGCGGGCATCATATATCAGGTGTGCCTCGGTAGTGGTGGGCACCTCCCAACCGCTGATGTCGCCGCTGGTCACGGTGGCCAGTGCTGCGTCGATGTTCGTCTGCATAGTCGTGGTATTAGCGTCGTAGATGCCAGTAAGTTCCGTAGGCGAGAGAAGTGTCACCTCGGCATAGTCGTCCGCGTCGTTCACCGCCAGCACGTAGCAGCCCTGATAGGTGGAGCCTACGGCGGGGAAGTCGGCATTGTTGACGGCCGAACCGTCGACCACAGTATTGCCGCCATCGTCGGTCGTGCTGCTGCCGCTTTCATTGAACTCGAAACTGATGGTGCGCTCGCCAAGCCAGGTGGCGCCGGTGATTGTTCCAGTCAGGGCGACGCCGACGGCCTCGGTATAGGTACCGTCGATGTTGATCTTGTAGCCGGCCTCCAGCTGGTCGCTGCACGAGTAGGTGTAGGTCTTGGTGGCGCCATCGATGGTGATGTTCACGCTCACGCTGGCGGGCTGACTGCTGGGCGGCAGCAGGTGCAGCGCCTCGCCCTTAAGCGTCCATGTGCGACTGTCCTCCTGCTTGGTCAGCGCGATAGTCTGCGAACCGCCGGCCGTGCTGTACGTGCCGCCGACGGTCAGGCTCTGCCACAGCGGGGCGATCGTCACGCTCACGGCCGTGGCAGCCGTGGGCACCTTCTTGATGGTTACGTCTTGCAGCAGCATCGTCTTGCGCTGCAGGCCCAGTGTCACGGTGTTCGTGCCGCCGTCAACCAGCGTGGCCGTCGCCTGCGCCGCCATCAGGTCGCCGTGCGCCTTGCCCTCCTTCAGAGTGATGGCCGATGTGCTTGTCCCCTCGCTCTGGGTGGGCATCGTGTAGTCCGTATCCGATGCCCCTGCGATGGCATACACCGAGTACGTGCCCTCCATTAGGTCGATGTTCAGCGTCTGGCCTTCGTCGCCGATGGTCTGTGCGGCGCAGCACATGTCCCCTTGCATCACATACACCTGTACTGGATACGCGATGGTTGCCTCTTCTCCGGGCGCACCGCCGGAGCGCGTCCTTATCTGCAGCATAGAATTACTTACTTGCCCTGTCGCCTCAGGGGACATGCCTTCCCCTAACTCGTCGAGCCCTTTCTCACACGCCGTCAGCAGCACTGCCGCCAACGGCAAAAACAAAACTTTTCTGTTCATCGTTGTAATTTGAATTTAAGTGAAACAATAAACCTCCCGATGTTTTCGGGATTGGCGGCAATATAGCAATTTTTTTGATAATCGGCGGTTATATAGCAATTGTTTTGATAATCGTCACAATGTTTTCAAAAAAAATAAGGTTGGAGAGATAGATTTTTTTATAATTTTGAGCCGACAGGCGACTAAATATCAAGAATAATGCGTATATTTGCAGCCAGAAACAAATAAACAACGACGATTATGGCAACAACAACCGCAAGAAGACGCAGTGCGCATCCTATGAGCTACTATCGCAACATGGTGAAGGACATGGACGACAGCCAGAAGCTGGAGTTGGTGACGATGCTTATTGACAGCATCAAACCCATACAGACGGCACCACTGGCCGACATACCGATGGACGAGGAGTTTGCCGACATGGACAAGGAACTGTACACACCCGAGGAGGCCTACGAAATGACGATGAAAGACATCAAGGCTATCTACGACGATGCAACAGTATAAGTACCTGTACACCAAGCGCACCGCCGCCAAGATAAGATCGTTCTACAAGAACGTGGCTAAGAAGTACCGCCACACCTACTCGCTTGAGGACATGGAGCGGAACGTGCGCGATGCCTTCTTCGCCATCTACGCCATCGAGCGCTCGTTGCCGCGCCGCAAGCCGACCCTTAGCCGTTGGGCTGGCTACAACATGGCGAACACCGACAAGTGGTACTACGCCTACGTCATCGAGGGCGACACTATCAAGGTGGTCGATGCATGCCACGCACAAAACATGCACGACTGATCCGCCGACACATTCCCCACAGCAAAAATATCCGCCGAGACATCGAGAGATGGCCCGGCGGTTTTGTATCCGTTTGGACTCAGAGATATGAAGTGCCCTGGCGGGTAGATTGCAACGCCACACTTTGACCAAGGTCAGAGAAATTAAACATTTTGAGCCCCTTGATAAGGGGCGGCTATAAAGCAGGGATTAATAATAGTGATAGATTTGGTACGATTTTGAAAAATTTCTCCGACGAGCGAAGCGAGTAGAACTCGATTACTCCGACGACAGTCGGACTCAAAAAATTGACGACTCGCCGATAGGCGATGACATAAACAAGCGATCTTTAACTTATTGAGACAAACGGATATTATTCTTTTGTCTAAGGCGCTCGAGCTTGCTCGCTTGCTACCGTAGGGACGCAAGAATTAAGGAATAAAGGAAATTCGGTGCATGTGCCGACAAATATTCCTAAATTCTCTGACCTAAAAGTGCAGAGTGTGGCGTTGCATTCCCAGATTCCTTAGAATAAAAAAAAGACTCTTCCTTAGCGGGAATATCGGAAAATTGTTGTATATTTGCAGGCAGAAACAAATAAACAACGACGATTATGGCAACGACAACCGCAAGAAGACGCAGTGCTCACCCCATGAGTTACTACTGGAGCATGGTGAAGGACATGGACGACAGCCAGAAGCTGGAGCTCGTCACGATGCTCGTAAATAGTGTTAAGCCTAAGGTGGCTGACGACTTGACAACGGAGGAGATGCTCGAAGGCTATCCCTACAAGCGCCACACCAAGGCAGAACTCAATGCCATGCTCG